>WNFJ01678021.1_pt3 | contig 24689 bp, 16 predicted proteins | sample 5400461 | NCBI WGS metagenome assembly WNFJ01 (sample SAMN13153349, study PRJNA577476) | soil metagenome | isolation source: 115 cm saprolite on Douglas fir-dominated hillslope | place: USA:California | collected 2013-09-17
TGCGCCGGTCTTCGGGAGACCATCGCAGCCGGTGAAGGGGAGCTTGAGCCAGCGCTCGCGATCGGAATCGATTGGCAATTCCTCAAACGCTTTGCGCGCTCCGAGAGCCATGGAATCATCCTGAGCACCAATCAAGTCAATGACTGCTTTTTGCGAGGTACTCAATTTCAGCCAGGAGCGGACGGCTCGCTGGGCGCTTTCCTCGGTCCACTGTGCTCTCAGCAAGGTGAAGTGAATATTCTGCGGTTTAGTTTCCTGCATTCCAGCGGTGCGCTCTTTGGCGGCGGAATTTTCCGCCGGTCCCTGGATATAGAGAATCGCGCCGCCATGGGGAAGCAGAGCAGCAAATTGACGGCCCTGAATGCGACCAATTTCGAGATGGTCGGAACTCACCGCGAATACGGGAGCGGATGAAGACTTGCGAAGTTCGGGAATGTAGCTGGCATCGCGATTAAGCACAGACCATCCAATGCCGGCGGATGCGGCAGCGCGGGCGACCTGAGGCAAAGCGGTCCCCCCAACCGGCTCGAACACGATGGCGTGAGGCCGCTGATTTTCCGCAGACTGAATGGCTTTCAGGACCTGTGTGCTCTGGGTGATAGCGTCATTATCAGCATAGATGATTTGAATTTCGACGCCCAGTTTGCGAGCCATGAGCTCGGCGGACTGCGCCTGTTCGATTTGGTAATCGTTTTCGTTGGTGGTCAGAGAAACCAAAAAGCGCAGCTTGTTCATGGCGGTTCGAGGGCCCCTCTTTGGGCTCTATGCTAACGATACATCCTGCGGCGTGGGATGCGAGAGGAAAGTGGCAGAGCGGTTTCGAGAGTACCAAGCATCAATTATTCAATTGCTTAGAATAAGGTTATTCTTTACACTGCAAGCATTTCGGCAGTGTCGATCCAAAGTCCGTGGGCCGCGGGTCGCTTGTACACACGAGTTCCCGGATTCCAGTTTTGGAAGCGGCTTGAAGGATTCTGTAGATGAAACCATCGCCGAGGAAGAGACCAAGCCTAAACAGCGAGAATAGAGTCACCCTAAAGACCATAGCTAAGCATCTGGGGCTGACACCCGGCACGGTATCAGCGGCGCTCAACAATTCCCCGGCGGCGCGCTCGATCCCCGAGCATACAAAGAATCGCATCATCGAAGCAGCACAAACGCTGAATTACCGGCCCAATTTTTTTGCCCGCACGCTGCGCTTGAGGAGAACCTACACGATCGGAGTGATTGCCGAGGAGATTGGCGACGTGTACAGCGCCATGGTGATCAGCGGTATCGAGGAATACCTGCGCAGAAAGAATTATTTCTTTCTTACGGTGATTCACCGGCACGATCCAAAGCTGCTACAGACACATGCGCAACTGCTTCTGGCGCGCGGGGTGGAAGGCATCATCACCATCGACACGTCCTTGAAAGAACCGCTGGGTTTGCCGACGGTGGCGGTCGCAGGACACGAACGCGTCGACGGATTGACCAACATCGTCCTGGATCACAAGCGCGCCGCCACGCTGGCGCTGGAGCATCTAAGAGATCTCGGGCACGAAGAAATCGCGTTCATCAAGGGACAGGTCACTAGCTCGGACTCCGCCGTGCGGTGGAGCGCGATCTGCGAGGTGGCGGAGCAGCTTGGCATTCGCATTCGGCCTGAGTTGACCGTGCAATTGGAGGGTGACGATTCGACGCCGGCGATTGGATATCCGGCGGCCAAGCAACTGCTGGCGCGCAAGCAGCCCTTCACTGCACTCTTTGCCTACAACGACATATCCGCAATTGGCTCCATTTGGGCGTTTCGCGAAGCGAGCCTGCGCCTGCCGGAAGACGTTTCCATCGTCGGCTTTGATGACATTCCCGGAGTGGCGTTCGCGAATCCCGGATTGACGACAGTGCGACAGCCGCTGGCGAAGATGGGGCAAATCGCGGCGCAAACGGTGGTCGATCAGATTGAAGAGCGCGGCGAATACGTGGAGGAGATCGCCATCGAGCCGGAGTTTGTGGTTCGAGAGTCGACAGGGCTCGCGCCGCTTCGTCGATTACAGAGCACGGCGAGGGGCGCGGTAGACCTGCAGGAAGGCCATCCGGCCAAATAGGCTTTACAGACGCCAAAAAATCTTCAAGGCATCCAAACATTAAGTGTCTGAAACAGTTGATGTTGAGATTCTTCTGGCCCCGACCCGGTCGGGGCCCTCAGAATGACAATTTGCGCAATTTCAGCAGCCTGCTCGGGAAAAACAAACGGGACTCTGGAGCTTTCGCTCCAGAGTCCGGGAAGAAGTGATTGCTAGGCGGTCGCTAAGTGACCGACCGTGAGTTAGAAGCCCAGCCGCAGGCTGACCGACATTACGCGTGACCGCGTTCCGACAAGAAGCTGTGCTTGCCCAAACTTCCCGCTATTGAGATTACCCTGAACCCCGTCAAAGTTTGGATGGTTAGCGAGGTTTTGGGCATCCGCGCCGAAGCGTAGGTTAGTGGTTTCCGTTATCTTGAAGGTCTTGTGCATGCCCAGGTCCAGAGTGACGAATCTCGGCCCATGGAACACGTTTCTACCCAGAGTACCAAAGCGCTCGTACGGCGTAGTGCCAGTCGGATAGGCTGGATTGGAGAAAAGCGTGTTTGGCGTGCCGGGGGAAGGGGTGCATGTAGTAGACCCCTCTGGACAAGCGCCTTTAACTCCGAATGAGAAATTGCAAGCGTCAATATTGCCAATAGTGGCAGGCATGCCTGGAAAGCCGCACCCGATCTGATTGTTGTCAATAAAGATGCCATCGGCCGGGCTTTTCCCGCTGTAGACGGAACTCAGGCTCGAACCGACAAACACTGGATGGTCGTTGCAAACCCCATCCAGGTTGTAATCGCTGGCGATGTTGAAGGGAATGCCGTTCTGGTCTAGAACCGTGGGGCCGCCGGGGACCGTTCTTGCGCGGTAACGGCGACAAGAACCGCTGTTGCCCAGGAAAACGTCTACCGGGTGGCCCGTATAGAACTGCAGGAAGCTCCCGAGGGACCAGCCGCCCAGGGCATGACCGACGAAGCCCTTTTCACTCTTAAGGAAGGGCAACTCGTAAGTTACATTGAGCTTATACGCGTGCCGGTGGTCTTCCGCGCCCCGGCCATAATTAAGCTTCGGGAGTGGGTTAGAGATGTAATAGTAAGGCGCGGTGAAGCCGCCGACGGTGGAACACCCGGCGAACAGTTCCGAATTTACGTCCAGCAGTTTCGAGTAGGTATATCCAGTCTGAAACTGCAGGCCGTGGCCCATGCGCTTCTGCGCTTCCACAATGAGGGAGTTGTAGTTGGAGCTGACGCTGTTCGAGCGGTAATTGAAACCGGTGTACAAGGCATTGGGCCGGATGTTCCTAAGCGTAGCGTTATAGGCCTGCCCATCGGTGCGATTGTAATTCTCGAGCATGGGCAAGTGACGGCCCAGCGATCCCTGGTACTTCGCGCTCACGAGCAACCCGCCAAAGAACTCGCGTTCCACGCCTAAGTAAAAGTTCTGGCCGGAAGAATCGTGCATGTTGACATCCATGGTTCGCACGGAAACACGGCCAGCAGGGCCCGGTATCGAGTTCGGCACATACGCCCCGCCGATGGATGCAGGATTGGAGTAAAAAATGGCGTCGCCGCATCCTGCCGCGCCAAAATCAATTAAGGCATAAAACGGGGGGTTCCAGGCGCCGTTCGACCAGATATTGTCGAAGATTCGGTCGTAGAAGATGCCGTAACCGCCGCGGACGGCCATCTTGCCGTTACCCATCACATCCCAGGCGAAGCCGACGCGGGGTCCGAAGTCTTTGTTGTACGTTTTCCACATGCGCCCGACGGGATTAACGCGTGCGTTGGCGATGCAGGCGCGGTCACTGATGATACTGCAGTTTGAAATGTTCGTGAATTGCGCTGTGATTCCGTGGTCCTCGCTTGGAGCACCGAAGCGTTCCCAGCGAAGTCCGAGATTTAGGGTCAGGCGGGACGTAGCCTTCCAGTCATCCTGAACGAACGCGGAGTAATCGTGGGTGGCGTAGTGACGGTAAGCGTCCGCCTTAGCGCCTGTGCGCGGGTCAACGGACGTTTCTTCAAAGTAGGGGAAATCGCCCGCGAAATTCGAGTTAAAGGCATTAACGATCGTGCCATTGGGTTGCAAACTGCCATCACAAGAGGGCGTAATCACTGAACCCACAGTGCACGTGGGGGAGTTCACGCCATCGCTGATCGTGGTCAGCTCGAAAAACTCGTAAAAGCCCGGCAACCCCAGGTCCCAGTTACGGTAAAGGATGCCGTAGTTGGCGCTACCACCGATTTTCAGGGCATGACGTCCCACGGTATATGTCAAGTTGTCTTGGAATGCCCAGCGGTCCTGAACGAAGCCGACCACCTGGCCGCCTTCAGCCGGGCCAAAAGAATAGCCGAGGCAGCCCTCCGCCGCGTTGTCGATAGTAATGTTGGGAGCCTTTTGTAGAGCCGGGTTGCCTTCGGTAGAAGGGTTAAAAAACCGGTTGTGAGAGAGATTTATTTCGTTCGCAACGCGCGGGCCGAACGTGTGCGTTTCAATGAGCGCTAGATTGTGCTGATTCGCGATGGTCGTTGAAGGGATGCCGCCGATGCCGCCGGCGGTCGCCAGCAGGCCGCCCCCGCCAAATTTGTCTGCGAAAGTAAACCGGGTAACATTCGCCACAAAACTGAGCCGGTCCGAGGTACTGAAGTTCTGATCCAGGCGGCCATAGTAGCTGTCTACCGTGGTGGTTTGCGGGTCCGAAAAGGAGAGGCATCCTACCGCGTTGGTGCCGCCGGTCGTAGTACCGGTCGGGTCAATACTTTTGGGGCAGACCGAGTTGGAAGTAACTGGAGGGTACTTGGATAGAATTTGCAGGGCGATCGAGTTCGGCACGACATTCGCCTGGAAGGTAGCAAGCGCGGTAGTGGTGGGCTCGAATTGGTTGGCAGCGGTTATCCCTTGAAGCAATTTCCACCTATCGTAGGCAAAGAAAAAGAAAGTCTTGTCTTTACGAATCGGGCCACCTACAGCCCCGCCAAACTGGTTCTTGATGTATTTTGGCCTTTTGGGAAGGGCGGGCACTGTTTGGTCTGCTGCGTGAGCGGCGAGCGAAGAAATGTAGTCTCGATTGTAGAAAAAGTCATTGGAATTCAGCGTGGCATTGCGGTTCTGCTCATAGAGCGCGCCATGAAACCCGTTCGTGCCGGATTTCTGGTTCGCGCTGACGAGGGCCCCTGCGCCACGGCCATATTGGGCGCCCATGCTATTGGTAAGGAGGGTAAAATCCTCGACGGACTCGAGGGGCGGGTCGATATTGATAGCGCCCGCGCTAAAGTTGCCGTTGAGCATGTACGAGGTGCCGGCCTCTCTGGCCCCGCCGGAAACCGGGTTCATGTCCAGGCCGGGGCTCACCGAGGGCGCCATAAACGGAAGCACACCAAAAATGTCACGATCCACCAGGGCTGCATTCTCGATGGTCTTGGCGTCTACCGAGTATCCGAGGTCCGAAGTCGCGGTCTGCACAAGCGGGGCCTGCGAGGTCACCTCGATCACCGCGGAAGCTTTGGCCAATTCCAACTTAATAGAGAAAGGGACGGTTTGGCTCGCTTCCACGACGATTCCGCTCGCCCGAACCTCAGCAAAGTTGGCAGCTTTCACGTCGACGGTATAGGTTCCGGGAGGAACTAGAGAGAAACGGTAAGAACCGTCCGACCCCGTGGTGGTCGTCTGAGAGATATTAGTACCGGCATTGGTGATGGTTACCGTAGCATTGGGCACAACGGCGCCGCTGGGGTCAGTGATCGTGCCGGTGATGACGCCTTGCACGCTCTGTGACCAAGCTGCTCCACTAGCTGCAAGAATGACGAAAGCTGCAAAGAAAATGACGAAAGTTCGCACTCGCACAAACACCCCCTGAACTAAAGCTTATTTGACTCAGCCTCAGCGGCAATCCTCGAACACAAATGTCGCACGGGAACTAATTCACCACCACCGCGGCTTCGGAAACAACGTGACCATCGTCACGGTCATTTGTGACGCCCGACATGGTCATCCCTGACGTCCGACGCGCCCATTACGGGGCATTCAAATACGAATCAGCGCTTTTGTCAACAGAAAATTTAGAAATCCATTGAGAAGGAATATAGATAGCGCTGAGGTCAAGGGCAGATAAACCCCCCAGTTCTCATATAAAGAGAGCCGTTTACGGCTCGCGAACTGTGAGCACCTGATCGGCCTTTATGTTCTTGAGAATTTGGTGCGCACCACTGGGCCAAAACAACTCAAGCTCCTGTACCAGCGTCCGCCGGCCGAGGCCAAAATGAGCGCGGACATCGGAGCTGCTGGCATAACCCTCGCTGGTGCTGACGGCGTTGTATTGGGCGCCGTCTTCCGTGAGCAGACGGATGCGGGTGCCGATACCGTCGCGGTTGCTCTTCGTTCCTATGGTCCGAATGAGCAGCCAGTGATTGGCGGCCGGGCTGACGTTGTGAAGGATTCGCAGCGGGCCATCGAGTTCCGTAAGAACTATGTCGACGCGGCCATCGTTGTCCAGGTCGCCAAAAGCGGCGCCGCGGTGCACGCCTCTCCGGGCAAGCGCCACACCTGCCTTGGCCGTGACGTCGGCGAACTTCTGATTGCCCAGGTTCGCGAAGATTATGTTGGTTTGTGGTACCGTGGCACGCAGACTGCCTTCAGCATCCATCACATGCCCGCAGGCGGAAAATAGATCCTTGCGGCCATCATTGTTGAAATCGTAGATCCCATTGCTCCACCCGGTTTTCGTCAGCGAGGCGTACGCCACGCCGCTCGCGAAGGTGATCTCTTCGAAGCCCAGCTGACCAAGATTGCGAAAAAGCGGCATGGTCTCATTGAGCAGTGCCGTCTCGAAGATGTCTGGAAGCCCGTTGTTGTCGATGTCGCGCGCCGTCACGCCCATCCCAGAGATGGGCGCGCCGTTTTCTGTGAACGCAACTCCCTTTTCGACTGCGGCCTCTTTGAAGGTGCCGTTGCGTTGATTCAGGAACAGACTGTTAGGAAGCGTGTCGTTGGAGACAAACAGATCGGGCCAGCCGTCGCCCTCGAAGTCGGCTGCGGTCACGGCCATCCCCTTACCAATGGTCTGACGAATCCCCGAGGCGGCGGACACATCGGTAAATGTTCCGTCGCCGTTGTTATGGAAGAGCGAGTTCGGCAAGCCGGTGTAGGCACGCGGATAGCAGTAGTCCGGCAGACCGCCCTTCTCGCAAACCGGCTCGGTCTTCGGATCCCATTGGACGTAATTCACGACGAACAGATCGAGCAGGCCGTCGCGATCGTAATCCACCCACGCTGCCCCGACGGCCCACAACCTCTCGTATTGAGGGTCCGGGCGCGCCAGACCGGCGCGTTCGGTAACATCGGTAAAGGTGCCGTCGCCGTTATTGTGATAGAGCGTGTTGCGGCCCACTCCGGCCACGAAGATGTCCTCAAAGCCATCGTTATCGTAATCGCCGATGGTCACGCCAATGTTGAAGCCCTGGCCAGCCACGCCGGACTTGTCCGTTACATCGGTAAAAGTGCCATCGCCGTTGTTGCGGAAGAGGCGGTCGGAGTACACCAGACCGGGCATGGCCGCACCGTTTACGGCGAAGATATCGAGCAGATCATCGTTGTTGTAATCGAAGACAGCCACTCCACCCGCCATGGTTTGCGGCAAATACTTACGTGCGGTACGGCCGGTGCGAGTGACAAATCGGGGTGCCGGGCCGTCTTCAAACTGAATCGGATCTACCCCAACTGCGACTGTTGCCAGCAGGCTCAGAGCAACGACCGCGACCAGCCGGAGACTCGTCACTTCGGAGCCTCGGCCTGGGCTCTCTGTTGAACAATTTCCTGGTAACGCCGGAGTTGGCTAGCGGCCTTTGCTTCCTCGCCTAACCTCTTATAAGCCTGGATAAGCATCTGGTGGGCGGCTTCAAGTTCCGGCGCCTGCTGCACCGCCTGCTCGAGGTATTGCACTGCGACTCGATAATCGTGGTTGCGATGAAAGTAGAGCGAACCGAGCCAGTAGTACGTGCTGGCGCGTTGCGGATCCAGCTCCAGCGAGCGCTTGAAGTGTTCAAGAGCGCGCTCTGTTCCTTGTTCCGATTTCATCCAGGCCTCGCCCGCGTAGAAATGGATGCCGGCATTGTCGGGCGTAACCTTGGCAGCTTGCTCCAGGGTGGCAATTGCCTCCGGGTAGCGCCGCTGAGCCATCTGAATCCTTCCCAACAGGGACAGAATTCCGGGGAATTGCGAGTCCAGGCTGGCAGCCTGATGCTGTAATTCCATGGCCCGCTCTGGATTGCCTGCCTCTAGTTCAATGTTACCGGCTTCGACGCGGGTCGCCACAGATCGTGGGAAGTGGGCAACTGCGCTAGTCATTATTTCCGCGGCAGGTCCGGCCTGGCCCCGCCTGGCGAACAGATGTGCGAGTCGGAAGTAGTGGCTCTCGGTATCGGGATCGAGGTCAATCGCGGCCCGGAAAGCGCGAGTGGCACGGTTGGTATCTCGCGCGTGCTCGTAGCACTGTCCCACACGTGAGTACCAAGGGCCCGCACTGCTGGTTTGGTCGGATGCCAGAGACATTACGAGCTCGAACTCGTGCCTGGTCACTTCGGAGATTGCAGAACCGGCCAGCCAACACGCAGCTTGCACGTGCAGAGCGAGATTAGCCGGCGCCAATCGCTCGATTTGACGCTGTGCATCCGCTGCTCCCCTAGCATCATCTTGGCCGACGGCACAACGGACCAAGTACGCCCAAGCCCCCGGCTCGGCGGGCGAGAGCTCAACGTACTTCCCAAATAGCGAGCTTGCGGATGCAAAATCCTTCTCTTCGGCCATCAGCCGCCCAAGCTCGAACAAAGCTTCCTTGTTGTCGGGATACTGCTCAAGAACGTGGCGTAGACGGAGTTTCGCTGCCTCACGCTGAGTCGGCTCGTTTTGGGAGGGACGAGCACGAGCAGGTTGAGGCTGGGAGTACGAACCGGCAGCAGTGAGCCAGGCAAAGGCGAGCGCCAATGCCGTCTGGAGCTTCATCGAATGCCTCCGACATGCAAGTAAATCGGAATTTCCGATTTCAACTCCATTTCTGGTCAAAACCATACGTCCGCAGCCCACTCACGTCAACCTTAAATCACCCTGCCAGCAGTTGCGAGGTAAGCACGCAATATTTCGATCATGTAGAATGAGGTTCCGCTGCGGCGGAAGTTGTAGAGAACGGTTTGTGGGTAGGGGTTGGCTGGGAGCGGACGTGGGTAGCGAAGTGAATGCGAAGCTGACGCGGAGAGCCTTGCTCAGAGCTGGACTCATTTCCGGAGGAGCCCTGCTCACTGGTTTTGAGAAAGTCGCGTGGCCAAGTCCGGGCTCCGAGCAACATAAGGATTCCTTTGCAGGAGGTAAACTGCTCGGCTTGGTCGCTTTCGCCGGCGAAAAGCTGTTACAGATGGATACGGCCATTGGAGCGGAGCTCGACGGCCGGCTTTATACCGACCTTTCGACGCTGACCGGGTCGGATCCCGTTACACCGACGGCAAAGTTCTACGTCCGTACGCGAGCGTCCGAGATTCTTCCGGACCCGAAATCCTGGCAGTTGAGGGTAAATGGGCTCGCCGGGCAGCCATCGCGACTCACGATTGCAAGCCTGAAGAGAGCAGCGAAACCCATGGGTTTGCATCTCATGGAGTGCGCGGGAAACATTAGAATGACGGATTTTGGATTGATCAGCGTCGGGGATTGGGCCGGAGTACTTTTATCAGAGATCCTAGACAACGCAAAGGTCAAGCCGGAGGCAACCCGCGTCCTGATTTCTGGTTTCGATCGCTACGTGGCGGCGTCCGTGACCTCCGTCCCCGGAGCTAGCTGGGTCTTTACGCTCGAAGAACTGAAGGATGCGGGGGCGTTCTTGGCCACCGAGATGAATGGCCAGCCGCTGACGAGAGACCACGGGGCTCCGGTTCGCCTGGTCGTTCCTGGGTGGTATGGGTGCACATGCATCAAATGGGTGGACAGCATTACCCTTCTGGATGACAAGGCGGAAGCGACTTCTCAAATGCAGGAATACGCCGGAAGGACGCTTCAAAAGGGCATGCCCCGATTGTCGAAGGAGTTTCTGCCGGCAGTGATCGATCAGGCTGCTATACCCATCCGCATCGAGAAGTGGCTCGTTGAGGAGAAAATCAGGTACCGTATTATTGGGATCGCGTGGGGCGGGACACGTCCTGTAAAGCAATTGGAAATTCGCTTTAATCCCGACGAGGACTACGTCCCCGTGCAGAATTTCAGCCAAACCAAGAATGATCCGTGGACATTGTGGTCCCATGACTGGTCGCCGAAAGCGCCGGGAACATACGCGATCCGTCTCGCGGTGAAAGATCCGCCGGTTCAGGCCCGGAAGCTGGATTCCGGTTACTATGTACGTTCAGTTGAGATCACGGAGGTCTGAGGGCCGGATGTGGCTTAAGGTCAAGAGCTTAGAACGCGGGAATCGAAGAAGAGGTGAGGAATTGGGCCGAGTCGTTTCGCTGCTATTGGCGGTGGGGTTTGTCGCGGGCCTCGATGCCATGCCGGTGCGCGGGCAGGAAACGAATCACCAAGCACATCAGGGCGGTCCGGTGCCGCGGGAGATTCTGGAGCGCCCGGTTCCTCTCCGGCCGGGGATCGGGACGCTGCACGAAAAGGTGGGTACTGTATCTCCCGAAGCGCAGGCGTTCTACGATCAAGGACTGGCATATGTCCATTCCTACGTGTGGATCGAAGCGGTTCGTTCTTTTCACCAGGCCCTGCGGAGCGATCCCAATCTGGCAATGGCGTTTCTGGGACTGACGGATGCGTATATCGGTTTGCATGACGTATCGACGGCCCGGGCGGCTTTCCTGAGAGCTCAGGCACTGGAGAAAAAACTGAGCGAACGCGAGCGGCTGTGGATTGCGATCCGCGGACGCGAACTGGATTATCTGGAGGACAGCGGTGACCCAGACAAGTATGTAAATTACCGGAAGTCAATCAGTAACGCGCTGAAGGTCAGCCCCAGCGACCCATGGTTGTGGATCCAACGCGGCCTTGCAGATGAAGGTTCCCCCTTTGTCCACGGGCAGGCCGGCGGCGTGGACACGTTGGCGTTTTACAAGATAGCCATGGATCTGGCGCCAAGCAACACTGTGGCTCATCACTACTATGCGCACTCCTTAGAAAACGCGGGTAGGGCGAAGGATGCGCTCAGCGAAGCCGAGACCTACGTTCGGATGGCGCCCGCGATTCCCCATGCACACCACATGCGCGGGCACGAACTCCTGCGCCTGGGACGCACCGAGGAAGCGATTGGGGAGTTCGTGAAAACCAAGGAGCTCGAAGACGAATACTATCGAACGGAGAATATCCCGGCTCGCTATGACTGGCATCATGGGCACAACCTACAGATGCTGGCGCTGAGTTATCAGACTCTGGGACAGATGAAGTCCGCCGAAACTCTGTTTCGCCAGGTCTTTTTGCTCCCGGCGTACACCGACTTTCTGGAGTATAACCGCAGAGCGTGGCCGGAGTTCTTGCTGCACCGCGGACGGCCGGAGGAGGCGTTGAAAGCAGCACAGGAGTTGATTGCCAGCCCATGGCCAATGGCGCGCCTCGCGGGACATACACTGGCGGGGCAAGCTCAGTTGGCCATGGACCGCATGAACGATGCTCAAGCTGAGTTGACACTCGCCGAGAGGGAAACGGAGCATCTTCCGCCTCAATCTCTTGCAGTGCTGCCGTATCCCGGCGCGCTACGGGCGGAAATCCTGCTGCGAGAGAAGAATACTGCAGCGGGGGAAGAATTAACGAGGGACATTGAGAAATTGATCGTAGCTGCGCCGGGCCCGGACGCATGGAGCGCGGCCCTGTTCGAGCTTGAATCCATTGCGCAGTCAGCGCGCCAACTCGGGGATTGGGAATTGGCCGGAGACACCGCTCGAGAATTGGTCCAACACGACCCCAGTTATGCCGGGGGATACTTTGAGCTTGGACTGGTTGCCGAACATACAGGCGACGCCGCCAAGGCGCGCCAGCAGTTTGCCACCGCCGAGAAGCTGTGGAGTAAAGCGGACAAGGATCTGCCAGAACTGAAGCGCATTCACGGTACATCCACAGCGCAACGCTGAGTGGGAGCAAATTTCAGCCCGAATCCGGATGTCTTATCGCTAAAAGCATTTTGCGGCTGGATTCAATTTAGAAATGGAGCAAACGCATTGTGTGATTTCATCCGCGGCGGGGCAAAACTGGGCAGTGCATCCCTAAGTCTTTTTGTTTAAGACACATTCGCAAGCCGCGGACCCTCGCGCCGCCACTCACGATGCAGTATGGTATCCTCTTGGTGTCGGCTCCTGGCGGGCTGCTTCAGAAGCCATCCTTACCACCGCACCGCCTAAACCTTATGAATCGAGCCGCAACGATTGAGCCGCACTCCCCGAAGGGATAGGGGGGAGTTCACTGATGAGCGGAGGTTCGGGAGAAGAATGTCTACACTTGCAGAGGTTCCACCAGTAAAAAGCAAGCGCGAAGTGTTGGATCAGGCGGTGATCCGCTTCGCGGGCGACTCCGGCGAGGGCATGCAAATCACCGGCAGCCAGTTCACGAATACCGCCGCACTCTACGGCAATGACATCGCAACTTTTCCGGACTATCCGGCGGAAATTCGCGCTCCTGCAGGAACGATTCCAGGCGTCAGCGGCTTTCAATTGCATTTTTCATCGAATGAGGTTTATACGCCGGGCGACGCGATCGACGTACTGATCGCCATGAATCCGGCGGCGCTGAAAGTGAATGTTGCGGACCTGAAGGCCAACGGGATCCTGATCGTCAACAGCGACAGTTTCAAAGAGGGCGACCTGCGCAAAGCGCAGATGACTTCGAATCCGCTGGAAGATCATTCCCTCGATAAATACCGGTTGTTTTCGGTGGAGCTGGAACGGCTGACGCGGCGGTCGCTAGAGCATTTGGGCCTCGACGCGAAGACCATGGACCGCTGCAAAAACTTTTTTGCGTTGGGCATGTGCTATTGGCTCTACAACCGTTCAATGGAGCCGACGGTCCGGTGGATTGAGGACAAGTTCAAGAACAAGCCGCTGCTCGTGGAAGCGAACAAGCTGGCCCTGAAGGGCGGCTATTCGTACTGCGAAGCAACGGAGGCATTTCAAATCAGTTATGAGATTCCGCCGGCACAACTTACCCCGGGACTTTACCGCAGCATGAGCGGTAATCAGGCGCTGGCATTGGGGTTTGTCACCGCGGCGCAGAAATCGGGGCTGACTCTTTTTCAAGGCAGTTATCCTATTACCCCCGCTTCGGACATCTTGCACGAACTTTCGCAGTACAAAGACTTTGGCGTAATGACATTTCAGGCGGAAGACGAGATCGGCGCCATCACATCAGCGATCGGCGCGGCCTACGCGGGTGCGCTTGCGATTACGACGACTTCAGGGCCGGGGATGGCGCTGAAGACGGAGGCCATGGGACTTGCAGTGGCGGTTGAGATTCCGCTGGTCATTTGTGACATTCAGCGCGGCGGGCCCTCAACCGGTTTGCCGACGAAGACGGAGCAGGCCGACCTGCTGCAGGCGCTTTTTGGCCGCAACTCCGAAGCACCAATCCCCGTGCTAGCGGCGTCGACTCCGGCAGATTGTTTCTGGGTGGCGATCGAAGCTTGCCGCATCGCAGTCAAGTATATGGTGCCGGTCATTATTCTCTCGGACGGTTACCTCGCGAACGGCGCGGAGCCGTGGCGAATTCCCGAGTTGAGTGACATTCCGGATTTTCCAGTGAAATTTGCAAGTGATCCGAACGGATTCCTCCCTTACAAGCGAGACCCGAAAACTCTGGCGCGACCGTGGGCGGTACCGGGGACTCCCGGGCTGGAACATCGCATCGGTGGCCTGGAGAAGCAAGATCCCACGGGAAACATCAACTATGAGCCGCTGAATCACGAAAAAATGGTGCGCATTCGAGCGGCGAAGGTCGCGGCGGTCGCGCAGGAAATTCCCAACGTGCTTCCCGAGGGCGATCTCGAAGGCGATTTGCTGATCGTCGCTTGGGGTTCAACTTGCGGTTCGATTACTGCGGCCTTGAAGGCACAACGCGCGAAGGGACGCAAGATTGGCCATCTGCACTTGCGGCATCTCAATCCGCTGCCATCGAATCTCGGTGACGTTCTCAAGCGCTACAAGAGAGTGCTGGTGCCGGAGTTGAACATGGGCCAGCTTTTGTGGGTTCTGCGCGCAAAATTTCTCGTGGATGCGGTCGGCCTTAACAAGATTCAGGGCCGGCCCTTCAAGCAAGCTGAGCTGGAACAGAAAATTGAAGAGATGTTGGGACTCTAGGAGATATTGACGATGGGCACTGCGACGCTGCCGCCACCTCTCACGAAAAAGGATTTTCAAACCGACCAGGAAGTGCGCTGGTGCCCGGGCTGTGGAGACTACGCTATTCTCTCCGCGGTGCAGTCTGTTTTTCCGGAACTGGGGATCAAAAGGGAGAATTTTGTAATCGTGTCCGGGATCGGCTGCTCCAGCCGCTTCCCGTATTACATGAACACCTACGGTTTTCATACGATTCATGGCCGCGCACCGGCGGTGGCCACGGGCATCAAAGCGATCCGCCCGGACTTGGAAGTCTGGGTGGCCACCGGGGACGGCGACGCGCTTTCCATCGGTGGGAATCACACCATTCATATGTTGCGGCGAAATGTAGGCGTCAAGGTTCTGCTCTTCAACAATAAAATCTACGGGTTAACGAAAGGCCAGTACTCCCCGACTTCGGAGTACAACAAAAAGACAAAATCCACGCCGTTCGGGTCATTGGACCGCCCCTTCAATCCGATCTCACTGGCAATCGGGTCGGAAGCAACCTTTGTGGCGCGCTCCGTCGACGTCTTCCAGGGGCAACTGAAAGAAACGCTGAAACATGCCGCAGCGCACAAGGGTTCGGCATTCGTGGAGATCCTTCAGAACTGCAACATTTTCAACGATGGCGCATGGTTCTCTTTGACCGAGCGCGATGCGCGCAGCGAACATGTGATGCAGCTGGAGCACGGCAAGCCGCTGGTCTTCGGCAAGAACCGCGATAAAGGCATCCGCCGGAAATCGGATGGCGACATTGAAGTGGTCAAGCTCGGCAACGGCATCTCGGAAAGCGATCTCATCGTGCACGACGCACACCACCCGCGGCCTTCTTACGCCTTTCTGCTCTCGCACATGGAGCACCGGCCTGGTTTCCCCACACCCATCGGGGTTTTTCGCGCCTGGGATGATCTGCCGCGCTATGAAGACGTGATGAACCAGCAGGTCAAGGACGTTATCGCCAAGCGCGGGCCCGGCGACCTCAGCAAACTCCTTCGCGCTGGCGACACCTGGGAAGTGAAATAGTTTCTTATCCAGCAAACGGATAGGTTCTCCAATAGTGGCTCTGGCCGGCAAGGCCATGGCGCCATTTCTCTCAAGAGTAATTTGCCCATAATCCCTCTGTTTCGTTGCTCGCAGTAAGCGACATATCACACCTTTGTTCCTGTAAGAGCTTTGTTTTCAATTCGCCAACCGCATTACGCCACGACATTGTGCGACATCCAGCGCTTTGGGCGGCTTGGCGTTCCTTGTCGCTTGAGCTCTTCTTCCCGACTGCGTAGGGTCAGCACACAGGCGAGTGGCTTTTCGCTTCGGAAAAATGGAAAGCGAAAACGACAGGAGGAGTCCATGATTTACGAACGTCTGCATATTACGTTCGTTGGAGTCGTGGCAGCACTGGCGGACTCCGCTGTGGTCGCGGAATTCGCTGGGTGCTGGCTGCACCGGCTGCTGCACAGTAACTGGCTCCCTGTGACCGGATCACGAAGGAAGAGTTTCAATGGGAACGGCTATTCGTCCAGCCTTGCCGTTGTTCTCGTTATCATCCTGCCATTTGCACTTAGCGGCTGCTCCGTCCGAAAATTTGCCATCAATAAGCTCGGCGACTCTCTCGCCAACAGCGGCACTACCTTCGCATCTGACAACGATCCGGAGTTCGTTGGTCAAGCCGTTCCTTTCAGTCTGAAACTCATCGAAGGTTTGCTGGCGGAAAGCCCCAAGCATCGTGGTTTGCTCTTCGCGGCGGCCAGCGGCTTTACCCAGTACTCCTACGTTTACGTGCAGCAGCCCTCCGAGGAAATCGAAACCGCGGACGTCGAAAAATCCGAAGTGCTCCGCGCTCGGGCACGGAATCTCTACCTCCGCGCCCGCGACTATGGCCTTCGCGGATTGGAGGCGAAGCATCGGGGCTTTACCTCGGCTTTGAGCGAAAACCCGAACTCGGCGGTTCGCGCCGCCAGAGCTGCTGATGTTCCCTTGCTGTACTGGACGGCCGTCTCCTGGGGAGCGGCTATTTCCCTCTCCAAGGATCATCCTGAACTCGTCGCTGAGCAGCCTCAAGTCGAATCCTTGATAGACCGCGCTTACGAGCTGGACGCAGGATTTGAGCACGGAGTCATCGAGCAATTCCTCATCAGTTATGAATCAGCGCGCCAGGGCGCCAAAGGTGACTTCACGGTGCGCTGCAAAGAACATTTTGACCGCGCCATCCAGCTTTCCGCGGGCCAGCTCGCTTCCCCCTTTGTTTCCTATGCCGAGACGGTGTCCATTCAAAAGCAGAACCGCACCGAATTTGACTCCCTTCTCAACAAGGCTCTCGAAATTGATCCCGATGCGCGCCCTGAGTGGCGGCTTAGCAATCTCATCATGCAACGGCGCGCTCGCTGGTTGCTTTCGCGTGAAGACGAATTGTTCCTGGATCCGGTTACAGAAGGAAAATCGCGATGAAAAACCAATTATCGCATTTCAATTCACTTGCTGTCGCGACTGCCGCCTTGTCTCTGTGGCTCTCGAACCCTTGCGCAACGGCCGCGCAAACCCGCATTCGCCTCGGCACGCTTCTGCCGAAAGGGTCCTCGCAGTATCAGGCGCTGGAGAAAATGGGACAAGACTGGCGAAAGGCAACTAGCGGCGGGGTCACACTCACCATCTACCCCGGTGGCGCCATGGGCAGCGAGATTGATGCGGTCAGGCAAATGCGCGTTGGTCAGCTTCAAGCGGCCACGCTCTCCGTGGGTGGCTTGTCCAAGATCGATCCGGGAATCAGCGCGCTTCAGAAAATTCCCATGCTCTACCATTCCCTCGACGAAGAGGAATATGTCAGGGGGGAAATGGCCGCTGAGATGGAGCAGCGTCTCGAAAAGAAGGGCTTCGTCGTGCTTTGTTGGGGGGACGCAGGTTGGGCCCATATTTTCTCGCGGCAAGCCATTATTCGGCCGGATGATCTAAAAAAGACCAAACTCTTCGTGACCGCTGACGATCCAGACGAGGCTGAGATTATCAAGAGCTTGCACCTTCAGCCCGTCCCTCTCGAGTGGACCGACGTACTGATGAGTCTGCAGACAGGGCTTGTGGATACTGTTCCCACGATTCCGTTTCTGTGTCTGGCCGGCCAGTATGATCTGGCGGCCAAGCATATGCTCCCGCTGAACTACGTTGTCCTGGTAGGTGCTACGGTGATGACCAAGAAATCCTGGGACGCTCTCGCTCCCGCAGATCGCGAGGTGATGCGAAAAGCCGCGGCCGAAGCGGGTAAGCAGATGCAAATCAGAAGCCGGGCGGAAAACATTACAGCGATCGAGGCGATGAAGAAACGTGGACTCCAGGTCCATCCTCTGTCGCCTGAACTCGAAACTGAATGGCGCCAGTTCCTGGAAGGCGTCTATCCCAAAGTGCGCGGCACCATGGTCCCTGCGGACGTGTTCGATGAGATTCAGCATCTCATCGCTGATTACCGTATGGGCCAAAAGGCCGGCCGCTGATGTCTGCAGCGCTCTTCAGCAGCAGTGCTGTTCCTGTCGCGCCGGCCGCGGGGGCGAGGGGCTTCGTGGGTCGAATCCGTGGAGCGGAAAACGTTGTGGTGTCTCTAGCCCTCGGCATCATGGTCATTCTTCCGTTGGCGGAAGCCGGCCTCCGCCGTACGTTCCGCGTGTCCATCCCTGCGTCCACCTCTATTGTTCAGCACATGGTTTTGATCGTTGGCATGCTCGGCGGCGCTATCGCCGCTCGAGAAAATCGGCTCCTCGCGTTATCCAACTCCGGCGAAAGACTTAGCGGACCTCTCAAGAACGTAGCGCGGGTCTTCACGGGCGGGATCTCCGCGGTCATTTGCGGCTTCCTGGGACTGGCTGCGCTCCAATTTGTGCAATCCGAGCGCCAAGCAGGCACAACGCTGGTATCGGGAATTCCTGTCTGGTTTGTGGAATGTGTTCTCCCGCTTGGATTTGCAGTTATTGCTCTTCGCATTCTGTGGCACTCATCCGATCGATGGGGCGCTCGCTTCATGTCGCTGGCACTGGCAATTTTGCTTGGCGCCTTGGCGTGGCAGTGGCCAGCTACCGGTCATTATTTCGTTCCTTTCGCTATGGGGGTTCTCCTGTTTGCCTCCATCCTTGGCGTGCCGGCTCTAGTGACTCTTGGCGGCGCTGCCGTCATTCTCTTCTGGGGTGTTGGGCAGCCCATCGCCTCGATTTCCATAGCTCACTACGCGCTTGTTACCAATCCCACGCTTCCCACTCTGCCTCTATTCACTCTCGCCGGTTACTTCCTCGCTGAAGGCGGCGCACCCCGACGACTGATTCGTGTTTTTTACGCGCTGTTCGGTCAATTCCGTGGGGGTCCGGCCATCGTCACCGTTCTTGTCTGCGCTTTTTTCACTTCCTTCACGGGCGCTTCCGGCGTCACCATCCTCGCGCTCGGCGGATTGCTCATGCCCGTGCTGTCCGGCGCTGCGTACTCACAGAAAGATGCGCTGGGTCTGCTGACCGGGGCGGGATCACTCGGTCTTCTCTTGCCGCCCTGCCTTCCGCTCATTGTCTATGCCATCGTGGCAAAAGTTCCCATCGAGAGGATGTTTCTTGGCGCTCTCATCCCCGCCTTCGTCATGATGGCCGCCACGGCAATCTGGGGCATGCGGCGCGTTCCGCAAACCGCCGGCGCGAAATCGGCGTTTGATTGGAAGGAAGCGCGTCTTGCACTGTGGGATGCCAAGTGGGAGCTTTTCATACCCGTCCTCGCGTTCTTCGGGCTCTTCAGCGGCCTCTCTACACCCGTCGAAGCTGCCGCGCTCACCGCGCTGTATGCCTTTCTGATCGCGACCGTCCTCCACCCTGAATTGAACATTTCTCGAGATGTTCCGCGCGTGATGGCCGAGTGCGGCCTGCTCATTGGGGGCGTTCTCCTGATCCTCGGTGTATCGCTTGGCTTCACCAACTACCTCGTGGACGCCGAGATTCCTGCCCACGCGGTCGAGTGGACCACGCGCACAATTCATTCGCCTCTAGTTTTCCTCTTTCTCCTGAATCTCTTTCTACTTGTCGTCGGCTGCCTGATGGAAATCTATCCCGCGATCGTCGTAGAGGTGCCTCTTCTCGTTCCGCTGGGTGCCGCGTTCGGCATTGATCCCATCCGGCTGGGCATCATCTTTCTCGCCAACATGGAGCTCGGCTACCTCACGCCTCCGGTCGGCCTGAATCTCTTGATGTCGTCGTACCGATTTCGCAAGCCTGTGCCGGAAGTTTTGCGCGCGGTCTTGCCGGTGATTGTCGTCCTCGCCATGGGCGTTCTGCTGATTACTTACATTCCTGCTCTTACCACGGCCCTGCCGCGCTGGCTTGGCCGGTGAAGAGTTAAGGAGGATCTAATGAGACTCGTTCGATTCTTCGTACTTTCTGGGTTCTTGCTCGCCGGCATGTCCGGGCCGGCAGCCGCTGGGCTCGGCCCGGCCGTCTCACTGCAGCACCTGCTTAGGGATAGCGACTGCGAAGCAGCGCCAAGGTTGCTGGGAGACTGGACGGCTGATGGCGACCTCAGCGGTTCTTGGGCGTTTCAGACGCTAAGAGATCGCAATTACCGGCTGATCCAAAAAGTGGAAGGGTCGGAGAATCCAAACAGGGTAGCTTTCGACATCTGCGTAGCGCACATCAACGGTTACTTGTTCTTTGATGCGACCTACCAGGTGGTGCTACCCGACGGTAAGAAAACTTTGCTTGGCGAAGACGAGGACATCTTTTGGATCCCGTTACATTTAATCGGCAGGCTCGAAATCGAACGTGACGCTCTCCATTTTCGGCTGCTCGACGACGATTGGCTCCAAGACGCACAGAAGTCTGGGCAGGCGCACTTGACGTGTTCCCGGGATGACGAGGGCGGGTACCTCCTAACCGCCCCGAGCGCTGAATTGAAACAATTCGCAGCACAGTTCGCGGCTGACCCCAAGGCTTTTTCTTATGCGGAGGACTTCGCGCGGACTCCCCGCGAGGATTCGGATCTGCGGTCCCGTCTCCGGAGTTCCCTCCAAGAGGTGAGCGAAAGGACTCATGGGGAGCTAGAGATAGAGCCAAAATGGGACTTCCTTGACCGCGCATGGCGCTAAGAATTGAATTGTGAAACCTCCTGAGATTTGCTACATCCAATAAAGGTTAGGTGCCGGGCGCCCACCATGGATGACTCATCACAACTCGGAGCTTTCGCCCTGCTCGGTGAAGCCGATCCCGTCCCCCAAAGCCTTTTCCTCTCGCATCCTGAGCAGGCCGGGACGCTCGCCCTGCTCTACGACGTCAGCCGCGAACTTACTTCCATCCTCGACCGCGAAGAGCTTCTCCGCCGCATCGCCCAGCGCGTCAAGAAGCTCGTGGACTACCACGCCTTCACCGTCACGCTCTGGAACGAGTCGTCGCAGCTCCTCGACCCCGTCTTCGCTATGAAGTATGAAGATTCCATTCCAGTACGCGAGCGCCTTGGGCTACACCAGGGACTCACTGGTGCTGCCGCTACTGCCCGCCGCGTCGTCCGCGTGGGAGATGTCCGCGAGGATCCGCGGTTCATCGTCTGCGAGCACGGCGTTGAGGTCCGCTCCGAGCTGGTTATCCCGCTCCTTCTTCATGACCGGCTTATTGGCGTCCTCGATCTGGAGAGCACCAAGCCCCATGCGTTCACGGCCGAACACGAGCGCATGCTTCAGACGCTCGGCTCTTATATCGCTGTCGCTCTCGAAAACGCTCGCCTCTATCAGGAATCGCGCGACACACATCTTCGCCTTCAGCAGGATCTCGATATGGCACGCGAAATTCAGCGGGGCCTGCTTCCGAACGGCGCGCGCGAAGTTCCCGGTTTGGACCTCGCCGCAGCGTACGTTCCCGCGCGTGAATTGGGGGGCGACTTTTACGATTTTCTTCCTTACGGCAAGGGCCGCCTCGGCTTCGCGCTCGGTGACGTTTCCGGCAAAGGCACTGCCGCCGCGCTTTACGGCTCGCTTGCTATCGGAATGCTCCGCGAACATGTGGTCACGCATCTCTGTCCGCCGGCGGAAATGCTCGCGACTCTCAATCGCCGTTTGAATAGCACCAGGTTCGATTCGCGCTTCATAGCTATGCTCTTCGCAACGTACGATGGGCCCTCGCGCAGCCTCACTCTCGCCAACGCCGGCGGTCCCTATCCGCTTCTCGTCCGCGACGGCTGTGTGCAGCCGATCCGTCTCGAAGGCGTCCCTCTCGGCCTCATCCCCGATACCGAGTACGATGAAACAACCATCGAATTGACTCCAGGTGACGTGGTCCTCTTCACTTCCGACGGCATCCTCGAATCCGAAAACGCCGAGCAGGAAGAATTCGGGCCGAATCGTCTGTCCACGCTTCTTTCTGGATTTTCTCAGGAAGATTCAGCCCAGGAAATCGCCGAACGAATCCTGGCGGCAACCGACGGCCACAGCGGCGCGGGCACCGCGCCGCACGACGATCGCACTCTCGTCGTGTTGCGGGTAACCGACGACCCATCCTGTGATTTCTCAAAACTTCCCATCATTTACTGAAAATCTCGAAAGGTGTCAGCAGATCCGCGAGGCGGAATCCTCATTGCTTTGCCGATTCCGGTTTAGCGGCTACCCGACAGGCCGGGAAGCAGGCCTGACAGCGTGCTAAAACTCATAGCCAAATGGAGAGCTTCTACAACTCGTCTCATAAGTGCTAGACAAAGCTCCTGCTAGTGAAATGGCGCTCTTTCGCCACTGCGTTTGTAGTGCCCGCCTTTCCGCTTGGGCCTGGTAGTTTCACTTTTCCTACACCCACGGTAGACTTCCCAGCATCCTGATCGAAGGGAGAGACTCTCACCATGATTGGATTGCGACATCTAGCCGTCATTGTGATGGCGGGCCTTTTTGCCGGGCCAACCGTTCGAATCGCAAGTCAGGACAGCAACAAGACCGCGGAGAGCCGCATTGCGAAGGTGATCAGTGGTTCGGAACTGGATCGTCTGAAATTCTACGTCGGCAACTGGGATTACTCGGAGGTTTATGAGAAGTCGGTTCTTTTTCCGAGCGGCGGACGAAACACCGGAAGCTGGACAGGTCAGCTCGGACCGCAGGGGCGTTCCGTAATCAGCGCTTTCGTGTCACACGGGACCGGGGATAACTACGAAGGGATTGAAGTCATGACTTGGGATCCAAAAGAGAAAGTGTACCGGGATCACTCGCTCTGGTATGACTCGCCTGATCAATGGAGCTATGTCGGCTATTTCGAGGGCGAGACACTGGTGTATCGCGCTGAGTTTGAATTCGGCGGAAAACACGTCAAGTTCCGGAGCGAGACGCGCCCGATTCAGGGAGGAGGGTTCATTCTTGATGAGTTTGCCAGCGTCGATGGCGGACCAGAGCAGAAGCTATTGAGGGGCACCGCCGTGCCCCACGGACACGCGGCTAAGATTCCTAATAACTGCCGGTCGGAGAGTATGCGATCCCGTGACGACTCGGTCGGTGAAATGGAGATCTTGCGCAAACAATCGTAGCCTGGGCCATTTATGAAATAGCTGGGAGTACCGTTTCATCTTAGTTGATCTGTATATTTGTCAAACTGGACGCTCAGGGCCTAGGGGATGATTGTTCCCGTTTCGGCCGAACAAGTTGGAACGGCACTAGTTGCCGGTGTTGATGGCGACAGCGTGCGAACCTTCCCCAAAATAGTTCTGTTCGCGAAGCTTGCGGTAAATCCGCCCCGCAACAACGGCCGCGGTTGGACCTTTCACACTGCGCGTGTTTCCACGCAGGAGAACGGCTAGCGCGATTTTCGGATGCGCGTCGTCGGCATAGGTGATGAACCATCCGATCCTAGATGGCGTCGTATGGTCATCGCAAGTCCCCGTCTTGCCCAACGGCATCTCGTCGCCGCCCCGGTCGAAGCTTGATTTGCCGGTGCCGTACAGAACCGCGGCGAGCATGCCTTCGCGGATCTCTGGCAAAATCGGGCCGATGTTCAATTCGCGCTTCACGCGCGGCGTGAAATTTTCAACCTCTTCCTGGGTGTGGGGATATTGCAGATAATAAAGAGTTCCGCCGTTTGCGAAAGCCGCAGAGAGCGCCGCAAGTTGCAGCGGAGTTACCTGAATCCCTTCGCCAAAACTGGACATCCGCGCGACTCCGCCGTAAGGCGGCGGCACGGTCGGAAACGATCCCGGATGTTCATCAGGCAGATTGTAGCCCGCGAGTTCTCCGAGGCCGAGAAGGCGGCCGTATTTCGAAACCGTGTCGAATCCCATGCGCGACCCGAGCTGTTCAAAGAAAACGTTGTTCGAGTGCGCCATTGCTTCCGTCAAGTTCATGTATTTCCGGCGTCCCACTTTGAGCATCGTGTCGCGCGTGATCACGTTTTCTTCAAGCGCAGCAAGCGCGATGGTCGGCTTGATCGTAGAGCATGGAATGTAGCCCCCGCCGAATGCGATTTTCTGGTTCACGACCGTCAGGATGCGGCCGGTGTTTGGGTCGACAGCGACAACCGCTCCATTGTACCGGCCCAAAGCGGATACAGCAGCCTCGCGCACGACGGGGTCGTCATAGGCAGCGTCGTCAGCTTTCGAGGAATCCGCAAAGGTCGGCACTCCGCCGCGATACCGCGCGGCATACCTGTGAGCGTGAGCGCGTGCAACAGGCGTTCCCGCACCTGGCGCCGCCGGAAGTGGCATGGCGCAGGTCGCTGCCAGCACTGTTGCGAGAGTTGCTTTTGCAAACTGCTTCACCGTTCCCACCTTTTCAGTGTGACCACGATACTGCCGATCCACCCTGGTCTGCCCCACGCCAAAAAAACTCTGGGGTCAGAGTTTTACCTTACGCTGTCTGCGGGGTCAACCAACATTCACAGAATCTGTTCGTTCCCGTAACTGGCTTCTTGCCGCCAGCAGAACTGCCGCTGAGGGATATTGCATCCCATCTGCCAAACGAGGCCCTACTCATTTGATGCGACTTAGCCGCAAAGCGCATTGCAACTGCTGTACCTAAGAGAAACAGTCTCTCTCAGGATGAGACATATTTTCGCCTTAAAGCGACTCGCGCGCAATAGCTGTTTAGGTCCAGTACCAAGCTATGTGCTTTGTTTTGAATAGCTGACCGTCAGGTCAGGGGGCCTGAACCTCCGCCCGGTAAGGTGGCAGTCCTTACGTGATTGTACAAAGCCCCAGTCGCATCATGATACGGCCGCGTACCACTCAAAAAGACTTGGCCCTTCTGGATGTCGTTGGAAGGGCCACTCCTGATAAATCGGGAGTAACCTCTACCGCGTGGGGCGTGCTTTGGAAGAATCCGCGCCAGCGGTTGCCGATGACACCTTCAT
>WNFJ01334198.1_pt1 | contig 24686 bp, 17 predicted proteins | sample 5400461 | NCBI WGS metagenome assembly WNFJ01 (sample SAMN13153349, study PRJNA577476) | soil metagenome | isolation source: 115 cm saprolite on Douglas fir-dominated hillslope | place: USA:California | collected 2013-09-17
GCTGTAGCTGCCGCAAGCACCAGCAGCCATAGTATCTACTGAAACCTGCTCCTCACGTCCCTGTTGGGCCGTCCCCATCCAGTGCTTAACATTCAAACAATTCATCCGACCTTGGCCAAATCCATCACCGCTTGTAAAAGTGACAAAAATGTACCATGCCATCCGATAGAGATTAGGGGAGCGTCAGTCCTACGCCAGTGGTCGACCTTTTGTCTCGGGAATCCAAACCCAACAGAGCGCAGCAATGACGAATGCGGTTCCGGCGATTGCGAATGCGCCGCCGAATCCGTGCTGTTGGGCCATGCTCCCAACCGCAAATGGCGCGGCGGCGCTTGCAATGCGGCCAGCGTTGTATGCAAAGCCTTGTGCTGTAGCGCGGATTCGGGTTTCGTAGATCTCAGCCGTCACCGCGGCGAACCCGGTGTAGTAGCCGGTCCCGAAGAATGCCACCAGCGGGCCGAGTGCTATAAGCAACCATGATGTATGGACGCGCGCGTAGAAGAACATAAGGAGTGCTGCCGATATCAGATACAGGACATAGCAGCGCCTGCGTCCAAACACGTCGCTCAGAAAGCCGAAGCTGACGTAGCCGAGCCACATGCCGGCCTGCATGGCGATCACGGTGCCAGACATAGCATGGGCTGACAGTCCGATTCCGCCTCGATCGCGGGGCAAGGAGAGGTAGGCGGGAACCCACAGATTGAAACCCCACCACGCAAACAACGTGCAAGCATTCATGAGCGTGATGGCGATGGTGACAGGCCGCAGATCACTCTGAAAGATGCGGCGAAAGCCGTGCATGGGGCCTTCGCGGGGGAGGGCTGTGCCGCGCTTCCATATTTCAGACTCTGCCACGCGACGGCGTACGGCCAGCGTAAAGAAAGAGGGCAGAATTCCCACAAAGAAGACCGCGCCAGCCTTTCCACGGCAAGACGACACCGGCGACCAGAGCTGCGAGAGCATAGCGATTGGCCCAGGAGCTCTGCATGATTCCGAGCGCCTTGCCGCGCTGTTTGTCGGGCCACGTCTCAGATACGAGCGCCGCGCCGCTCGCCCATTCGCCAACCATACCGAGGCAAGCAGGATACGGAATAGCGCAAGCTGGACGATGTTTTGAGCGAAGCCGCAGGCCGCCGTGAACAGCGCGTGGATGAGCACGCTGCCGATCAGGGCCCGCACGCGGCCGTATCGGTCTGCAATGACATCGAAGGCCAGGCCGCCGGCTGCCGCAGCGAGCAGTGTGATGGACCCGAGGACCCCGGCCGTCTGTTTGCTGATCCCAAGATCCAGTATCAGCGAAGCCAGGACGAGCGCATAAAGCATCACGTCAAAGGAGTCCAGCAGCCAGCCGAAAGAGGCCGTAGTCAGAGCGCGACGTGCTTCGGGGGTAGCCTGACGCCACCAATCAAGATGGCCCGACCGTGATGTTTCGCTCATCTCGTGCCCGTAGCGGCAGTCGCGGGCCCGAATCCGCCTCCGCCGGGCGTCTCGATGCGAAGGCGATCACCGGGCCTGAGTTCGAGCCGCACTTTGGCGGAACGGAACCGCCGGCACGCACGACCGTGTTCCGTCCGCAGCCGCCGGGCTCGCCCCCTTGCGCTCCGTAGGGATGGCTGGCGCGGCGTTCGCTGAGCAGCGTGATGGAGGTTTCGGCAACATCTCATACTCTGCAGGATGCCTTCTCCGCCAGGATAACCGCCAGCCCAGCCGCTGCCTTGCCGCAGCGCGTAGCGACGAATGCGGACAGGGAGGTAATGTTCGATCGCCTCGATCGGCGTATTGCCGTGTTGCTCATGTGGGTATGCACGCCGCTGAGACCTGGCAGGCTGTTGCGGCCGCCCATGGTCTCGTAGTAGGCGAAGGGAGAGCCATCGTCCGGCCGCCTTCCTCCCAGCGTCACATTGTTCATGGTTCCCCGAAGACGTAGATGCATTTCTTCAACCCCTTCCCGTTGGACGTATCCCTGGGGTGGGCAAAGTGACCGAAAAGGGGCTTGAGGAGTTAGGCATCAAAACTGTGGGAGATTTGCGAAGTCGAGAGTTACCAGCACTGGAAAGCCGCTTCGGACGTTACGGGATTCGGCTTTACGAACTCGCACGCGGCATCGACCACAGCGCGGTCGTCCCCAATAGGCCGACACAATCCATCTCGGCCGAGGATACGTTTGAGCATGACGTTCCGCTGCTGGAGATCGAACCGATGATCCGCCGTCTTGCCGAGAAGGTCTGGATCGCGTCACGCAAGGAAGTACGCATCGCGCGTGCAGTCTTAAACTGAAGACCAGCGATTTCAGCATTCTCACACGGAGCCATACGCCCAGTGTTCCTCCTTCTTCGCTGAGGAACTGATAGATATTGCCCTGTCATTGCGAGAGAGAGTGGATCTGGGACCACAACGGCGCTATCGTCTGGTCGGTGTTGGACTGAGCAACTTTCGTGCAGCAGAAGAGACGTCAGGGCACCCGGTTCTCTTCGACTGAGGGCAGCTTTCGATACTTTTTATCTCCCTTGAAATGTTCAGCTTAGTCCAAAATTGCACTGGTATCTGTGCGGAAGGTGATTGACTGACTCCCCACTCGGTAGGCGAATATAAGGCGAACATATCGGCCCAATGCCATCCTCCGCCACATTACGCCTCCAGATTGAAACCACCTTGGCCAACCGAATTCCTTCTGCCCTTACTCCGGCCCAAAAGGTGATTCGTCCCGTTGCACAAACGGGTGTAGCAGCAGTGGACGAATTGTTGGAAGGCGGTCTGCCTGTTGGAGCTATCACGGAGATGATTGGCCCAGAGTGCAGCGGACGCACCTCCCTCGCGCTCTCACTTCTCGCCCGAGTCACACAGTCAGCGAAGGTCTGCGCCTGGATCGATGTGGCTGATGTCTTCAACCCCGAATCAGCTGCAGCGGCAGGAGTCGATTTGTCCAGGCTGCTCTGGGTAAGGTGCGGTGTCCTTACCGACAAGGCGCAGCAGCCTGCCAAAGAGAACTTCACTCTTCCCGATAAATACCTTATCCCTGCCCCGACGAAGAAGGGGTTGCATGGTGGAGGGTTCGGACCTCATCCGCGGGGTGAAGTAAAAGGTCTTTCCGGTGCTGTGAGCAGCTTCCTTCGGCCAGAGACGATTGCCCCGCGATGTGCTGATCCACGGCCGGTCACACAGACATGGGGCAAGCCAGCTATTCCTCGAAAACCGTGGTCAAGGATCGAGCAGGCGCTACAGGCGACGGATCTGATCTTGCAGGGAGGCGGCTTCAGCGCAATCGTACTGGACATGGGTAGCATCGCACCCGAGTATGCCTCGCGTGTGCAACTGGCAACATGGTTCCGCTATCGCGCAGCCGCGGAAAAGACCCAAGCAAGCTTTCTTCTTCTGACTCAGCACTCCTGCGCAAAGAGCAGTGCAGAGCTGGTGCTCCGCTTTCATCCGGGTAGTCCTCTTACCAGCGATGCAACTGTCTTCACCGGCATTGAGCATCGCCTGGAAGTTGCACGTCGGCGATTCAATCAAACTCCATCCAATGTGGTCCCGCTTCGCAAGCCCCCGCAAAACCTGAATGTCGCGAGTTGGTTCACCCGAAGCACATGGGCAGGTGTCCGATGATGAAACCTGCCGAGTTGTATGCCTGCCTCTATGCAAGAGAGTTTCCAGCACAGACGCTGTTGCGTTTGAGGCCGGAGTTGCGTGACAGGCCATGCGTGGTGATGGAGGGCGAGCCGCCATTGAAGCATGTTTCCTCACTTAACACGAAGGGGCGTTTGCTCGGGATTACTCATGGCATGACCTCGGTAGAAGTAGATACCTTTCCCTCTGTCGCGGTCTTGACGCGTTCGCGGAAGGAAGAGGCATCCGCGAAGACAGCACTCCTCGAATGTGCTGGTGCATTTTCACCGCGCGTCGAAGATCGAAGCGAAGACCGCGCTTTCCTGTGCGTCATTGACATTGCAGGAACAGAGAAGTTGTTAGGGCCAGCAGAAACACTCGTGCGTAACCTTCTGCACCGCGTCAAGGCACTTGGCGTTGCCGCCTGTGCGACCATCAGCAGCAATCATCATGCGGCTATCTCTCTCGCCAAAGGACTTTCCCCACGGACTGCTATGAAGGTCATTCCGAAAGGCGACGAAGCGCCTACACTCGCACCGCTGCCGTTGAAGGTGCTGGACCTCCCCGAAGATCGGGCGGAGACTTTTTCTCTTTGGGGAATTCGCACTCTGGGGATGCTGGCGGCTTTGCCGGAAAAGGAACTCATTGCCCGGATGGGACAGGAGGGCAAGCATCTTCGTCTGTTGGCACTCGGAGAGTTGCCACACCTGTTTCAGCCGACTGAGCCTGCCTTCACGCTCGAAGAGCGGATGGAACTCGATTCGCCTGTCGAAATTCTCCACTCATTGCTCTTTGTGGTGGGCATGATGCTCGACCAACTCATCCTGCGTGCGAAGGCGCGAGTGCTGGCGCTTGCCTCCGTCACCGTCGCACTTACGCTTGAAGGCAAAGAGCCGCATACGCGTACCGTCCGGCCTGCGGTACCAACAAATGACAAGCAGCTCTGGGTCAAACTAATCCATCTCGACCTCGAAGCCCATCCTCCCCCGGCTGCGATCCTGTCGCTGACCCTCTCGGCAGAGTCTGGCAGCACGAGCAAGGTTCAACTCGGCTTATTCTCTCCACAGCTTCCCGAACCGATGCGCCTCGACGTTACGCTAGCGCGCATTCGCGCCATCGTTGGCGATGGGTGCGTGGGCCGCGCTGTGCTTAACGACACGCACCAGCAAAAAGGATTTCGTATGGAGCCATTTACCGTTTCCGCAGGTTCGGCATCCGTTATTTCTTGCGGTCGCTCCCCATCCGCAGTGCGGCAGTTGCGCCCGGCTGAAAATATCTCAGTCACGGTGCAGAGCCAACGTCCGAAGACATTTGTCTTTCGAGATAAACGTTATATCGTCGAACGCACTTACGGACCTTGGTTGACAGGTGGCGAGTGGTGGAACCCCACTCTCTGGGGTCTCGAACAGTGGGACTTAGTGGCACGCGCACAGGACAGCGCTTTACTTTCCTGCTGCCTGGTACGCGATCTTATGCAGGACAGTTGGCAGATGGCGGCGCTCTATGACTGAACGCTATGTAGAGTTGCACGCCTCAAGCGCATTCAGCTTCCTTCAGGGAGCATCGCAACCGGAAGAGCTTATCGAGCGTGCGGCTGCGCTCGAAATGCCAGCGATGGCCTTGCTCGACCACAATGGCCTTTACGGCTCCGCCCGCTTTCACACCAGCGCGCAGAGGAACAAGATCCAGGCGCACATCGGAGCAGAGGTCGCCGTCTCGAGCCTCGGCTTACGGCTCACCCCTCCCGAATGGCTGCCGCATCAGCATCCCCAGGAACCTGCACGCTTGCCTCTTCTTTGCGAATCACGAGGGAGCTATCAAAACCTCTGCCAGCTCATCACGCAGTTCAAGATGCGCGAAAAGACAAAGAAAGAAGGAGCAGCGAACTTTGATGACCTTCAGCAATACGCATCTGGCATCGTCTGTTTGACAGGCGGTGACGAGGGTCCTTTAGCTGCGGCGTTGGTAAACGGTGGGGAGGAAGCTGGCCGCAAGACCGTGGAGCAATTGGTCCGCATCTTCGGCCCGAAGAATGTTTATATCGAACTACAACGCCATTGCGAACGCGAGGAAGAGTGGCGGAATCAGGCTGCGATTCGGATTGCCCACTCCCTGAAACTGCCTCTGCTAGCAACGAATGGGGTCCGCCATGCCACCGCATATGACCGGGAGGTTTTGGACCTTTTTACCGCAGTGCGCCATCATACGGACCTCGATCATGCAGGGCGTTTGCTTGCACTGAATAGTCAGCGGAATATCCGCCCAGCGCGCGAGATGGCAGCGCTATTCCGCGACGTGCCCGGCACTATCGAGAACACAGTCGAACTCTCCTCCCGCCTCAAATTTGAGCTGAACGATCTTGGCTACGAATTCCCGTGCTATCCGGTGCCCGATAGCGAGACGATGGAGAGCTTTTTGAGAAAGCGAGTGGCAGACGGTGTGATGCGGCGTTATGGGCCGAAGAACGACCGCGACCTGCTCGAACGGGCAAAGAAGCAAGTCGAACACGAGCTGACGTTGATCGAAAAGCTTGGCTTCGCAGGATACTTTCTCATCGTTTGGGACATCGTTCAGTTCTGCAAGCGTAACGACATCCTGATACAAGGCCGGGGAAGTGCCGCGAACTCTGCTGTTTGTTACGTCCTCGAGATCACTGCTATCGACCCGGTTGGCATGGAACTCCTCTTCGAACGATTCCTGAGCGACAGTAGGGGTGAATGGCCGGACATCGATCTTGACCTGCCTTCCGAAGACAAGCGCGAGCAGGCGATCCAGTATGTCTATCAACGCTACGGTGAACTCGGGGCTGCGATGACCGCAAATGTCATTACCTATCGCGGTAAGTCGGCTGCCCGCGAAGTGGGCAAAGCCCTCGGCTTCGACGAGGAGTCGCTAGGCCGACTGTCGAATTTGGTTAGCAATTGGGAGTGGCGCGGCAAGACCGACACGATGGTGCATTCGTTTCATACTGCAGGTTTCGACCTGAAGCATCCGCGCATCGCCAAATACCTCGAACTCTGTATGCGTATTCAGGACCTGCCGCGCCACCTCGGGCAGCACTCGGGCGGCATGGTGATCTGTCAGGGGCAATTGAACTGTGTCGTGCCGTTGGAACGCGCGTCGATGCTAGGCCGCAAGGTTGTCCAGTGGGACAAAGAGGACTGTGCCGACCTGGGCATCATCAAGGTAGACCTGCTGGGCCTGGGCATGATGGCGGTTATCAAGGACTGTCTCGAACTGATTCCCGAGCACTACGGAGAGCAAATCGATCTGGCGCAATTGCCCGAAGACGAAGAGGTCTATCGAACGCTGCAAAAAGCTGACACGGTCGGGATGTTTCAGGTGGAGTCCCGCGCTCAGATGGCATCGCTGCCGCGAAACAATCCTAAGAAATTTTACGACCTTGTCGTACAGGTCGCCATCATCCGGCCCGGTCCGATCGTCGGCAAGATGATGCACCCGTATATGCGGCGACGCCAGAAGAAGGAAAAGGTTAGTTATCCGCATCCTTCCCTGGAGCCGGTGCTAAAGCGGACTTTGGGAGTTCCGCTCTTTCAGGAACAATTGCTCCGTATGGCGATGACCGTTGCCAACTTCACCGGTGCCGAGGCAGAGGAACTGCGCCGAGCGGTGGGTATGCGCCGTTCATGGGAGCGCATGAAAAATCTGGAAGGAAAGCTCCGTGCTGGCATGACCGCCAACGGCATCAATATAGCCACCCAGGACAATATCGTTCAGAACATCAGTTCTTTTGCCCTGTACGGCTTTCCAGAATCGCATGCCGCCAGCTTTGCGCTGATTGCCTATGCGTCGGCATACTTTAAGGTAAAGTACCTCGCGGCCTTTACCTGCGCGATTCTCAACAATCAACCAATGGGCTTTTATTCGTCTGCCGTACTGGTGAAGGATGCGCAACGGCATGGTCTGCGCGTGAAACCTATCGACATTCAGGCTTCGGATTGGCCCTGCACCGTCGAACACGAACCGGACGGGAGCTTATCTTTACGCATGGGGTTGGGCTATGCGAAGCGCTTCCGAAAGCAATCGGCAAAAGCACTCACCGAATCCCGCACGCAGTATGGCCCGTTCCTCTCCGCAGAGGATCTTGCCCTGCGTGTTCCATCGCTCGACAGGAAAGAACTCACCCTGTTAGCCCGCATCGGTGCCCTGAATAAGATCGATGGGATTGCCCATCGACGGGATGCTCTCTGGCAGGTGGAACGTGCCGGCAAGTTAGAGGGGCCGCTTCTCAGACAGAGAAGCGAGTGGTTAAAGGATGACTCTGAGACATTGCCACTCCGTCAGATGGACACCGAAGAGCGTCTGGTTGCTGACTACTCGGGAACAGGTCTCACGGTGGACAAACATCCCATGTATCGTCGGCGTCCTGAGTTGCAACGGCAAGGGGTCCTGACGGCGGAGAAACTGCGGCAGTGCAAAGACGGGGAATTCGTGCGAGCCGCAGGCTGTGTCATCGCTCGGCAACGCCCCGGCACGGCCAAAGGATTCATCTTTATCTCGATGGAGGACGAGACCGGCATCGCCAATGTAATTGTTACGCCGGATCTTTACGACCGCGACCGTCTAGTAGTCACACGCAGCAAATTCCTAATGGTAGAAGGGTCACTTCAAAAACAGGATAATGTGATCCATGTAAAAGCTGCTCGCTTGCTGGAACTGTCCGGGAGCGGGTTGGAATTGCGGTCACACGATTTTCATTGAGTTCACGCTATTACCATCGACGAGCTTTCAAAGCTTTTCGTCTCGTCTACAACCGTGCTGACGACTTAGCGGCGATGTTATGTCGAAGAGCGATGCGAAGGATGTTTTGGCGATTGTTGAAGCGATTAAAGGATCATCTCTCAATAGTGGCGCAGTCATTTCTGAGTTGTAGATACGACCCTACGGGGAATCGCACAAGATCATCTTTTGAGCGAGTTTTGCATTTCCAGATTACGATTCGCTTCCACCCTAATAGGGTCTCCGCAAAACATCGAAGATCGACTTACAAGTGATTATTTGTGCCCATTCACAACGGGACGAAGACCGTACGCTACTTTGAAAAGGCACTCCGCTAATCTGTCTCGTATCGAAAATCCTTTCCTGCGCCCGACGAATGAAAGGACGCCGCCAGCGAAGCGCTGAGCAGCTTCCCGTACTTGCTAGCCGCATAGGTCCAAAACCAAGAGCTGCTGGCCCATACCTTCATAACCACAAGGGAGGGAGTCGGCAGTGCCTTTTCCCTCAGCACATCTTCGGTGTCACCGCCGAACTCCTAGTCTGTCAGAACGTTTCTGCCATCAGAGGCTCCGGTTGGCACTGTCGGAAGTCTTCGACCTCCTGTGAGTCGGCTGACGCAGCCCAATCCCTGATCCCGAAGAGACCGATGGTTACCAAAATGACAATCTGGGGCTCTATTGGTTGCCGATAATCCATTGACGAGTGTGTTAAGTAGTAGGGGAAGGGGAATACGAGAAGCATAATCAGAAAAGGACTTGCATGGGTTCGATCTTCTTTCCACCAACGCCATATTCCCCGAAGCATGAAAAGTGTGATGCAAGTACAAAAGAAAACATTAGGTACATCCAGCGGTTCGGATTGCAGATAACTCGGCCGAAAGCTCCAGAATCCAGTCCAGAAACGGACAGTGCGGCGGAGTGAGACGCCTGCGAAAAGGAGAGGATGATGACGCACGAAGCTCACTGCTACGGGGTGCTTGTGAGCAAGGTACGCCGTCTCTCCCTCAGCTTCAAACTTTTGCATTTCGACAGGATTGCTGGCAGGATGCGCCCAAGCTGGATTCGACGTGAAGGTATCACCACTATTGCCGGCCCAGAATTCAAGCCAGAAGCCATCGCGGATGGGAGATGCGGCATGCATGACGCGATAGTTGCGAATAGCCCATGGTGCAACGACAAGGGTGACAGCGATAACGGTGACAATGCCGCTGAGCAACCAGCGGCCACCGACGCGTTTAACTTTCCAAAGAGCCGTCAGAAGAAGAAAGGGAAACATTGAGAGAACGGAGGGATTGGAGAGAGCCGTGCCTCCGTAAAGAATGCCGAAGCCGAACCATACCGAGGAACTTTCTTGCAAGTGAAGCCGCTGTGCGAAGCAAAAGCAGGTTGCAAATAGAAAAGAAGTTAAGGCATAGTCCCAGACCTGAGCTCCCGAGAAATAGATTGCGAAGGGGTAGATTACCCACAGCCATCCCGCGAGTTGCGCCGGCCTCTCGCCAGCAGCATATTTAAGACTCAGGTAAACAGGAATACAGGTCAGCGCCGAAAGCAAACTGTCCAGCGACAAAATGACAAAGGCCGATTTTGCAGTGTAGAGACCAAACGTGCGGAAGACGGCGGCAAGCAAATATGGAAAGAGTGGAGGCACAAGAGCTGTAGGGCCAGTTGAAGGGAAGAAGGGCGAACTGAACCCATGGCCCAAAGCTAAACTGCGGGCTACCCAACCCATCTCCGCACCAAACTGTCCATGGTCAAGTGAAGGTGCCGCAATACTGAGGAAGCTGGATGCTACTACAGCGATTCGAAGAACGAATGCGCAGCAGACCATCGATGTTAAAAGAATTGCAGCTGACCTGATATAGAGCCAATCTGTTCGATTCGCTGCGGATGTTTGAGTGAGTTCAGCTTGATAAAGAGTCGTCATTTCCTTCCTAAATGAGGGTGCAAAGCCCGAACGTTCCTCTGCGCGCGATAGCACAACCTGAGGGAATGCGCTTCGCATGATTGTTAGCGATCGAATGCGCTCTCGTTGAATCTGCTACCGAACTTGTATCCTTCACAATGGCCCGCATAAATCTACTCCTCCTTCTATCTATTCATCCACTGATCAGCTCATCGCTCTTAGACGCAGGATGAGAGTCCAGCAGGGATCACTCCGAATGTGGCCGGCTTCGGTTCTGATCGGAATTTCCGCTATCGCTTTGGTTGGGTAGATGCGCATCACGCAGCTGCTGATTTTCAACAGGAGTTCAGCAACCAGTCGCTGCAAACGTGAATTCTCTATTTCTAATTCCATAATCCGATCTTCCATACATCTCTTGGTCGAGCTAAGCACTTCTGATTTCCCTGAAGACATGTGTCATCCGCTCAAATGCCCGGATCTTGCACGATACGGAGAGTGAAGCCTGGGAACAACAAGCTCACACTCTCCGCGTTCGTGGTCTTTCTATGGCCCGCCAGCCTGTGCGGTACTCTGCATCGAGGCTGAGAGCTACAAGTACCCTTGTAGCTGTTGTCAGCCTATCCAATGGGGTACCGCGATGCAGTCAAGATATGTGGGGATAATGTATGGATTTGTAGGCGAAAGGAACGTCGGCGTCACCCTCTCCTTGAGAGGTCGAATCGTGAAGCTGCGCAAGCAACGGAATAGGTTCCAGTCTTGCCCTGCTATTAGTTGATAACGCTCTACTCAGAAAACCAAGTCGAGGTCAAAACGCATGTGCCGGTCATAATTTCCGAAGAACTTTCCATATTGAGGGTCGGCAGTGTTGGAATGAACTTCAAGGGCGTTGAAGTGGTTCGTAATATTGGTGATTGATATCGAACGTCTCAAAGTGTATTTGGAGTTCAGCTTGATGTCCTTGGCCACACGTGCATCCGCGGAGAAGTACGTGGGAAAGCGAGCGCTGTCCGCCTTCATGCTCTGAATGTAATTTTGGTAGACATCGACTGATTGATAGGGAAACCCGCTCCGCCATTCAATCATTGGATAGACCTTCACCTTCCATGGCAGTGCCACGCTGCCCCAGGTTAGAAAGATCGCCTGCTCGATTCGTATACAGGTTGCCCCGTATGAATGAGGAGAAGTCACCCAGATAGGTGTCCGATTCGTTGAGCGAACCCTGGGACAAACTACGGACATACGAGGCGTAGATCCGGTGGTTGGGTTGAAATGAAAGTTGCGCAGTCAGTTCAAATTGCCGGTATCGGGAGCTTCCATCTCCCGCGAGTACAAACGCGTTTTGTCCCTGAACAACCTCCGGGGAGATGGTGATCAGCCCGCTCCCGTGACTTTCAAGATACTTCGTGCGCATCGTCAAATGCTCTGAAAATCGGTGTTCCGCTTCAAGATTCCATGCAACGGTGTAGGGCGCGAAGTTCCCGATTTTATGGTCCCGATCGACGAAAGGAAATTCTGACGCGGCTGCCTCAGACGTCAGGTTTAGATAGTGCTGGGGAGTGCCTACTACTGTGCCATCCGGCTGATAGGTTGTGATGATTTGCTCAGGATAATGGCTGAACGCGTATACATTCAGAGGCACGCTATCGTAGAAGGCTCCGATTCCTCCCCTGACAGTTGTGCGTTCACCTACCGTTGGACTCCACACAAATCCCATTCGAGGAGCAATGCGCGTTGTTGCCGTGATGGTCTGTGCCTCAGCTCGTATGCCGGCATCAACCGCCAGATGTGAGTTGAAAGTCCAATGATCCTGCACGAAGACAGCCGGTTGCAGGTCACTTCGATCAAACGAGCTTCCAGGGGTAAAGGCGATCGTGCGAAGTTTCGCTCCCTGGCCATCAAACATTGTGATGGTTTTCGCGTGCAACTGTCCCTCGTCATTTGTACTGGCAACGGAAGAACCAAATTGAATTTTGTGCATGCCGAGACCCGTCATCGGTTTGAGAGACCACAACTCATTCGATTCAAAGCGCCGGGAATGCCGTTGCTGATCCGCAAAATAGTTCCCGCTGTTTCCAGTCGGTAGAACTGTCATGCCAAGGTTACCTTGCGGAGAGATGGTGGTTGCAATATCGCTCAAAGAAAAGGTGCTCTGCAAGAGTCCTTCTCCGATCGCTAGCCGATGTGTGATGGCGCCAGTATAGGACCGGGTGTCATCGTTCGGAGTAACCGCCTGCGGGTTGAAGAAGTCGAGATTCGCGTATCGGATGGATTGCGGCGCCGCATGGAAGGTTGCAGTCAGGGTTTGCCGCGGCGTCAGCGTGAAGTCTGCCTGGGTGAACGAATTGACCGACGTGATCTTGGTTTCGTTGAAGGGAAAGGGTAGTGTGCGGATCGGGATCTTGTTATCGACAAACTCTAGACCTTCGGAGAAAAAGGCGCAGTTCTGAACGATGGGCCCCCCAAAGGAGGCTCTGGGTATAGCTGACTTCAGACCGCGTACATGACCGCTGCGAATCCGAAATTCAGGCAATGGATCGTTGAGATCAAAATGCCATTTATCGCCGCCTGGCCGTGTCTCCGCGGTCACCACTCCGGCGGTGAAACGACCGTATTGGGCCAGGTAGGGAGAAGTCAGAACATGGAGCGAATCGACTACATCGATCGGTACGCTAAGGCCAAACCGTCCGGTCGCAGGATCTGAGACATCGACGGAATTAATCACAAGAGCACTGTGCATCTCTCCCGAGCCTTCGATCTGAGTTTGACCGGTCGGTGCCCGCACGACACCCGGAACAAGTGGCAGAGCGTCAGTCAGAGTAAGTGGCCGCATGGGGCTTTCATTAGCTTCTGCAGGCTTGATCGACACACCTGGTGAGGAGTTCTGTTCTGAAATGTTCTCGGTTGTTGCTTGCACATTCACAGTCTCACGTGCTTGCGGAACGGTTAAAATCCTGATTTCGAGGACAGGCTCAGGCATGGACCGGGTGTCGACAACCTGCTCTACCGGTATGTATCCGGTCTGATGGACGGATAGGGTAACGAGTCCCCGGCTCACTCGAGCTGAAGCACGACCATCAGCCCCGGTTTTTATTCGAGCGAGCAGTTTTCCCTCTCTCATAAGAACGACTTCGACGTTCGGCACGGCTCCGCCATCGGCGTCTGCAATGCTCACAGTGAGAGGTTCATCCTGGGATCCCTGATATCCCTGCAAGTAGGGTCCCAAAAGTTCGACGAGTACGAACGTGAGCAGTGCGAGTCGACGCATCCAGGCACCGACGCGCACTGATTTGGCCGGTTCTCGCTGCTCCTTATCGGGTCTGGACCAGAGTTTCATGGAGTTGCCATTCCTGTGGCCGTTAGGTGCATCTGTTTCGCGGTGCCTGTCGTGCCAACATAAGAGCTTGGCGAACTCGCCGCTTCACCATGGTGTTTCACACGTCATTCATAGCGCTGGGGAGAAGACAGCAATTCTGGGATGTGCAAGAAGGCTTGCGTAGCCCACGAAGACCTTGTGGGAGACAGGGTCTATCGCAAGAGTATGGGCTCCGTAGTGGGTATGAATCTTGTCTAATACCCGATATGCGTCGGGGCCGTCTTGCTGGATCACAGTCAATCTTCCGGCCTTTCCGGCAGAGTAGATTCGGTGAAGCGTTGGGTCGAACGCGACCGAATCAGGGCCGCCGCCGATTTTGAGCGACGTGATGACTCGATGCGTCTCCAGATCAAACACCACAAGCTCGGCATTCCCGGAACAAACCGTAAAAAGCCGTCGCTGCTCGGAATCAATGGCCATCCCGGACGGTCCTTCGCAAGGAGCGAGAGACCATTGCCCTGCTACCGATCGCTTGCCAAGATCGATCGCAGCTATCGAGTTGATGTCCTCAAGATTCTGATAGAGCAATCCAGTCTGCGGGTCCAGCGCGGGAAATTCGGGCTTTCCAGGAAGCTGGATGGCTCCGACAATCGTTCGCTTCACAGGATCAATCAGGGTCGCCAACTTTGCGTCTCCATTTGCTACGTACACGAGTTTTACTGACGGAACATAGAGTATGGCATCCGCATCATCCGCAACTGGTATGCTCTGGAGCTGCTGAAGAGATTTCGGATCGAAGACATGCACCATGTTCTCTTCGCTTCGTGTAATGAAGGCAACATTCTCTTCGGGCAACAGTGCGACGCCGTGAGCAGCGCCGGCTCCAGGCATTTCTGATACTGAGCTAACGGACGGGTGGTTCAGATCTAAATCGACCTTGAATAAGGCGCCCGATGACTCACTTGTAACGAACAACGTACTGCCGTTTAGTGTTAAATAGTCGAGAACGTTGAGCAGTCCACCCTTGGGCAGCTCGATATATCCCTCGAATGTCATGAACTTAGATTTGCTTGGTGTGCCTGGGTAAGCAAGATTGGCGAATACCACTCCCAGAAAACCGATTAGCACAATTGCAAACATCACCATTACCTTGAGCGCATTTCTCATGGAATATTTTCTTTTATCTCTCATATCAATGGCGGGAGCATCGTTAGTAGATTTAACAAACATTGTTATGACCTCCTTCAAACTATTGGTTTGCAAACCAGGATGGTGTGCAGCCTTCCCTGGACTGAATCGGCCAAGCTACCTTATTTACCGATAAGCTCTTCAAGAGCCCGCTCGATGCTCGTGTCGGGAGCTACCGGTTTGAAGTCGCTTTGAGTTTCGTCCTGCTGCTTGCTAATTGTCTTGAAGAGAACGATGCGACCGTAGAGGTTGATCTTGTATGAGCTTGTCTTCCATATCCCCGGCGAAAGCCTGATTCGCTTCACTTCGATGGTGCCTCCCTTCTTCAGTTGACCGATCACTCCATAGCCAAAATCCACTTGCTCTGTCAAAGTTGCTGAGAGTTGTGCCAGTCGCTTCTCCTGGAGATCGATCAGGATGATGCCGCTCATAGCGTGAAGTGCCGTCTCCTCATAGGTCGTGGGGTCGTATGCAGGATTCGGGCGAAACGCGAGCTTTTCCAAGCCCCCCTGCCTGCCTTGATCTTCGAAGAGGAAAGCGTCGGGCATCGCGCGAAGAATCTCATCAACTTTCTTTTGATCTGCTTCCCGGTTCTTCTTCATTGCCTGCTGTGCCTTCGGATTTTGCATCAACTTGCGGAGTCGATCGTCGTCCTGCTTTCGTTCTAAAGGTGACGGCTCATGACCATCTACCGAAACGAGTCGATGAATTGGACCGCCCACGGTCTCAATTTCCTCTTCGAGGTAAATATGTCCGGCAGTGTGACGCTCTACCTGGCTTGCCCACAACGCGTTGTTCTTGCGCTGTTGGAGTTCGTTGTAGCACGCATCGGTCATCAACTCTTTCGTTGTCTGCGCCGACAGCGGTGGTAAGACCGACAGCAAGCAGAACACAACCAATGAGTGATGTCTGCGATGCAGGTGTAAGTTCTCGAATATTGACATAAGGCAAGGACCCATGAGGCTGTTGAAGTGCGAAGGTATCCCTTGTCCCGTTGGCGGAGGAGTTGCATGGAATCGCCATACCGCTTACGAACACACAACCCACTAAGTGAGGAGGATGGCCATGCGAATTGCAAAGAACGACAGCGTCCATGCGATTTGGTTGAAGTTGAGCAAGATGCTGCGCTTCATAGTTTCCTCCATGATTTTCATTGTCACGGGTGCGCTTGGACGGTGCTGTCAGGAAAGCTCTGCAAAGTGTCAAGATTTGTAAGTTTGCTGAGATTGCAGATTCTTGCGCGCCACACGGGTGACAGATCAGTGGAAAGAGCGTCAGAGATATCATGAAGAAGAGCTGCTCCTTTGGCTCGCGGAGATATAGACCTTGCTCAGCTCGAAGGGCGCGACACAGCGAACCAACCCACGTCTTCTCGTAGTGGACGACGACCGTGACTTGTGCCATCTGGTGACGCAATACCTGGAGCCGGAGGGCTTCACTCTGTCCGTTGTGCATACCGGCGGCGAAGGGATAAGAACCGCAATCGAGGACAATCATGAACTGATCGTTCTGGACGTCATGTTGCCGGACAAAAAGGGTTTTGACGTTCTACGGGAGATCAGAATGCGCGTCAGGACCCCTGTCCTGATGCTTACGGCAAAAGGGGATGAATTCGACCGCATCCTGGGCCTTGAACTCGGCGCCGATGACTACTTGCCAAAGCCGTTCAACCCCCGTGAGTTGATCGCGCGAATCTCGGCGATACTCCGCAGGTCCGGGTGGCAATCCGAAAGCAATACCACATCGCGTCCCCCTGTCATTCGTTCCGGGGATATCGAGCTCGATTTGGCAGCGCGCACGGTATTGAAGGCGGGAGAGCCTGTGAGGTTGACCTCTGCGGAGTTCGATCTATTGCAGGCGTTTTTCGAGACTCCAGGACAGGTTCTGACCCGTGAGGCACTTGTCGAGAATGTTCTCGACCGAAAGTTCTCCCCTTTCGATCGAAGCATCGACCTCCACATCAGCAACCTTCGCCGCAAGCTTGGTCCGCAGAACGATGGCGCCGAGAGAATTCGGAGCGTGCGCGGAATTGGCTATCTCTATGCATGGCCCGTGCAAGACTGAATGGCCTTGTTCGCTTGAATCCAAGCGTAGGCGTGTTTGGCGCGCCCTGCTAATAAGTCCCTAAGAAACGATATGAAATAACGAGAAGCAACTGCACTTAGCGATGCCTCTCTCGCGTGGGGCCTGAGTCGGGAGCATATTCGATCCAGTCGGTTTCGCTCGGCGATCGGCACGTATCTCCGAACCCTCTTCTTCACACCCCTTCCATCCTATTCATGGTTTTCCGTCGCCGGGCACATTCGTAGTTATGCGTTTTGAGAAGAACTCCCTGATAATGGTTCCGCCTGCCTTTCCGGCGATACCGATGGCGGCGTTGGTGAAGACCAGCCCCATTCCCCGGTCCGCGTGGGGATAATACAAATTGGAGAGCGCTCCTGCGCCAATGTCGCCCAGAAAGTAAGAGTAGTTCGGCATAGGCTTCCCACTATCGCTGCGCGTGATAATCGCAAAACTTGCCGCATGGACCAAGCGGGACTTAAAGGAGCCGGTGCCCTGGTAGAAGTAGCGTGGATCCTGGTGGAAGAGCGAGGGGAAGACCGCATGGCTCAGGAAGTCACTGCTGCGTCCATTGCCAAACTGTGCGGCAAAACGTTTGCCGTAACCCGCGGCACCTTGGCCGTAGCCGGCATAGGTGTTATTCGCCTGCTCGATGCCGGCAGCGAGACCCACGCCGATCAAGGAAACAGGATCAAAAGTGTCGTGTGAAGCGAGCGAGAATTTTTGTTTCGTGGTCATTGGAGCCGGGTCATGGACATAGCTCATGTAAAAATTCGGGATGACCCCGATAAAACGCTGCTTCTCTTCCGCTTTTATCTGCTCAGCGGCAATCACCTCAGTGGGACGGACTGTCACCTCTGTGTTTGCTGACGCAACCGATAATGAGATGCTAGGAACCTCGTAGGACTGCTGCGGTGAGAGGTTGAACTCTGCAGAGGTGAAGGGCGCAAAACCCTTAACGTTGACGATCACGAGATAGGAACCGGGAGGAAGCCTGGTAAAAGCAAATTCACCACTCCCCCCCGAAATCAGCGTGTGCAATGGTGTTCCGTCCCTATGGGCCAAGCTGACCTGTGCGCCGCGAACAGCGGCTCCGCTTACGTCCAGCACGGCGCCTGAGACGCTGGCTGACCCCTCCGGAGAGGGTGTTTGCACGGCCGAGCTCTGTGGATCTGATTGGGGCAGAGGTGCATCTGGCAGGGAGCTGCTACTACTAATCCCTAGCTCAGCAGTTTGTTGCTGCGCATGTGCAGTAGCAGTGATCACACACAGCAGCAGAAGTGAAGCGTAGGTAAGAACAGCAGGTGGCCGGAGCCACGTGGTTCTTGTCAAAGCTCGCCTCCAGACCAGAGACGGAGCCGCAGCGCGAGGCGCAGTCAGGCCCAAGCTGATGAGGCGACGTGTAAATAGTTGCATAGTGATCAGTCCCCAAAAAAACTTCTAAATCGGCGTTAGTGAGTGGTTCTGAGCAAAGCTTACGGCCCATGACGATGTATTCAGTTAAGAGCAGTCCGTCATTTGTCATGGTCTGTAAACGCTCAAGCAGTAGCAGCAAAAAGAGTAAAACGAAGCCCCTCCCCTCGGTTCCCGTGGTGTCTATGAGAAAGCTGGCTGCAGCTTGATAAGAATGAGCACAATAGCAGCCAACGTGGGATGAGAGCATGAGGATTTGTCTGCCTCTGAACGCATACACTTCCAGCGGGACGAACACTCATATTCGAAATGTATGTGTCCAAGGCATGGCGTGCCGTCAGGAAACGTGAAGCGACTGTAAGGATTTGTATAGATTTGGCGAGGAGGCTGTTCGTCGGCAGAGTTGTATCGTATACATCAAAGTAAGGATCGATGATCAGGAAGGGAGAAACATTTGTCTCTCAATCTTCAAGCCAGGCTCCTCAGGGTGAGAGCCAGAGTGCCCATGTACCGGCTTTTCCTGACGATCTTCTTATGGTTTTGGCTGACCGCCTGGGGCATGCTCGCAATTGTGTTTCTCGGCAGTCGCCTGACTGGCATCAGGCAGGTCTCAGCTCCCAATATGTATGCGACCGTTGCGCCTATCCTGGCGGATGAGGCTGTCAAGGCATATGAATCGGGCGGTCCTGAGGCGTTTGCTCGCTTCTCGCAAAGCAATGGTGAGGGCCGCGCGCGGCAACTTTTCCTGCTCGACGGATTCTATAAAGATGTGCTGTCGCGGCCGCTAACAAACGACGGCCTTCGAGTTGCGCACGCAGCAAAGAATGGTCAACTCGTCGTACTCCGAGCCCATATCGCTGCCTACAGGTTTGTTTCTTCCTCGGGGCGTCCCTACATACTGATGCTCTACCTGAAATCCGGTCTGCGTGAGGTAGGAGAGGCACTGTTGGGAGAGGGCCTCCCGTATACCATCTCCCTGATCCTTCTGGTCACCCTACTCTGCTTCGCGCTTGCGCATCATATTGCGTCACCGATCCACAGCATTCAATCGACAGCTAGAAGAGTCGCACAGGGAGATCTCAAGGCGCGGGTGCCGACTCGGGTGTCCAGGCGCTTTGACGAGTTGTCAGCTCTGGCAAAAGACTTTGACTCGATGGTGGGTCGTCTGGACTTATTGATTCAAACGCAAAAAAATCTTCTGAATTCTGTATCGCATGAGCTGCGTTCTCCTCTGGCTCGCATCAATCTCTCTGTGGCTCTTTTGAAAAAGCGTTACTCGGCAGACGCCGACGACATGTTTCAACGACTGGATCGTGACGTCGCGAGGATCGATGTGTTGATGGGACAGCTATTGACGCTCTCACGCCTTGAAGCCGGGCTTTCATCTGCAGAGAGAGAAGATGTAAATTTTGCTCAACTCGTGGAGGAAACGGCGGCTGACAGTAACTTCGAAGCAGAAGCGTCGGGCAAGTCGGTGAGTCTCCGTACAAAGGGTTCGATCATTCTCGAGAATGCCGATCCACATGCCCTTCGAAGCGCTTGTGAGAACGTCATTCGCAACGCGGTCCGATTTACCCGTCCGGGAACCAAGGTCGAGGTTGTTTTGGAGATCGACAGGAGTACATCGGAACCGCTGGTCCTTCTCTCCGTCCGGGACCATGGTCCGGGGGTTCCGGAAGAGTCTCTCGATGCAATCTTTCAGCCCTTCTATCGGATTAGCGGAGATACGGAAGGGACGGACGGGAACGGTCTCGGTCTAGCTATTGCCTCTGAAGCGATTCGTTTGCACCGCGGTACGATCAGCGCCGCGAATCTTCGGCCGACAGGCCTTGAAATAACGATTCGATTGCCGATCGCTTTCGATGCAGCATCCGGTCGATATGAGTTTCCGCAGCCCGAGCATAACAGCACAAGCTAAGAGTTTTCGACCAATCCGTGGCTGTCCAGGCCGTCAGCCGGCGGGCAAAGAACATCGGGATTCCTCGCCTAAATATCCTACGGACAATGAGCTTGAGCTGTGCCTCCACGCGCTTCAGTGCCTGCGTTGACTGATTTGCTTCCCATACAAATCCTTACACGTACCTAACCGTTCCTGACAGCGCTTTGTTGTTGCCTTCCCCACAATAGAACTCTAGGAGGGCTCATGAAGGTCAGAAGATGGTTGCTCGATAAGCCCTGTGCAGCGCACTCGTTCCTCGTTCAAACACTAGGGGCGCATGCACAGATGCGTCTGAAGATCTCTCGGGAAGACAGCAAGTGAGCGAATATCTTGGAGAGAGCGAAGAGAAGCTCGCGCAACCTGGATTTGCACAGCAGGCCGTCATTGCGAAGCGTACTTCCAGGTCAAAGAGGCTATTGGCCATTTTTCTGGGCGTCACCCTGGCGCTCGGCGTCTCCTTTGTGCTGCGGCCCGGAAAGCACAAGCTAAATTCTGACACCGTGGGTGCAGAAGATCAGTCTGTCTTCGTTCACGTCGGAACGGCATATCAAGGCGACATGGGCGTTTATATCGATGCGCTCGGTACGGTGACCCCAACATCTACGGTGAACATCTACAGCCAGGTGAGCGGCCAGGTTTTAACCGTACATTATCGCGAGGGACAAATCGTCCATAAAGGCGATCCGCTCATCGACATCGACCCTCGCCCCTATCTGGCACAGCTGCAGCAGGCAGAAGGTCTGCTTGATCATGATCGCGGAGTCCTCACGCAGGCGGAGATTGATCTTGCCCGTTACAAAGAGGCATTCGCTTCGCACGCTGTTGCAAAACAGGTTCTCGACGATCAGGAGCAGACCGTCGTTCAGGATCGGGGAACGGTCAGGTACGATCTTGGTCAAGTTCAGTATGCAGAAGTCCAGCTCAGCTACTGTCACATCATGGCGCCCACCTCCGGCCGGGTTGGCCTGCGGCTCGTCGATTCAGGCAACACCGTTTTCGCAGGCAGTTCGAGCGCGCTCTTAGTGATCACCCAGCTCCAGCCGATCACGGTCGTTTTCAACGTGGCGGAAGACCACCTCGGAGAGATTCAGGCGCAACTGCGTCGACACAAACCCCTTGCCGTGGAAGCTTTCGACCGTTCAGCCGTAACGAAAGTGGCAGTCGGATCCCTTCTGACCTTTGACAATCAGATCGACACCTCGACCGGAACCATTCGGTTTCGTGGTGAGTTCGACAATCGTGACCTTACTCTATTTCCAAACCAATTCGTCAACGCACGCCTGCTGGTCGAGACACTCAAAGGTTCTGTTCTCATTCTAAGCGCGGCAATCCAGCGGAATGGGACACATGCATTTGTCTTCGTCGTCGAGAAGAACATGGTGTCGGTCAGGAATATCACCGAGCGGAGCACCGACGGCAATACGACTGCAGTCGAAGGTCTGCAGGTGGGAGAAACGGTCGCGCTCTCGAGCTTCGACAAGTTGCAAGAAGGAACATCGGTAAAGGTCGAACCGTCGCCTCAAAAAGCCTTAGTCAACGCGGGAGTCCAGCCTTGAGTCCTTCCCGTCCCTTCATTCTTCGGCCGGTAACGACCGCATTGCTTATGGTGGCGATTCTAATCGTCGGTGCCGCTGCCTACATCAAGCTTCCGATTTCTGCACTTCCCGAGGTAGAGTATCCGACGATTCAGGTTCGGACCTTCTACCCGGGAGCCAGTCCGGACGTGATATCGTCTGCGGTTACGGCGCCGCTTGAACGGCAGTTCGGCCAGATACCCGGTCTGACGCAGATGACCTCCACCAGTTCGGACGGTAGTTCTGCGATCGTCTTGCAGTTCTCGCTTCGTCTGAATATTGATGTGGCCGAACAAGAAGTGCAGGCTGCCATCAATGCCGCGCAGAGCTATCTGCCTACGGATCTACCGGTACCTCCCGTCTATAGCAAGTCGAATCCGGCGGATGCGCCTGTACTGACTCTCGCCCTGACGTCAAAGATCCTCCCACTCTCAAAGGTGGAGGATTTGGCAGATTCCCGGCTTGCACCGAAGATTTCGCAGCTCAGCGGGGTCGGGCTTGTTACGATTGGCGGCGGTCAGAAGCCCGCTGTCCGCATTCAGGTGAATCCCGCAACGTTAGCGACCTACGGCATCAGTCTCGAAGAGTTGCGGACCGCGCTTGCGAGCACAAGCGTCAATGCCGCGAAAGGGACCTTCGATGGTGAGGTACAGAACTATCAGATCAATGCGAACGACCAATTGCTCTCAGGTGATGATTATCGGGATGTCCTGGTCGCCTACAAGAACGGCGCTCCCGTAACTCTCTCAGATGTTGCCACGATCAGTGACGGCGTCGAAAATACGCGGCTCGCAGGCTGGATGGACGAGACCCCCGCTGTGATCCTCAACATTCAACGACAGCCTGGGGCAAACACGATTGCAGTCGTCAAGAGCATCGAAGACCTTCTTCCTCAGCTACAGGCAAACCTGCCAGCCTCAGTAAAGCTGACGGTCCTGACCGATCGAACGACGACGATCCAGGCATCGGTCAAGGATGTCGAGTTTGAACTCGCCCTGACGATTGGCCTTGTGATCATGGTCATTTTCGTGTTCTTACGTAATGTCTCCGCCACGATCATTCCTGCCATAGCCATCCCCATCTCTTTGATTGGGGCTATGGCCATCATGTATCTGTTGGGCTACAGCCTGAACAACCTCACACTAATGGCGCTCACGATCTCAACCGGTTTCGTGGTCGACGATGCGATTGTGATGATCGAAAACATATCGCGCTACCTTGAAGAAGGACTCGGACCGCTGGATGCAGCACTCAAGGGTGCGGAGCAGATTGGCTTCACCATCATCTCGCTCACAATTTCTCTCATCGCTGTGCTCATTCCGCTGCTTCTCATGGGGGACATTGTGGGCAGACTCTTCCGCGAGTTCGCCATTACGCTTGCGGTTACGATCCTCATCTCTGCCGCAGTTTCACTCACGTTGACTCCCATGATGAGTGCTCGCTTGCTTCGCCACAAACCGCAATCGAAGCAAGGAGCGTTCTATCGGTGGTCTGAACATATGTTTGAAACCTTGATTGAACAACACAGCCGGACACTGCGATGGGTTCTTCGCCATGAGGTCACGACTCTTCTGGTGGCGGGCGTAACGCTGGTGCTCGCAATCTATCTCTACGTTGTCATCCCGAAAGGCCTGTTTCCTACTCAGGATGTGGGCATTATTCAGGGCATTTCGCAAGCTCCTGAATCGATATCATTCCAGGTCATGTCGCTGAAGCAACAGCAACTAGCGAAGGTGATTTTGCAGGATCCTGCGGTCGCAAGCCTCTCCTCCTTCATCGGGGTCGATGGGACAAATGCGACTCTTAATAGTGGACGAATCCAAATCAATCTCAAGCCATTCGCGGAACGTCACGTCGACGCAGAAACGGTAATCGACCGTCTCCATTCCAAACTGGACAGAGTGGACGGTATACATCTCTACATGCAGCCGGTGCAGGACCTGATGGTTGACGATCGTGCTAGCCGAAACCAATTCCAGTACACGCTTGAAGACGCCGATCAGGCGGAACTAGATACTTGGACCGCAAAAATGGTTGACGAGCTCAAAAAGCAACCGGAACTGAGAGACGTTGCCACCGATCAACAACCTCGAGGCCTAGCCGAGAATCTCGTCATTGACCGTGCGACAGCCTCACGCATGAACATTACCCCGGACCAGATTGACTCGACGCTATATGACGCCTTCGGACAGCGTCAGATCAGTACCCTCTATACGCAATTCAACCAGTATCACGTGATCCTCGAAGCATCTCCTGAATTTCAGAGGAATCCACAAAGGCTTCAAGACATCTACCTGCAAAATTCTTCACATCAAAGCAGCACAGGCTCCGCATCCACCTCTGGCCGGACAGCTGCCAACGGCGCATCAACTTTGGTAAATACGCTTTCAGTCTCTTCCACCAGCGGGATATCAGGGGCACAGCGGTCAGGTGCATCCGCATCTGTCGGTACTTCCTCCCTGTCCTCCAACACGCAGAGTGGGTTTGCGTCCTCAGCGAAGTCTACGAGCTCAGCTCTTTCAATGAGTGGAGCAAGTGGCCTTTCAGCCAGAACCTCTCAGCCCTCTTCCGCTACTTCAGGGGGCAGCAGCTCCAGTGCGACATCGGCTTCAATTTCATCTCCGATCCCTCTCTCCGCGATTGCACATTTTGAGAAAAAATCCAGCCCTCTGACAATCGCTCACCAGGGTCAGTTCCCAGTGGTCACAATCTCATTCAATCTGGCACCCAATACATCGTTGAGTCAGGCTGTCGCCGCGGTCGAAAGGACACAGCACGGCTTGGCGATGCCCGCCAGTGTACAGGCGAGCTTTCAGGGCACTGCTGAAGCCTACAAATCGGTTGGATCCAACGAGGCGCTCCTGATTCTCGCGGCACTGGCGGCCGTCTATATCGTGCTCGGAATTCTATACGAAAGCTTCATTCACCCAATCACTATCCTCTCGACTCTTCC
>WNFJ01559385.1_pt1 | contig 24667 bp, 16 predicted proteins | sample 5400461 | NCBI WGS metagenome assembly WNFJ01 (sample SAMN13153349, study PRJNA577476) | soil metagenome | isolation source: 115 cm saprolite on Douglas fir-dominated hillslope | place: USA:California | collected 2013-09-17
CAGGCGTTGAATCAGACCACGGCCGTGAAGTCTGGGGCGGCGGAACGGCAGGCATTTGGCCACAACATTAATTGATTTACTCGAATCTTCAACGCTGGCGCAAGGCGCGGGTCAAACGGATCAAAGGCCGGAGTGGAGGTTCGCCGCCTGCCTGGTGTCGGGGCTGACGGTTCTTGCGCTGGCCGTGAATGGATACCATCCGTATGCCGAGGACGGGGGCCTCTACATGGCAGGGATCAAGCGCGTTCTCGATCCCGCGATGTATCCGCACCAGGCCGAATTCGTCCTGGAACATCTGCGGTTTTCGATCTTCGCGCCGATGGTGGCGGGAATGGTTCGCGGGTCGGGGCTGAGTGTGGAGATGGTACTGCTGCTGCTACAGCTTGCAAGCTTCTGGATGACGCTGTTCGCCTCGTGGAAGCTGGCGGAGAGATGCTATGCAAGCCGTGAGGCTCGGGCCGGAGCCGTAGCGCTGCTGGCGGTCTGGCTGACCCTGCCGGTTGCCGGGACTTCTTTGATGCTGATGGACCCGTATGTGACGGCGCGGAGTATCTCGACGCCGTGCGCTCTGCTGGCGCTGGTGGGCGCATTGGCGTTTCTGCTTCCTCCGGATGAGATGCGAAGCAGGCGGTGGCGTGGACTGGCTTTGTGTTGCGGATCGCTGGTGATCGCAGCATTGGTCCATCCCCTCATGGCTGGCTATGCCCTGGCTTGCGTGCTGGCGCTGGGTTGCGTGCTGCCGTCGAATCGGCATGTGAGGGCAGGTGCGATGGTGGGATCGTGCGTGGCCGGGGTGGCGCTGGCAGCGGCGCTCCAGAGCCTGTCTTTACCGGAGAACGAGGCGTATCTGCGGGTAGCGATGACGCGGCACTACTGGTTTCTGAGCGAGTGGCGCTGGTACGAGCTGCTTGGGATAGCTGCTCCGCTGGCGATTCTGGGGCGCGTTGCCGCTGTCAGACAACGGGATGGCAATGATGCCCGGACCGAGACCCGGACGGCCCTGGCACGGATGGCGATGGTGGCCGGCATCGCGGCTCTGACGGTCGCAGTGCCGTTCGCTCGCGTAGGGTTGGCGTCGCATCTCGTGGCGCGCTTGCAGCCGTTGCGTATCTTTCAACTGGTATACGTTGTGATGATTCTGGCTGTCGGCGCGGAGTTGGCAGAGCGAGTCCTGCGGCGGCGCACGGTGCGCTGGGTGGCGGCGTTTGCGGTATTGGCAGTCGTGATGGTGGTGGCGGAGAGGCAGACGTTTCCTGCCTCTCCTCACATCGAACTGCCGGTCGAAATGCAATGGAATGCGCCAAAGAACGAGTGGGTGCAGGCGTTTATGTGGATCAGGCGAAATACGCCGAAGGATGCTTTGCTTGCGCTGGATGCGGACTACATCACGAAGCCGGGCGAGGACGCCCAGTGCTTCAGGGCGATTGCCGAGAGGAGTGCGCTGCCCGACTACTCGAAGGACGGCGGCGAGGCATCGATCACGCCGGCATTGACTCCAGCGTGGTCGACGGGACAGACGGCGCAGGCTGGGCTGAGTATGGAGACCGACTCACGCCGGATCGCCGCACTGAAGCCGTTGGGCGTGAGCTGGGTGGTGCTGGAACGGTACGCAGCTACGAAGTTCGTCTGCGACTACTCGAATGAGGCCGTGAAGGTATGCCGTCTGCCCTGAGCGCAGGACAGACAGCGGTGGGTGACGTCCTGGCTAATTGGTTGCGGTAGTTGATTTGGCAGAGACCGCGGGAGCAGCCGTGAGCACGACGCTCTCCTGGTCCTTGGTCTCCATCTTGCCGTAGAAGCTGCGCAGCCCGGGGTACTCCTCCGTCTTGAAGATAATTTCACCAAGGGTATAGTTGCGATGGACGGTGACACTGGTTGGAGTGGACTCAGTCGCCATCGTATAGAGGGCGAAGTTCTGGAACTGCTGCTTCTCGCTGGCGGGGAGCGACTCGACGGTGAAGCCTGCGGGGAAGTTGACCCGGATCGCATCCTGCACCATGTGGGGGTACTGGAAGTAGATTGGAATCTCGCGCTTCTCGTGGGGGAAGGTTGCCTTGGAGTTGGTCTCGAAGATATCGCTGGTGATGAGCAGCCGTTTGCCGGTGGAGGAACCAATTGCGCCCTTCACGTCAAACGTCACTTTGAGGGACTGCTCGTAGTCGTCAAGCCTCTCGATCGAGGCTACCTTGACATCCATGCCGGTCGGTAGGAGATGTTCCACACTGACGCGAAGCTCGCGCTCGAGACTGGTGCTGTCTCCGCGGAGAGAGAGGTGCCGCCAACGCAGGGCGGGGGCGCCGATGAAAGTCATGTTCACGGTGCCGGTGACAGTGCCCTGCCGATCCATGTTGAGGTTGGCCACACGCTGAATCCGCGAGGACGTGTACGGCTCACCCGGAGCACTGGCAACTGCGCTGCCGCTCTCGGTCTGGCGAACGCCGCCGGCGAAGGTGTGCTTCCAATCGAGATGTCCGTATGGACAGTAGCGCGAACCGGGGTCGAAGTATTGTTCCTTCCCGTCTACATTGACGATGGCTATATCGTCGTCGAGCTGCGAGAGACTGAGATAGCCAGGAAGGAAGAGACTGCGATCGCGATTCGTGACCACCATGAGATAGGCCTTCATGCCGGCGGCGCGGGCCATGGCGACGAAGAGCTCTGCCAGTTGGTCGCCGCTGCCGCGTTTACGGGCCCAGATGTCGTCGGCGGTATGTACCTCTTTGAGACCCAGCGACTTCTCTTCGGAGTTGGTGTGCTCCCGGGTGAAGTCCGTGTTCTCGAGCTTCATGACCGCGGCGTAGATCTTGCGGAGCTTTTGATCCTGGGTATCTGTCGGGGTAGTGAGCTCCTGGACGGCGGCGTGGACGCTCGAACCTGAGCCCATGAACTTGTCGCGCATCTTCGCCCAGTGCTTGCCCTCGTTCCTCCAATACTCGTCGGATGTGCGATACGGCGAGTAGTAGAAGAGGACGCGGTAGGAGAGGCTGCCGATCGGCGGCATGTACTCCTCCTCGGGAGCAGGAGGAATGTCGTGTACGTTGAGTTCGAAGTCCAGTTGCCCCTCGTTCATGCCCATGCCGGGGAGCCGGGTATTCTTCAGCTCAGCTCCGGCGGGCAGAATGGGAAGCCAGGCGATGCTGTTGGTAAGCTGGCCACGGTCGTCGTTGGTGACGAGCGTTTTGGTAGTCGGCTTCCACATGTAGTGTGCCTTGCGGGTGAACAGGTTCGTCTGAACGATCCATGTTGGCGCCATGAACCAGTGGTCGTCGAGGCGGCGTTTGTAGCGGTACTCGATGATGCTGCCGACTTCGACGTCAGGCAGGCTGAAGACCTTCGCCATGTACTTGGTGCCTTGCGTCTTCTCGATGAGTTTTTCGTAGGGCTTGCCGGTGAATGGGATGACGGTGCCGTCGGGATGGATGGTGCGGCCTGCGATGTCGGTGACGCTGACGCCGCCCTCACCGGCTGAGTACGGCAGCTCGACGTTGCTGTACTCCTTGCCCTTCTCGGTGAGGACCTTGAGACGAACGTAGATGCTGAACATGTGCAGATTATCTTCGGTGGTCTCCTCGCGATAGAGGTAGACGGCGGCGGCGCCGGGAACCTGCGGCTGCGAGGTCATGGAGAGCTCTTCGGGCGTCGGCGCGGTCCATTGGTCAGCGCGGACGAGCGGTGCGGCGAGGCAGAGCAGCGAGGCGAAGAGTGCGGCGCAGAGAAGGCGATAGCCTGTCGTGCGGTTCATATTGATTCGGTCCTTCTTCCGTTGTTCAGATGAGGTTGCTGAAAACATTCACGACAGCTACTGCTTCTTGAGGACGGCGTGGCTCTGTTCGTCCGCCGCAATCACGCCGGCCAGCTTCTGTACGTCGTCGTACTTCTCCGCAGGCAGGGTGACTTCGCGGACGGTATAGGTGCGGGCGTAGTGGAGGACGTTGCCCTTCACCTTGCTCTCGCTCTCGTAGGCAGCGAAGCCGAGGTCGAGCTTGACCGGCTCGGGAATCTCGTCGACCGCATAGCCTGCGGGCAGCTCGATGTCGTAGTCGTCTCTGGCCTGCATGGTCTCGCGCAGGTCGATGGGCACGCTGCGCTTCTTGTGGTCGGTGCGGAGATTCTCGCTGCCCAGGACACGCGGGCGAATCATCAGCAGCGGCCCCATGCTCTTGCCGAAGCGGTCGGCGTCGAGCGAGTAGCTGGTGGTGAGGTCTTTGTTGAGGGCTTCGGCGTTCTCGACCTTGAAGTCGGAGACCTTGAAGGTGGTGAAGTCCTGCTCGAGGACGTGATCGAGGTATTCCGTCTGCTCTTTCGCATCGCCGGTGGTGTACATGGTGCGGCGATTCTCGGATAGGTCGCCAAAGCGCCTCTCGGTGACGGTGCCCTTCATCGAACCGTCCGGCTGCAGGTGGAAGCTGGCGGTGCGCCGGATCGTGTTGAGATCCGGAGAAAGGAGCGGGAACTTGATGGACTGGCTGTCGCTGCCCTCCATCAGAACACCGTAGCCGCCCTGCAGATTATGCTCGAGCTGACCGAAGGCGGTCTTCTCCCAGGTGGGATCGAAGATAAGGTACTGTTTCCCGGTCTTCGCGGTGATGACGCTGCGCAGCTTCGGCGAGCTATAGCCTTTGGGAATCTCGATAGCCGCGATCATGTGGTCGCCGACGATCGAGGGCGCATCGGGATCGACGACGCCGCGACGGTGATCCACCATCACGAGCGCCGAGTGGACGCCGACCGTGGAGAGCATGGCGGAGAGCAGCGTCGCCTTGTCCTTGCAGTCGCCGTAGCGGTTGTGGAAGATGTCCGCGGCGAAGTGAGGCTGATAGCCGCCGATACCCATCTCGATGACGAAGTAGCGGACCTGCTTCTGGACGAACTCGGCGATGGCTTCGGTCTTGTCGTAGAAGTCGGCCGTGCCGCCGGCCAGCTCCTTTGCCTTGGCCGCGATCTCCGGCGTCGCGACGAGGCGGTCCTTCGCCAGAGTCTGATACCACTCCCCGATGCTCTGCCAACTGCCCTGAGTTGCTGAGGCAGAACCCGGGACGCCGTAGTGGACGGTCATGCGTCCGGCGAGCGCCAGCTCCGAGGGCCGCAGAAGAACGTGGTCAAGCTCAATGGCGGGGGTGTCCTTCATCTCCCAGCGCCAGCGTTGATGTTCGAGGTCCGCTCCCTTCATCTGGTCGTGATGCGCCCAGACGGTTCCATAGGTGTAGCCGGCAGGAAGCTCGAGCGTGAAGGACTGGTTGAGATGGGGGATGCCGCTCTGGAAGAACCAGGTCTTCTCGGTGAGATAGGGACGGATGCGCTGCTCGTACTCGTAGGCGACGACACCGCCGGGGTCGCGGGCGGGCGCTTTGGCGACCTTGACCTTGTCATCGATGAAGAGGCTGCCCTGGCCGGGATAGCCGTACTCGACGATCTCGTTGTCCTTGAGAGCGTACTCGTGGCCGTCCGGTCCGATGCTCCAGACATGCAGCGAGAGAATCTTCGTGTCCTTATCGAATGGCACGGCGATCATGGCGTCTTCCCTGCCCTGCGGCCGCAGGATCTTCATGACGCTGCGATAGTGCTCCGTGGCGCTGCCATCGGGAGCTACCGAGTAGGTCGTGTCCTCGAAGAGCACGACGGCGTTGGTTTCGGCAGAGTAGGACGGGAGCTTCTGGGACGCGGCAGTGCGGACCCAGTCGGGAACGCTATCCGGCTTCCACGCGAATGCGGGAGCAGCGGCGATGACAACGAGAAAGGCAGAGACGAAGAGATACCTGTGGGCTCTTCGCAGTGGTGCAATGCGACCAATCATGAAGCCCTTTGCGCGCGGCTCTCGCTTGCCGGTTGGCGTAGGCCCTGCCATGCCCGGAGTCGAAGTTGTGTGCGTGCGAAAGTTATACGACGGAGAGGGCCGTAGATCAAGACAAAATACGCCCCAGGTCATTCCCCGGTTAGGTGATTGACTCGAGCGTCGGCGGTCTCCGCAAGAGATCCATAGATCTAGGCGTTCCCCTGCAGCCGGGCGCGTGCCCTTCGCCGCAGCTTGGCGCGAACGATGGCGGCCATCAGGAAGCAGAAGATCATGGTGGAGACGACCATCAGCCACGGGAACTCGGAGAAGAGCATGTTCAGGCGAATCCACCACGAGAGCGACCCGACCCGGTACACGTCGTTGCCGATCCGGTAGGAGACGAAACGCTTGCCATGCAGCACGCTGACCGACTGGGAGATATCGGAGGACTGAGAGGTCTGCAGGAAGACCGACAGGAAGTTCGGAACCACGCTCTTGTCGCGCAAGGCCACGATGACGACCGACCGGTTTGACCCGTTCGGCCACTCGATCCCCTCAATCAAAGCGTCGGGCAGACCGCCGGCCGTCTCGAGCTGGCCGGACTGGATGCGGTCCGAGCTCCGCACCTTCCACCACGCGCGTTGCAGCGCGGCGAAGAAGCCCTGCGTGTCCTGGATGTGGAGGCCGCTGCCGTCGACCATCACCGGCAGCGATGGATTCAGGAGCGACAGCGCCGGCTGATCGTCGACCGTGCCGATCACCAGGTAATCCTTGCGATGGTCGCGCTTCATCCCGTCCGCATTGGTCACCGTGACGTTCAGTACGGGATAGCCGGTCTGTCCGCCGAAGTGCCCCATCAAGGTGAGGTACGTCTCAATCTCCTCGGCACCGGCGGCGTCTGGCAGAACCACGGCGGTATCGGTGAGGTCTGCCCTTCTCGTGAAGGGATAGCCGGCGTTCGAGAATATCTCGAGGTTCGGAAGAACGGCCCAGTGCGGGATGTCGCGGATGTCGAGATACGAGTCTTTGAGGATCGCGCCCTGCAGGTTATTGGGGACCGTGTCCTGGCACCTCTCTTTCTTTGCCAGCAGAAAGAGGAACCTCATCATCAGGGAGTTCGAGAACGGCCGCATGTTCGCGACAGGCACCGGCACGATGGTCTCAGGCTGCGCCGACGCCTTGTCCGTATGCGGCAGCGGCGTCGAGCCGACATAGGCGTCGTTCATGTGCACCTGCAGCGTGCTGTCGTTCGAGATGGGGACGCCGTTGTACCGGTAGCCCAGGTGAAAGCCGAGGTTCTGCCGGGTGCCGTAGTAGAGGTCGGGTGGGAGGCGCATGTACACGGCCACCGGAGCCGAACCGTCCCCCTGAAGCTCGCCGGTCTGGGCTATGTCGCCGACGCGGGTGATCCTCTCCGTGCTGAGCCAGCGCGGCGCATCATCCGGCTCGCGGGGAGCCGGAGCCTTGAACGAGGGGATACGGACCTGATCGCCCTGGAGCAGATCGCGCTCGAGCGTCAAGGCCATCGCGGCTGTCAACAACTCGTCGACCGAGCCGCCGGTAAGAACAAGCACTTTGGAGTAGGGATCATTCGGATTGTCCCGCATCGCAATCGTCGGGCCGGAGTTGGGGCTGATCTTCAGCGCGCCGGGCAGATCGGAGGCATGCTCTCCGATAACGACGGCGTTACCGGCAGGGATCGACCCTATCGATACCGGGAAGCGAGCGAGGCGGGAGTTCGTAAGGATGCCGAACCATGAGGCAACGATGCCGGCCGCCTGGAGCGCCTTGGCTGACGGCTGGCTGGCGAACACAATCGGCACCACCGGATGCAGGTTGACGGCAGCATCGTAGAAAGGGAGCGGCAGCAGCTTCAGGTCGTTGTGCAGGGGCTGCAGCGACCCTGCCATCTCGATGGTTGTGGCCGGGTCCACCTGGCTCCACAGCGTGGAGTGCGAGGGGTCCTCGCACTCCATCGTGTAATGGCCGATGAACTCGAAGGTGAGTTGATTGTCGTGGACGAGCTTCTCTGCAGGCAGGGTGAGCGTCGCCTCCAGCGGAGCACTGCTCTCATTGCGAGTAATGCCGGCCGTCTGGCTGCCCGGCTGCTGACCCGCAGTCGATGGACCCCCAGGGGTTGGCTGCTGGTTGAGGGCGAGCGTCGCGAAGAGCGTCCCGTTGAGACTCACCTTCAGATGGCTTAGCGAAGAGATGAGGCCAGGGGAAGCGTGGTAACGCAGCTTCATGGTCGCCGTCTTGACGATCTGCGTCTTCGGCACCGAGAAGGAGACGGTGTGGTACGCGTCGACGCCGCGCAGCACAATGGGGTCGGAGACGCCGATGTCGGCGAGGGTCAATAGATTGTCGAAGGTGCCGGGGGCCGCCTGCAGGCCTCCCTCCACCATCGGAGTCGAAGTGCCCACGGCAGGCTTAACCCGTGCATCGACGGTTGCCGGGCGGGCCGGCGCCGCAGCACTCGGGACCAACATGGTCTGCGCCGCGAGAGTAGCCGCCCCAACCATGACCAGCAAAAGAAGGACTGCACCATTGGTGGCAAGCTTCCTCTCCTTGGGTGGGGTTTTCTTCATCAAACCTCGCATCGTCTGCGAAAGCCCGTAGATCGACAGCCGGAAGATGCGGCCCAGGCTCCTCAACGGCCGGTCCGATTCGCGCGCCTCCCCCCATCCGAGCCAGGTGTCGGCACGGGAGTAGAGCACCATCGTCAAGGCCTCCTCCTCCTGCAGGGTCAGCAAGTCGAACTGCGCGCGGAGAACATGGCCGCTGATACCGACGATCGTGGCCGGCAGCGTGGCGTCGCCATCGAGTATTGGAAATGTAACCTTCACCGCGTCACCCACGGCAGCCGGGAGATCCCGCTCCATCTGGATCATCACGCCGCCGCTCGAAAAGTCGGAGGTGACCCCCTGAATGCAGACCCCGTTTGCAAGCAGGACGTCCGACGGCACCGACGTGAGCACTCGAGCAGTATGGCGCCTCTGCTGGCTCTCCCACCCCACTGCGGTCGCCACACCCAGAATGACCACATTGAAGCACGCCCAGATCAGGTTCATCACGATGGTTCCGGGGTGGCCGCCGTTATAGAGCGCGCCGATATAGGGAACGGGAAGGTGAATGAAGCGAGGAATCGCCATCAAAATGCCGAAGACGTTGAGCCCGAGCATGAAGAGAAACGGCTGCGCGATCCGGGTATCGAAGAATCTCCGGTCGACGACGCCACCTTTGGTCGTAACGTCGAAGCTGCCGAACTTCGGATTCACCAGGGCGAACAGCGTCGGCAGAAGGATGTACGGCGCCAGCACCGTCTCGTAGATCTCGTTCCAGAAAGAGTGCCGGTGCTGCCCCTGAATGCGCGAATTGGTGATGTTCGACAGCACAAGATGGGGGAAGGCGTAGGCGAGAATCGCGGCCCAGTATCCCGGGACGTTGACGCGGCCGAGGATGAGATAGATCAGCGGAGCCGTGAGGAAGATGAGCCGCGGCAGCGCGTAGAGAAAGTGCGCCATCGCGTTGAAGTAGCAGAGTCGCTGCGCCAGCTTCAGTCCACGCGCGAAGAGCGGGTTGTCCGTGCGCATCACCTGGATCATGCCCCGCGCCCAGCGGATGCGCTGCCTGACGTGTCCGCTCAGGCGCTCCGTCGCGAGGCCGGCCGCCTGCGGAATGTTGATATAGGCGGTGTTCCAGCCGTTCATCTGCATGCGCAGCGAGGTGTGCGCGTCCTCGGTAACCGTCTCGACGGCGATGCCGCCGATCTCATCGAGAGCCGTGCGCCGCAGGACCGCACACGATCCGCAGAAGAAGGTTGCATTCCAGAAGTCGTTGCCATCCTGGACGATTCCGTAGAAGAGCTCGCCCTCGTTCGGAACGGTGCGGAACTGGCCGAGGTTGCGCTCGAAGGGGTCCGGCGAATAGAAGTGGTGCGGCGTCTGCAGCATCCCCAGCTTGCTGTCGCGCAGGAACCACCCGAGCGTCACCTGCATGAAGCTCCGCGTCGGAACGTGGTCGCAGTCGAAGATCGCGACAAAAGGGGCGTCGAGCCGCGCCAGCGCGCAGTTGATATTTCCGGCCTTGGCATGAGCGTTATCGTCGCGCGTCATGTAGCCGATGCCGGCCTCTTCGGCAAACCTTCGGAACTCTTCGCGCTTCCCGTCGTCCAGGATGTAGACGTTCAGCTTGTCGGCAGGCCAGTCGATGTTGATCGCGGCAAGAGCCGTATGCTTCACCACACTCAACGGCTCGTCGTACGTTGGAATCAGAAGATCGACCGCGGGCCACTCCTCCGGATCATCGGGCAGAGGTACCGGCGTCCTGCGCAACGGCCACAGCGTCTGCATATATCCGAGAAAGAGAACAAGGAACGCATACGCCTCCGCGAGCAGAAGCATGCATATGAAGGAGCCGTCCAGCCAGTTCCACGCTGAGCCGGGTTCGAGGAAGAACTTCATCGTCGTGGCGGCTCTCCAGAACCCATAGCGAAACGTCGAGTATCCGGAGACGAACATCAGGGTGAGGGTCACGAGATAGGAGCTGGAACTGCGGTCCATCCAGATGGCTATCAGAACCGTAAGGATGCCGAGCACGAGCTGCTGAGGCCACGTCAGCTCAAGAATCCCGGTGAAACAAAGGAACACCATGCCGCCAACGAGAATGATGAAGCGTAAAACCTTGAGTAGGAAAGCGTCGCCGGACTCGAACTCCCGCCATACAGGCGTTCCCGTCATCGTTCGCTCCAGCGCACGTTCCGGAAACCGGCCGTGGCTGGTGCCGCAATGGTGCGAAGCCAGGTGGCAACGCTGAGGTAATCCTCCGACACAGTCGATTCCGGCGCATAGTCCACCACCGTCATCCCCTCGGCCAGCGCCTCGCTGACCGCCGGAGCCCGGTGGATGACGAAGGGCAGAAGCCGGTCGCCAAGCTGGCGCCGCAGCACCTCGCGAACGTCGAGATGCAACGGAAGCGAAGCGTCGAACTGGTTCAGCAGATAGTAGGGCTGTATCGGGCGACCATCCGCATCGATGACGCCATGGAAGAACTTCTCCACCGATTGCAGGCTGATCACCGAGTTCATATCCGGAGCGACAGGCACGAGAATCGTCGGATTCATACGAGCCATGTGGCGCACCACCCACGCGGAACTCGCCGTGAGGTCCAGCAGAATCCTGTGCGTGCCCAGGCTGTTGTTGATGATCTCTTCGACCAGCAGCTCCTGCGAAGCCTCATCGACAACCTTCTGGTCGACGTCATAGCTCACCAGGTAGATGGGAGCGTCCGTGCTGCCGCTGGGAGGCGAGAATGTGCGCACAGACCCCTGCCGCAGCTCGCTCGCTCCAAAGTAGAACGGCAGCAGCCCATGCGACGTCGTATCCGTAAGCAGAACCTTCTCTCCCAGCGAGGAGAGCGAGCGGCCCACGGTGGCGACAAGGCTCGTCTTGCCCACTCCGCCGGCCAGCGAGAAGACCGCGAGCACCGGGGTACGCGTCTCCTTCCGCCGGACGGGCGCCGCCTCAGGCAGTTCCTGTCCTGGCTGCTCGAAGACCCCCTTCAGCGCAAACCAGCGCGCGGCCACCCGTTCCCGCGAGTGCTGCAGCGTATCCGCGACGGAAGACTGCGCGGGAGGCGCCTGCGGCACGATCGGCTTGGCCTGCTGCTGCGAAACCGGCGGCGCATACAGCCATGCCGGTCCCGCAGGATCTGCGATGTAGGCCGCTCGCTGCGAAGAGCTGTCCCCAGATTGAGACAAAGCCTGAGGCAAAGCATGAGGCAGAGATTCGGACCTCGGACGACGCGGCGGGTCAGAAGACGCCGGCGCAGGCTGGTAGCCAAAGTCATCCTGTGCGCGGCGGCCCCGGACGGAGTCCGTCGGCACAACCGGAGCCTGTGAAAACGGAGACACAGCTCTCGTTGATGCCGGTGGGGAAACAGCATCCGCCTCAAGCTGACGAGTCCACGTCTGGGGCTGCGGATCGGTGTGTCGCTTCCCTCCCAGCACTGGCTGTTGAAGGTCGCTGGCCCTCGACGAGGTCCTCGGGGAATCTTCGGTCTGTTCTGGCACGGTCTTCACATCCTGGGAAACAACGATAGGCGCAACGGAAACGAACACCGGACGGATACGCCCGGGCGGCTCAGTCGCGGTCTCTTCATCGCGTGGACCATCGAAGTCCGGGCCACGGTATATCTGTCGCACGCCAGAGGCATTGTCTGGACTATAGCCCTGCGGCTGGCGCTGAGAGACCTGCGAGGCCTGCTCGTGCCGGAACGATGCCGGAGTGCTCTCGGACGGTGTAGCAGGCGGAGCCGGGCTGTAGCGGCCCACATTGACTTCAAACGGTGCAGCAGGCGGCTGCCGAAGCGAGCGTTCCGCCCAGGGCTGCACCAGTGGCGGCGGCAACGGAGCCTGGGACGGCAGCGACGACGGGAGCGGAGCCTGAGCCTGTGGCGTATACGGATCGGAGATTCGTCCTGGCACCTGAGACGGCCCCCGCGAACCCATCATCTCCCTGCGGCGTATCTCGGAGTCGGCATACCGCGCCGCCTGCCTCTGGGCAGACGCACGCGCCTCGGCGATCTCGCGCTCCTCGCGACGCGCCGCAGCCTCCGCCTCGTGCAACGATCTTTGGGCCGATGAGTCGAACTTGTCCGACTGATGGCTCCGCGCAGCCTCCGAGGCCTGCCGTGCGGCTGATTCCGCAGCCTTCGCCGCCTCTTCTGCCTCTGCCTGCGCCAGCAGCGCCTGGTCGCGGACCTGCTCTGCCGCGCGGTGTCTCAGCTGCGCGCGATACTCCCGCCGCGACGCCGAGAAGTCACGATACTTGGCTCCATGCAGATTCGCCCAGGAGTAGAGAACAGCCACATCTTCAGGCGTCTCCTCCGATGCCTGATCCTCAATCCGGTCTGTGCCGCGCGGTTTCATATCTCGTCCTGTACATCCTGGTTCGTCGTCAGGCGCCACCGAAGCTGAAAATCGGCTACGATCTTGACGAGACCGTTGCATATGTTGTCATGCAATAACCTGAGGCTAATGCGATGGTTACCTCAAGTCAATGAATTGGTTGTGCGACTTAAGTGTGACTGGAGTGTGACAGAGCCCAGGTAAAGCAACGAGATCGACACCTGGAAGACCGTCAGGAAGCCTTGAGCTGGCGCTCAAATTCGCACCGTCAACTGTGCTAACTTTGTAGAGTGGTCTGAGAGCGTAGCTCAGTTGGTAGAGCATCGCCCTTTTAAGGCGTTGGTCCTGGGTTCGAGCCCCAGCGCTCTCACCATCTCCCCCTCAAAATCCGCACCGGTTTGACCGGCATCGGCCCATGCCGTCGGCTTGTCCGGAACCGGCCGCCAGGTAGTGGGTCAGTTTGAAATAGCAATCGTTACCGAAAGCCCGATTTTTCAGGTACTCCTACACATTGCTTCCGAATTGCCCGTGATCCACCCGCGATCAACAGTCTGTAGCCGGGCTATGCTCCGACAGGGTGTCAGTCCGCGCTCGGCTGTCGAAGGATCGTTTCGGGAGCGATCACAAAGGAAGCGTCTAGCTTGTAGACCTCGACGATGGTCGAGATGAGTGTTGCCCAGACGTCTTCTGGGGTCCATGCAAACTCCCGCCAAGCATTGTATTCCTGCGCCCACACTGACATGTCCGCTTGCGGCATGGCCCGGCACGGCTCTCTCACCACTCCCTTTTGTCCCTCCGGTTGGCTGTGGGGCTCAAGTTTCAGAGCAGTGCAGAGGACAGTGTAGAGGTCGCCGACCGTCACTAAACCGTCAAATTTGCCATCTGAAAGCTCGACCGGGAAAAGTTTATAGAAACGCAGAAGAAGCGGCAGTAGATCTCGACGCACTGCGGCACCCCGCTTCGAACTCAGGCTCCGGAGCCTCTTCCACTCGGTGTATTTCTCCAGAAGCCTTGCGAAACGTTCAGATTGTTCTCCGGACATGGGCGCGCGCTTGCACTTCTGCAGAATGGTCTTCCAGTGATATCCCGATCGGAAAAAGTAGGGGCGGACCTCCAGATAGCACAATGCAACTTCGATCGTCGAGGGATCACCGGCCAAAATCCGTTCATAGAAATTCAGATGGAATCCACCGGGAATACAAAGTTCCCCATAGCGGGTGTGAAACTCCTCACAAGCCTGGGACCACTCCTGTCGCAACTCTTGACTCTCTGACCGCCGCTTTACTGTCTCGTGAATGCGACGTGTGAGCCGGTTTATCTCCGCCGCATTTTCGATCATCATCGCGCGAAGCTGTTCTCGGTCATGCATGTCGGCTGAATCTCCCCCCATATAACTACAGGAGTTTTTGATTAGCACGCGGTCGATGGCCACACATCTGGCAGAGCCCCGTACAACCGCACGTAATACCAGTCAAATCCCCAATCTTTGTCTCCGACCATTTGTCCCGCGTAAGATTTCTCGTCGGTTTTGATCTCGCTTTGGCACGCAAAAAGAAATGGGCTGAGCAAAGTGCTGGCCGAATTCTACGGCAACCGAGACACTGCACAAGTTCTGAGTGTGTGTGGTCGGCTACTCCCCACACCCTATTCCCTACTCCCTGTTCTTAAGCAGGCTCCTCGGCAAAGGTCTGCTTCACGCCATCTTCCAGCGAAGTAAACGGCGCCGTGTACCCAGCCTCACGCAAGCCCTCAACATCAGCCTGCGTGTAGTGCTGATACCGGTTCTTCAAATCGCCCGGGAACGGGATGTACTCGATCTGGCCCGGCCCATGCACCTGCATCAGTGACTCCGCAACCGCCTTGAAGGTGCGCGCCTCTCCCGTGCCTGCATTCACCACTCCATGGACGGGCCTCTTCGGCCCCTCAGGCAACAAACCCGCGAAGAACATGTTGATGCGCGCCAGGTCCTTCACGAAGACGAAGTCGCGCCGCTGCTCGCCGTTCCCATAGCCGCCCGAGCCCTCGAACATCCGGATCGTCCCCGTGTCCTTCAGCTGCCGCGTGAAGTGATGGATCACGCTGGCCATCCGGCCCTTGTGCTGCTCCCTCGGGCCGTAGACGTTGAAGTAGCGCAGCCCCACCACGGTGTTCTTCATCTCCGGCATCAGGCGGCGGACATAGTTGTCGAAGACCAGCTTCGAGTAGCCGTAGACGTTCAGCGGCCGCTCGTTCTCCGGCTCCTCGGTGAAGTTCGTGCTCGCCCCGTACACCGCGGCCGTCGACGCATAGACAAAGGGGATCCTGTGCTCCATCGCGAAGTGCAGCAACTCCTTCGAGTAGGTGAAGTTGTTGTCCATCATGTAGCGCCCGTCGTCTTCGAGCGTGTTCGAGCACGCCCCCTGGTGCAGGATCGCGCGAACCTTCGTCGCTTCGAACTCGCCGCTCTTCAAGGCGCTGCGAAACTCCCGCTTGTCCATGTAATCGACAAACTCAGCACCCGCCAGGTTCAGGAACTTCGGCCCCGTCAGGTTCGGCGCGGGAGCGAAGTTGTCGACCAGCAGGATGTCACGTTCGCCCGCCTGGTTCAGCTGCTGGATAAGATTGCTGCCGATGAAGCCGGCCCCTCCGGTCACGATGATCACGTTTGACTCTCCTCGTTTCTAAAAACTAATGCACCATAAGAAGCCGTTGTTCTTGCTGTTGCCGCTTCTAACCCAGCCAAAATCGTCTGGGTGCCCCACCTTCGGCGCGGTTTCACCGCGCCGAAGGTGGGAATGTATACAAACTTTCCCCGCCAGCTCTTGCTCTTACCGTTGCTCTTGTTCTTGCTGTTGCTTCTGAGGTAGGCCTGGGCTTTAGCCCAGGCATTCAAGATCGCCAAAGTAGCGGGGCTTTAGCCCCTGAGGTATGCCTTCCTGTCCCGCGCTACGCCATTCGCAAATAGAGAATTGAGACTACCCAGCCGGCCTTCTCCTCCAAAGCCACAATCGAACATCACCCTCCTAAGCCTCACTAGCCGTCAGCTTCTTCACAATGTTGGTCGTCGAAAACTGCTCCACGGTCGGCACGATCTCGACCCTGCCACCGTAGCCGATCACGTCCTCATGCCCCACCACAGTCTCCACGCTATAGTCCCCGCCCTTCACCAGGACGTTCGGCCTGAGCGCCCGAATCAGCTCCAGCGGCGTGTCCTCTTCAAACAGCACAACGGCGTCCACGGCAGCCAGCGCCGCCATCACGCGCGCCCGCTCCCGCTCTCCGACGATAGGCCGTGTCGGCCCCTTCAGCCGGCACACCGACGAGTCGGCGTTGAGCCCCAGCACCAGCTTCGTGCCGAAGCGGCGGCAGTCCTCCAGCAACGTGATGTGGCCCACGTGCAGCAGGTCGAAGCAGCCGTTGGTGAACACAATCGTCTCGCCCGACGCACGCCACTCCGCGACGCGCTTCTGTATCCGCTCGAGATCCAGGATCTTCTCCCCCGCGCTCAACCCCGAGCTCGGAGTCAGCAGCGCGATCAACTCGTGCTGCGCAATCGGCACCGTTCCCACCTTGCCCACGACGACGCCCGCCGCCAGATTCGCCAGCTCCACCGCACTCTCGATCTGCAGGCCCCCCGCAAGACTGGCGGCCAGCGTCGCGATGACCGTATCCCCGGCTCCCGAGACGTCGAAGACCTCCCGAGCCCGCGCCGGAGAATGGTACAGGCTCTCGCGCCGAAGGACGCTGATTCCCTTCTCGCTCATCGTCACCGTCAGGAACTGAAGGTCATGCTCCGCCACCAGCGCCTGACCCGCCGCCAGAATCGCCTCCGTCTTGTGCGCGGAGACGCCCGTGGCTAGCGAGAGCTCCCGCAGATTCGGGCAGACCGTCGTCGCTCCCGTGTACTTGCTGAAGTCCAGAGTCTTCGGGTCGGCCAGAACAGGTACCCCGGCGGTCCGCGCGGCGCGGATCACAGCCGCGCACAGGACCTCCGACAGCGCCCCCTTGGCGTAGTCCGACAGGATCACCGCATGGACCTTCCCCACCAGCTCCGTAGCCCGCTCCAGCAGCCGCTGGGCCTCGGCAGCCGGAGGATGATCGCGGCTCTCGATATCCAGCCGCAGAAGCTGCTGCATGCGCCCCACGATCCGCGTCTTCGAGATCGTAGGCAGCGAGCTGGACACAACCCCCACCGTATCGATCCCCGCACGCTCCATAATGGCCGCCAGCTCCCCCTGCTCCGAATCGCTGCCCCAGAAGCCGGCCAGGAAGGTCTTGCAGCCCAGCCCCGCCAGGTTCATCGCGACATTGGCCGCCCCACCCGCCCGCTCGTACCGCTGCGCATGGCGAATCACCGGAACCGGAGCCTCCGGGGAGATGCGCTCGACCTCGCCGTGGATGTACCGGTCGAGCATGATGTCCCCTATTACCAGTACTTTGAGCTGGCTGAAACCACCCTCGAGCAGGTTCAGGATCGAATGAAGTTCCGGCAGCATGCGCAGACAATCTCCTTGGATCCATCATCGCATCTCCAGCGCGACGCAAAAAACCTCAAAACCGTGGCATAAAATTCGTCGCCGAAAAGGTGACGTCCGCTGTCCACGTTTGCCACGCTTTTCACCACAACCTGACCACAAAAACACCACGTCTACATGCCACTTTTCCCAAAATACCCCGAAAAACGACGAAAACCCACACACAATCTTTTTGCAAAAAATCACCCCAGAACAGCCCGAACCTCCCCCACGACTTCTTCAACCGTAATCGAGGTAAGACACCGCTTCCGCTCGACGATGCAGGTCTCCAGACCACATCCCCAGCACTCCGTCTTGTGATACAGGACCCGGTGCTGCCTCCCATAGGGAAACCAGACCCGGGGCTTATTCCGAGCCGCAAATATAGCCACACAAGGGGTTTGCACGGCCGCAGCCAGATGCATCGGCCCGCTGTCGTGCCCAAGAAAGACGCGGGCCCGCGCAAACGCCGCCGCACTCTCACGCGGCGTCAGCAGACCGCAGAGATTCACCACCGGCCCCGCCCCAGCCTGCCGCCAGCCCTCCGCCGCAAACTCGCTGGCCTCGCTCTCCTCCGTCGCCCCGCTCAAAGCCAGCGCATAACCCGGATAGAGCCTCCCCCCCTCAGCCAGCAGCCCCCGCCAATTCTCCCGCCCCCAGTCCTTCGACTGCACCTTCGTCCCCACGCTGACCGCAATCAGCGGATGCCCTGCCACCGGCGCAAGAGCCTCTGCAGCACGTCCCGTCTCCGCCGGAGTCAGATGCAGGTCCCAGCTCTCCGCAGCATCGATGTAAGCATCGCCCAGCTCCGCGATATTGCGCGCAAGCCGTGCCCCCTCAGGCTCAAGCGTACCCGCATCTTCCAGCTTATTCCGCCGCATCTCCTCCGTGAGCGGCACGCCAATCAGGCGCTTGGTCCCGCAGGCCCGGAAAAAGGCGGCATCCCGGCGAGCCAATTCAACACCCCGCGCAGGCCCCAGATAAATCAACACTTCAGGACGCCACCGAAACAGCTGCCACCAAAGCACCAGCAACTCGCGCGGGCTACGTGCCCCGACGGCGTAACGAATAAACCCATGCACAAGTCCGGTGTTTTCAAGGATTGCCGCAGCTGGTGGAGCCTTCACATTCACCGGAAAGTTCGTCAGCATCCGGCGCTCCGCCTCCGGAAAGGCGCGTGCGACGAGGTGCAGTGCGGGAAGAGCTATGAGAGTGTCACCGAGGCTGCCGAGGCGATAGATCAGAACCCGTTTGGTCGAAGTCGTCATGTCTGCCTCTAGTCTGCTTGCTCCGGTTGCTTCCGGCAACTGCACCTCGTGAACTGATAAAGTTTCTCTGGTAAGTTGCAACGGAGTTGTGTAGTCATGCTCGACGCTCTTTTGATTGCCCGAACGCAGGATGAGATGACGGTGGCTCTGCACGAGGCCGAACGCGAGCCGGGAGCCGAGCTCAACATGGAGACCAGCGCAGACCGCCTGATGGCCATCGTGATGGCGCAGCACAGGGCCAACTTCGACCTCTGGCACCAGGAAGACAAGGCGCGGGACCCCGCCGCGACCGACAAGGACATTGCCGGAGTGAAACGGGCGATCGACGGACTGAACCAGAGACGAAACGACCTCATCGAGAAGATCGACCTCTGGCTCATGGGAAAGCTCGAGCAAAACGCCGAAGCTCCCCTGCACTCGGAGACGCCCGGCCTGATGATCGATCGCCTGTCCATCCTTGCGCTGAAGATCTACCACACCCGCGAGGAGGCGAACCGAACGACGGCCACCGCCTCGCACCGGCAACGGAACGTCGATCGCCTGGCGCTTCTCGAGGAGCAGCGCCAGGATCTGGCAGGCTGTCTCGATGTACTGTGGGAGCAGGTGCTGAAGGGCCAAAGACGGTTCAAACTATACCGGCAGATGAAGATGTATAACGATCCAGAGTTGAACCCTGCCATGTATGGACGGCAGTAGGCGCGCAGAACGAACCAGCAACGTCAATACAGAATGCGGGACGATTTGGCAATGAGCGGTACGGGGAGTTGACCTTGCGTTCCGGTCTGCGTATAAAACCGAGACTAGAGCAAAACAGAAAAAAAATGGCTGCCTCTATAAAACTGGTAAGCTCAGGAGCGCCTCAGGCGACAGATATTAACCATGGCACAAACTAAGACCGAAACCGTATCTGCGAAACGCACACCCCGTACGCTGGCTGGAACCGTCCCTGCTACCACCGACGATGGGCGCGCGCAAATCCTCTCTCACTATGAGGCTGCTCTCCGGCTGATGCAGGAGGGCAAGTACGAGAAGGCTCATGCGGCCTTCGACAAGATGCTGGCCGCGGGCCCCGGGGATCTTGCGGACCGCATACGGATGTACATCAACGCATGCCTCCAGCAGGTATCGAAGGGGAAGAACAGCTTCGCAAGCCACGAAGAGCATTATGACTATGCCATTTCGCTGCTGAATGATGGCCATTACGAGGATGCTCGCGAGCAGTTCACGGCGATCCTGAAGCAGAACGACAAGGCTGACTACGCCTTCTACGGCCTTGCAGTGCTGGCCAGCATGACGGGCGACTCGCACACCTGTCTGGAGCACCTGACGGAGGCGATTCGGCAGAATCCGCGCAACCGCATCCAGGCGCGGGCAGACTCGGACTTTCAGGATATGGCCGACGATCCGCGCTTCACAGAGCTCTTATACCCAGAGGTGTAACAGCCAATTCAGCCCGCATCCACTAACATGGGTACAGAGACGTTATGGAAGAGATGCGCGTGCCCTTGCTGAACACGACCAGATCCAGCGAAAGATCACTCCGTGTGGTTGCCATCGGAGGCGGGACTGGACTGTCGACCCTGCTGCGGGGCCTGAAGCGCTATGTGGCAGCGCCCGATCGCCGGAAGAGCAGAAGATCTGACCGGCCTGAGGATCAGGCCAACCCTCCGGTTGTCGCATGTCCGGACTCCCAGTGCGCCATCAGCGAGCTCTCTGCGGTCGTGACCGTGACCGACGACGGCGGCTCCTCCGGGCGACTGCGCGAAGACTTCAAGATGCTCCCACCGGGCGACATCCGCAACTGCATGGTCGCCCTGTCCGAGGACGAGCATCTGCTCTCGAAGCTGTTCAAATATCGCTTCGACCAGGGCGAGCTCGAGGGGCACAGCTTCGGCAATCTCTTCGTCGCGGCGCTCTCCCACATCACGGGAGACTTCGCCCAGGCGGTGCAGATGTCGTCGCAGATCCTGGCGACACGCGGACGGATATTTCCCGCGACGAACACCAACGTGACGCTGTCGGCCCAGATGGACGACGGCTCGATCGTGCGGGGCGAGACGAATATCACGGCAAGCAAGCAGAGCATCGTGGAGCTGCGCCTTGAGCCCGCGACCGCCGATCCCCTGCCCGAAACACTCGAAGCCATCGCCAACGCGGACTTGATTACGCTGGGCCCCGGTTCTCTGTACACATCGCTGATTACGAACCTCCTCGTCCGCGGCATACCCGAGGCGCTGGCCGCATCGCCGGCAACCAAGGTCTTCGTCTGCAATCTGATGACCCAGGCAAACGAGTCGCTCGGCCTCACAGCATCGCAACACATCGAGAAGATCCTGCAGCACTGTGGCGGCGCGGACTCTCCCATCTTCGACTACGCGCTCATCAACACCGAGCCCATCTCCGCCCTTCGCCTGGAGCAGTACAACAGGGGGGGCCAGCAGCCAATCGAAGTCGATCTCGACCGCATACGCGCTCTCGGCGTGGAGCCCATAACAGGCAACTTCCTGAACGAGGGCGACGTTCTGCGGCACGATCACGATCGTGTGACGGAGACCCTGCTCGCGCTTGGCATGTCGCGTGCCACACCCGTGCTGGTTCATCACAGCTAGAGAAACATGGACAAATCGATGACCACAGAGACACCGGTTCTCGATGGCCTGAAAGTAAGGCTGGAACCGCTCACCGAAGCGCATCTCCCCGCACTCGAGGAGGTCGCCTACGACGACCGCATCTGGCGGTACATGACGAAGTGGGTGAAGACCCAGGACGACCTTCGCAACTGGATGAATACAGCGCTGCAGGCGAAGGCGGCCGGCACCTTCCTCCCCTGGGTGACCGTTCTAAAGGCCGAGAATCGCATCATCGGAAGCACGCGTTTTGCCGACCTCGACCTGACACACCGAACAGTCGAGTTGGGATACACCTGGCTCGCCCCGCAGTACCACGGCGCCGGGCTGAATCCCGAAGTGAAGCTGCTGCAGCTGGCATACGCCTTCGAAGACCTGAAGCTGAACCGCGTCGCGTTCAAGACGCACCACGAGAACGTGCAATCACAGGCCGCGATGCGCAAGATGGGAGCGATCGAAGAGGGAACCTTCCGCAATCACTATGTGATGCCCGACGGCACCCAACGTCACAGTGTCTGGTTTTCAATCATCCGCGAGGACTGGCCGCAGGTGCGATCTCGACTAGAGCAGCGCCTGCAGCAGGAGAGGACTCCACCGTCCGCTTGAGCTGCCCGCACGCCGCATAGATATCGCGCCCGCGCGGCCTGCGTATGTACGCTGGCAGCCCGCCATCGATCAGCAGCTTCTGGAAGACCGCCACATCCTCCGGCTTCGGCTGGTGATAATCGATCCCCGGTCCCGGATTCCACACGATTAGATTCACCTTGGCCTTCTTCCCCTTCAACAGCTCCAGTACCTCGCGCGCATGCTCCGGCTGGTCGTTTATCCCGCCCAGCAGAACATACTCGAACGTCACCCACTCCCGCTTCCCTAGCGGCAACGTTTGTACCGCCTCAAGCAACGCTGCGATGTTCCACTTCCTCGTAATCGGCATCACCTGCTCGCGCACCACGTCGTTCGAGGCATTGAGACTCAGCGCCAGCTTCGGCCGCAGCGGCTCCTCGGCAAACTTTCGGATCGAGGGCTCGATCCCGCTGGTCGAAACCGTCATCCTCGACTCGGGAATCCCGATGCTCTTCACCAGCAGGTGCACGCTCCGGATGAACTCCGCGTAGTTCAGAAACGGCTCGCCCATGCCCATAAACACCAGGTTGATGCGGTCGCCGCCGATCTTCACCCCATGCCGGTTCAACACTGCCGCCACCTGTCCCGCAATCTCCCCCGCCGTCAGGTTCCGCTTGATCCCCAGCTTCGCCGTCAGGCAGAACTGACAGTTCACCGCGCATCCCACCTGGCTCGAGATGCAGATCGTCGCCCGGCTGTACCCGTTCCGCTCCAGAGCCCCCACATTTCTCATGTCCCGCCGCGGCCCGGCATTCCCCTCGAGCCCCTCCGTTGCCTCCTCCTCCGCCGCAGCCTCACTCCCATCGCCGCGCTCGCCGCCGTCGCCATCCGGCATCCACACCGTCTCCACCGTCTCGCCATCGGCCAGCCGCACCAGGTACCGCTCGGTGCCATCGACCGACCGCGCCGTCTGCACGAGCTCCGGCATCCCCACGCCGTACCCCTGCGCCTCCAGCTCCTCCCGAAGCGCCACCGGGAGCGCCGTCATCTCCTCAAACCCCGTAACTCGCTGACGATAAAGCGCCTCCGCGAGCTGCCCCGCACGGTAGCTCTTCTGCCCCAGCTCCTCCATCAGCCCTTTCAGCTCCTCGGGCAGCATCCCGAACAGAGCCTTCACGGCCGGTGTCGCAGTATCGTCTATATCCTTTATTTTCTGATACATACTAATCAAGTCTTCGTCCGGACTCTCCATTCTCCAGTGTACTCCCACCCAACCGCCCCCCACCAATCCTGTGAAACAATGAAGGAGCAAGGAGTCGCATGCCGGCAACGCTTACTGAAGATACCTCTGTTATCAAAAACGCCTCTCGCAGTATCCGCAAAACCGTTCTCCCCAACGGATTGCTCGTCCTGACGGAGAGCATGCCCCATCTTCGCAGCGTCTCCATGGGCGCGTGGATCGGGTCGGGCTCGCGGGACGAGGCGCCCGAGGTGAACGGCGTCTCCCACTTCGTCGAACACATGGTCTTCAAGGGCACCACCTCGCGCTCTGCTCAGCAGATCGCCCGCGAAGTGGACACCATCGGAGGCAACCTCGACGCCTTCACCGGCAAGGAGATGGTCTGCTTCAACATCAAGGTGCTCGACGAGAACGTCGCGCCGGCTCTGGATGTGCTCTCGGACCTCGTGCTGCACCCGACCTTTACCCCCGAGGAGCTGGCCCGCGAACAGGGCGTGATCCTCGAAGAGATCAAGATGGACGAGGACAATCCCGACTATCTGGTCCACGAGATCTTCACACAGAACTTCTGGAAGGGCGATGCCCTCGGCCGTCCCATCCTAGGTACAGCGAAGACGGTCTCCAGCTTCAACCAGCAGGTCGTCTTCGACTTCTATGCCAGCCAGTTCACCCCGCGCAACATGGTCTTCTCGGCCGCGGGAAATCTCGACCACGATGCCTTTGTGGCGCAGGTCGAGCAGCAGTTCGGCTCCCTCGCCGCGTCCGGCGCCAATCTGACCGCCAAGCCGCCCGCGCCATTGGCTACGCCGCACATTACGTTGAAGCGCAAGAAGTCACTCGAGCAGGTGCAGCTCTGTCTCGGAGTTCCCGCTCCTCCGGTCAACGATCCCAGCCGCTACGGGGTCTACCTGCTGAACACGATGCTGGGTGGAGGCATGAGTTCGCGCCTCTTCCAGACCATCCGCGAGGATCAGGGGCTGGCTTATTCCATCTACTCGGAGATGAATCCCTTCCGCGATACGGGGTCGCTCTGCGTCTATGCGGGAGCCTCGGTGGACAAGACCGAGAAGGTGCTGCAGCTTACCCTGCAGGAGTTGCGGCGTCTCAAACAGGAGACAGTCAGCGAAACCGAGTTGAAGCGTGCCAAGGACCAGTTGAAGAGCAACATGGTGATCGGACTCGAGAGTTCGGGCAGCAGGATGTCGAACCTCGCCCGGCAGCAGATGTACTTCGGGCGGTTCTTCGGCCTCGATGAGATCATCGAGGAGATCGAGGCAGTGACCTCTGCCGACGTGCAGGAGCTGGCCCAGCGGTTGTTCCAGCCGGAGGCGATGGCTTTGACGCTGCTCGGGAATCTTGGCTCGATGAAGATCGAGCAGCAGGACCTGGCTTGCTGATAGAGTTTTGTTCGGTGTTAGACATACTGGATTTGCCGAGGAATGATGAAGACCATAACCGCACTTGACCGACACGCAGCCCGCCTACGCACCGACCGAACGAACGAAGCCCGAACCAGCGAAGCAGGATTCACCCTGATCGAACTTCTGATCGTGATGTCCGTCATGCTCATCCTGATGACGCTCGCCGTGCCTCAGCTGCTGAAGCTGCGCAAGCAGGCCAATGAGACCTCAGCGGTCCAGTCTTTGCGGACCATTGGCCAGGCCGAATTGCAGTACAACTCCGCTTATCCGGCGAATGGCTTCTCGTGCTCGCTACAAACGCTGGGAGGCGACCCCAAGGCCGGAGCGCCCACGGCACAGGCGGCACAGCTAATTGCACCAGACCTGTCTGCCGG
>WNFJ01230501.1_pt1 | contig 24656 bp, 23 predicted proteins | sample 5400461 | NCBI WGS metagenome assembly WNFJ01 (sample SAMN13153349, study PRJNA577476) | soil metagenome | isolation source: 115 cm saprolite on Douglas fir-dominated hillslope | place: USA:California | collected 2013-09-17
ATCGGTTCTTGCCGCGAAACTGCAGATCGCTGGTTTCGACATCAGCCGCAGCGGTGTGTCTAAAATCGAAGCGCGCCTTTCGTATGTGGATGACAAGACGCTTCTCTATTTAGCAGAAGTGCTAAAGGTACAGTTACAGGAACTCTTTCCGACCCGACCGCCTGGCAATCGAATCTACGATTTCATCGAGAAACTTGAGACGACGCGATTCTGACGCAGATTTTTGCGGCGCGTCAGGAACAGAGCGGCGGACTTTGCAGTACCGACGAACCTGCCCGCGTAAAAAAGTGTTACAAGAAAGTGTTACAATCGGGTAATTAGCGCTTCGATGAAATTGCGCAAATCCCTCTCGCCGAATGAGGAAACATGGTGCGCGATAGAGGGTTCGAACCTCTGACCCCTACCGTGTCAAGGTAGTGCTCTACCACTGAGCTAACCGCGCATAAATCAGACGTGATAAGTGATCGGTGATCAGTGATCAGTCAAGACCGCGTCATGCAGTGCGGGGACATGTCCGCGTCCGCAAGTCGGACGGACTCGGCTCGTGGTGAGCTTTCAAGAGCAGCGACATGTCGCGGTACGCGATGGTAACTCGACATAGCAAGTCGCCTACTTCACTACTGGACAACTTGGGGCGTTCGAACGACTATTTCGATCCCGTGAGCGCACTCTTTTTCAAGCGATTCCTTAAGCGGCCATTTCAGATCGCCTCTATCGTTCCCAGCTCGAGAGCGATGGTGGAACGCGTCGCCAGTAAGATGGATTTCAGCCAACATCGGGTGATCGCCGAGTACGGCCCAGGCGAAGGCGTGCACTCGCGCGAAATCGCGCGACGAATGAGTCCGGACTCGCATCTGCTCCTGTTTGAGCTGGACCCGGCGTTCGCGCGTGATTTGGAGCGACAATTTGCAGATGATCCACGTGTTCATGTAATCCATGGTGATGCAGCGTCTTTGCCATTCGAGCTGAAACGCCACGGCATCGCTTCCTGTGATTACATCCTTTCGGGCATACCGTTTAGCATTCTGAAGATCGAGAAGAAACGGGCGCTCCTTCGGAAAACGTATGATGCGCTCGCGCCGAACGGCATTTTCATCATTTACCAGGTCACTAACGAATTGAAGCAGCACGCGACGCTTTTCGAGCATGGCAAATCGGAATATTTCCTGCAAAATATTCCGCCGATGTTCATCACTGTTTTTCACAAAACGCCATCGCTACACACCCCCGGACGACGCGCTCGAGAGCTGGTTGGAGCGGACCGTTCTGCATGACGGAGAAGCCGCCGCGAATCGAAAAAGATTCGATGGGCGAAATGTCGCTTCCGGCGCATGCGCTCCATGGCGCCTCCACCCACCGCGCAGTGCTCAATTTTCCTATGAGCGGCTATCGGTTTTCGAGACCATTCATCCGCGCATTGGGCCTGATCAAATGGGCGGCCGCGCAGGCCAATCACGACCTCGGATTACTCGACGCAGAGCGCGCGGCCCTGATTGTGCAGGCAGCTGAAGAAGTTGCGGAAGGAAAACTCGACGACCATTTTCCGCTCGACATTTTTCAGACTGGCTCCGGCACCAGCACAAACACAAACGCAAACGAAGTGATCGCAAACCGGTGCGCGCAACTGGCTGGCAAGCCGATCGGATCGCGCGAGCCAGTTCATCCAAACGATCACGTCAACATGGGACAATCCAGCAACGACGTGATTCCCTCGGTGATGCACATCAGCGCGGCCGAAGAGTTGAAGAACCGTCTGATTCCGGCCCTGGAAAAATTGCACGGCGCGCTCGAAGCCAAGGCGAAGGAATTCTGGAACATCATCAAGATCGGCCGGACACATTTAATGGATGCGACGCCGGTCCGACTGGGCCAGGAATTTTCCGGGTACGCGCAGCAAGTCGCTTACGCAAGGGCGCGGGCAGAAAAATCCATCGAAGCTTTGCGTGAGCTCGCGCTCGGCGGCACTGCAGTCGGTACGGGTTTGAATCGGCATGTCGATCTTCCGAAGAAAATGCTGCGGCACCTCGAACAACGCACCGGCATCGCGTTTTACGAGGCAAAAAATCATTTCGAAGCCCAGGGCGGAAGGGACGCTGTTGTCGAAGCGAGCGGTCAGCTAAAGACGATCGCGGTGAGTCTGTTCAAGATCGCGAATGACATCCGCTGGCTCAGCAGTGGCCCGCGCTGCGGCATTGGCGAAATCCAGCTTCCCGCCACGCAACCCGGCAGCTCGATCATGCCGGGAAAGGTGAACCCCGTGATGTGCGAATCAGTGATGATGGTGTGCGCGCAGGTGATCGGCAATGACACGACCATCACCTGGGCAGGCGCAAACGGAAATTTCGAACTCAACGTGATGATGCCGGTGATGGCACATAATCTTCTCGAATCGATCCGATTGCTGGCAAACGTGGTCGATGTTTTCTGCGAGAAATGCGTGCGCGGCATCGTGGTGAACGAAGAGCGCTGCCGCGAGTTAGTAGAGCTCTCCATGGCGATGGTGACCAGTCTCACACCCAAGATCGGTTATGATCGGGCTGCTGAGATCGCAAAGGAGAGCGCCAAAACCGGACGGACAGTTCGCGAAATCGCCCAAGAGAAAAGAGTTTTGCCGGAGAAAGAACTCGAGCACGCGCTGGACCCGATCAAAATGACGGAGCCAGGTGGAACGGGTGAGGGCTGACGGAGCAGTGGAGTCTTGGATATCGGGGCTTCATCGAAATCGACAGAAATGACGAAGCAACAATGAGGAAACAAGCAGAGTTCGGGCTTCGTCATTCGTCATTAATTCGGATTTCGTCATTCGGATTTCGTCATTAGGCTGTCCTATGGTTGCCAAACTCGAGGGGCCGCAATTTTCAGGCGGTGGGAACATCGCGATCAAATGTCCCAGCCACACTTATGAGCAGACGATTGCTTTTTATCGGGACACGCTCGGGCTGCCTTTGATCGAGGAGGAAAAGGACGGCTGCATTTTCCAATTCGGGCCAAACCGCCTTTGGATCGACAGTGTCCCGAACCTGAGTCATCCGGATGTTTGGTTGGAACTTGAAACAAACGACACCGAGGAAGCCGCGGCATTTCTGAAAGTGCACGGTGTTGAGCGGCGCGATGAGGTCGAGCAACTGCGCGAAGATTTCAATGGCTTCTTCGTCTCCGCGCCTAATGGCGTGATCCATCTCGTCGTCGGACCCGAGGAAGCATGATGGAAGGTTGTCTGAAATCCTGAGTCTGCCGGACACGATGAGATTCTTCTCCCGCGATTGCGGGATCAGAATGACAAAGAAGAGGCCCACGCTTCAACGGTTCATCGCTTCAACTCTTCATCGCTTCATCGCTTCATCGCTTCATCGATCTGACGATTGCCGGCAGTGCGCCATCGTCCCACCCATGTGCTCCAGCCGTAGAACCCCAGCGGTTCCAGCCAACCTGCCTCCACCAGCGCATCCACATCTGCGCGGCTCGGGGTAATCTTTTCGTTGGAATCAGCGCCATAGTAGTCGTCGATGACCATCCAACAGTCGTCGGCCAATGTGTCGCGGTAACACTTGATGTCGCGTTGTTTGGCGGCATCGGCGTCGAGGATTAAAAGCCCGATCTTATCCGAGCCCAGCGTTTCACGAACTATGCGGATGGTTGCTGCGTCAAAGGAACGCCCCTTGATGAGGCTGACCATTTCCGACACGCGCTGCCGGGCAAGATTTCGTTCCAAATCGCGCAAGATGTTGCGCGTGCCGAGCCGCTTGTGTTTCACACTGCCGCCGGGTTCGATCGTAATCAGCTTCTTGTTCTCACCTGAATCACGCACGCCGAACGCCGCGGCAATGGTGGCGCCGCCAACGAATGCGCCGATCTCAAGAATGTGTCCGGAGCAAACTTTTGCGAAGTGATAAATCAGAATCAGCACGTCCAGATGCAACATGGAATATTTGTCGCGGATTTTCAGCAGCTGCGAGTGAATGGGCTCATGCCGATACTGCATCAGAGTATGCATCAGGCTCAGGCTGTCGTTGTAGCCACGCGCCTGCTTGCCACGCCGAAGCTCTGCGAAGGCGGGAGGCGTATCGATTTTGGACGCTTCTTCTAGCGAGACCGGACGGCCCACAGGGCCGTGGCTACAGCGCGCGGGACAATGCTGTCCCATCATCACGAGATCGCGCTGCACGCCGTCGAGTTGCGCGACACCTGGTAAAAATGCCCAGCGCTCGAAACCGAGACGCTCAAACAATTTCAAACTCGGCTCGTTGTGCCCGAAGATTAGGCCGACCAGCGCGGTGATTCCCAATGATGACGCGCGGGCGATGGCGTGTTGCAACAATCGCTGCCCCACGCCGCGACCTCGGAAATTCTCATCGACGTAAACACTGATCTCCGCTGTGGCGCGATAGGCACAGCGCGGCAGGAATTTTTTGAAATCAAGCCAGCCAATCACGCGGCCGTCCGACTCCATGACCCAGAACGGATATTGTTCTGGCGAATGTTCCCGGAACCATGGCAAACGCGCTTCGACGTCGGTCGGCTCGAGCTCGGCTGTCACCATGCGTGTCGGCACAGTGGCGTTGTAAATCTCGATGATCGCCGGCAGATCAGTTTCAACAGCATCGCGGATAATCAGATTCACGGCTTCCGTTTCTTGTGGGGACTTCGGGTTGCTGCGGGTGAATTCATTGGAGCAACCGTCGAATTCGCCGCGGCAGTTCCTGCTGGGCTGGAAACGGGAAACGCAAACGTCCGCCCCGGTGAAACAGATGGTGTCACCGATGCAGTTGATAAAGACGACGGTGTTACACTGGGAGACGACGAAGGGCTGGGACTCGGCGAAGGCGGTATGATATTTTCCCAGTGATGCAACGGCACGCTTGCGCCGCCGATCTCCTTCACCAATGCTTCGCAGCGCGCCTGAAGTTTTTCCAAATCCGGCGGGCCAACTGACTTCTCTGCCGTTCCAGGAAAAATGATGTAGATCACCTTGAGATCGCTCACTGGCCGATTGTAGGGATTGGAAAGTGCATTGATCTGTTTTGCGATGCGCAGCGACGCCTCTCCAACTTTATCGTTCGGTCCGACATCGCCGACGATGGCCGGATAAATCGAATCTCCGAAAACGACCAACGCATAGTCCCCGGGTTTTACCGGTTCACTAGCGTGCGTAAATGAGCCCGGCACAACGATAAAAGGATCGGTCGCACCGATGAGAAAGCTGTACTTTTTCAGTGTGCCAACTTCGGCGCGCAATTCTGCGATTGCATTGCGCAAATCGCGTTTGCGGGCAGGAGGGGTAGTTGCAAGCGCGTATTCATCTTCTGCCCGTTTCAATCGCTCTTCGGTCGCCGCCAGATACGGATTAGGCGCGGCCGTTTTCTTTGGCCAGCGATAACTCGTGGACGGCTTGAAATTAGCGGGCGCGCCAGTGCCAACGGGCATCCGATCCGCATCGGAGCCGTCAGCATCCACATCCATGTCCGCCTGGAGCAGCAGCGCTTTTCGATGCGTCTGGGGATGCTGCATTTGCAGGACAGTTTGGCAGTCGAAAAAGTTATGCCGTGACAGAAGCAGATCGAGGCGGGCGAGATTTTCGCGCAACATTCTGACTTTTGAGTCGTAAAGCTGAGCGTAAAGCGGCGAAACCGGATCGGCTGATAACACACCGGTAAATGCGGACTGACTTTCGCCAGTTCCTCGATCGTCTTGTTCGCCGACGGCACGTGCGCCTGTAGTCTTAGATCAAGCACGTAACTATCCGGTTGGGTTCGCTCCGTCGAGGCATCCGCACCGGACAGCGTCTCAACCGTGGAGTGAAGCGTGATCCCGTTGAACAATTTGCCGGTATCCAATTTTCCTGTGATCACCGGCGGTCGGGTCGGTGTCGGTTCCGGTGTTGGCGTGGCGGATATTTCAACAGGCACTACACGTTGCAGTCGCTCGAGCGAAACCCAGCGGTAAACAATCGCGGCGAAAAGCGCGCCGAATAAGACCAGCACAAGCCGCCGCCACGTCCGAAGGCGAATTCTTCCCACGTGATTACTTTTTTACCCAGGCGACGATGGCCGCAATGATCCCGATCACGCTCAGGATCGACATCATTCCCGCAGGCATCACTCTTCCGGTCCGCAGAAATTTCGGGACAAACTGCGCAGCGAGCAAAATGGACACAATAAGCGCAGTCGCCAAACCAATCGCGCGATGTTCGGGCAACAGAAACGCAGCTACGAGCAATAACACCCCAGTGATTGAACCGGCAATGATCGACGCCACGCTGCCTGCCTTTAAGTAGCCGACAATCCCGCCAACGATTGTCAAAGCGCCGAAAACAATAAAATAAATTTTTGCTGCTTCCATCGGTGCTGCGGCTGGGCATTGGTAAGCCAACAGATTCGCGCTGTCCAGTGGCTCCTGTAGCGGGGATCGTCGATCCCGGCCCTTATCCTCGTACGGCGTTTGCCCACCTACACTGCGCGCACACTCGCGTCATTGTAGAATTCAATCTGCCGTCCCCCGAGCCGACGTATTACGCGCCAGCCGTGACTCTTTGCAAATTCGCTGACCTCTGCGTCTGACATTTCTCGAAGAACTCGCAGCTCTGCAGGCTGCGTGACGACGTATTCAGCTACGCGTGATAGTACTTTCGCCACCTTTTCGGAGAGAGCTGGCAGATCTGGGTGCATGGCGGTGCCGGTTTAACGATTCATCGCGCGCGTTGCTTTTGGGAATTGTTCTTCGACGGCAGGGGCGGCGGACGCTTGCTCTTTCGATTTAACCTCGATCCCAGCGCCCAATGTGCTTTTCGACTCGGCGAAGGCCCATGTACACTTGGTTTTTCCATATTGACCTGTTGTTACGTATCGAATTCGGCGCTTGGCACAAGCAGCGCTACAACGATGTCGCCATCACTGGCGCTACCGCGCCAGACGGCTAAATTCTGCAAATGTTTTCGGAAACGATCGAGCTACGCGGGCATATTATCGACTCTCTGATTTTGCCGAAAGTGCTGGATCAAATTTTGACCCACGGCGCGAACTTCAAGATTACTGAGATCAATATCGGCAGAAAGCGAGCGGACCAAAGCTTTGCCCGAATCGAGGTGTCTGCCGAAACCAGCGATGCGCTGGACGAGTTGATCCTGCGTCTTCGTCAGCAGGGCGCGGAGGTGATGGAGCGCGCAAATTCGCAAGTCGCGAGCGCCCCTGCGGACGGAGTTTTTCCGCCCGATTTCTACGTGACAACGAACCAGCAAACCTTCGTGCGCTTCGACGGCAAGGAAATCGAAGTGCGCCCCGCAATGATCAACAGCGCAATCGCGCTTGATGGAAAAAAAGGCACTGCGCGAGCGGTTAAGTTCTTCGATGTGAACAAGGGCGACGAAATTGTTGTTGGGCACCAGGGGGTTCGGGTTGTGCCGGTCCAGCGTACAACAACGCATACTGACCTTTTCCAATTCATTAACACCACAGTTGATGCCGACGAACCAAAGTCCGCCATCATTCGCGGAATTGGTGACGAGTTGCGACGCGCCCGCGCAGCGGAAGGGAAAATCGCAATTGTCGCCGGACCGGCAATCGTACGGACCGGTGCCGGTCAGCATTTGGTCCGGCTGATTGAAGCAGGGTATGTCGATCGCCTTTTCGCTGGAAATTTATTTGCCGCCTATGATGTGGAGCGCGACTTGTTCGGGACCTCGTTGGGGACGAATCCAGACCTGGCTGTCGCACGAGGTGGACACGAGAACCATCTGCGCGCCATTAACACGATTCGCGAAGCGGGCGGGATCTCCCAGGCTGTACATCAAAAGATCCTGACGGGAGGTATTCTCCACGCCTGCGTCCGTCATAAAGTCGATATTGTGCTCACCGGTGGAATTCGTGACGAAGGACCGATTCCCGGCGTAACAACGGACGTAATCGAAGCTCAAAAAGTCATGCGAACAAAGCTCGCTGATGTGACCCATATAATATTGCTCGCGACACTCCAGCATTCGCTCGCCATCGCCAGCATGTTGGCGCCTGACGTGAAGACGGTTTGCGTGGACATTGATCCTCGGGCCGTAGAAAGAGCGATCGAACACCAGCCCTTACAGTCAATCGGCCTCGTCACAGATGTGGAGCCATTTCTTCGGGAACTTGCCGATTGTCTCACCGAATCCCGCTCTCGCGATTAGTTTGATGGTCCTATGCGCGAGCTGCTCCTTTGTCCGCCGGATTATTACGGCATCGAGTACGAGATCAATCCCTGGATGAGTCGCGCCCGCGGCGCCGAGGCAGCCCTCGCAAAAACGCAATGGGAACAATTACGGGCCACTCTTTCGAAGTTGGATTGCAAGGTCTATTTAATTGCGCCGCGACCGGGACTTCCCGATATGGTTTTCACTGCCAATGCCGGACTGACCGTTGGCCGCAGATTCATCCCCAGTAATTTCCGGCACAAAGAACGAGCCGGTGAGCAGCCGTTCTTTGCGGAATGGATGAAAGAACACGGTTACGAGGTATCCTGGCTGCCGGAAAATCTCTATTTCGAGGGCGAAGGGGATGCGCTCTTTGGCGGCGACGCGCTTTTTTGCGGCTACAAATTTCGCTCTGACATTCAATCGCATCGGGCCGTGGCCGACATGCTTGGCTGTCTAGCCATCTCGGTAGAACTGGTTGATCCGCGTTTTTACCACCTTGATACCTGCTTTTGTCCACTACCCGACGGTGGAGCCTTTTGGTTCCCGTCCGCGTTCGACGAGTACGGCCAGCGCGCAATCCGAGAGCATGTGACTGATTTGATCGACGTCTCCCCGGAAGAGGCGACGCACTTTTCCTGTAATGCCGTCGTTATCGAGCGCGATATTGTTTTGCCCGCAGGTGCGCCGCAGCTCGTGACCCAGTTACAAGATCGCGGTTACCGCTGCCACGAACTGCCGATGAGCGAATTCATCAAAGCCGGCGGTGCATGCAAATGTCTCACCATGTTCATGCCGCAACGAGAAAAGTGTTAAGCTAGCGACCGACCGCCGAGCCGTCCGGCCGTGATAAATCGGCGCGCGCTCGGCGATCACGCCCTACCCTTCCCGCTTTGCTCGTAACGGGGCTTCAATCTTTTCCAGCGGCAAGCAATTCATCACATCATCTTTGGTGAGCCAGCCTTTGCGCGCGATCCCAATTCCGAACCACAAATCCTGCAAACGCTCGGTGCGATGAGCGTCGGGGTTAACGACGCACTTCACTCCCTTTTTTTTGGCCAACGGCCACCAGCGCCAATCCAGATCGAGGCGCTTTGGCGCCGCGTTGAGCTCAATCCATGTGCCAGTGCGTGCCGCCGCGTCTAGCACTGCGGGGATATCGATCTGATACGGTTCACGTTTCAGCAGCAGACGGCCTGTTGGATGCGCCAGCACGGTAACCAACGGATTTTCAATCGCGCGGATCACGCGCTGCGTCATTTCCGTTTCGCTCAAGTTAAAGACGGAATGAACGGAGGCGATCACGTAATCAAGCTGCGACAGAACTTCATCCGGCAAATCGAGCGAGCCATCGCGCAAAATGTCACATTCAATTCCCGCAAAGACGCGAAAACCATTCAGCTTCGTGTTGAACTTTCGAATCGCTCCGATCTGGAAGCGCAGTTTTGCCTCGTCGATGCCATGTGCCTGGATCGAGCTGCGGCTGTGGTCGGCGATGCCCAGATATTCCAGTCCGAGCGCCTGCGCAGCTTCCGCCATCTCTTCAATGGAATTGTGTCCGTCGCTCGCAGTGGTGTGACAATGAAATGTGCCGCGCAAGTTTTCCTTCTCGATCAACTTCGGGAGAGAATGTTTTTCGGCGGCTTCAAATTCTCCCCAATGTTCCCGTAGTTCCGGCGGGATAAAATCGAGATCGACTGCCCGATACAGGTCAGCTTCGTCGCGCACTGCTGGAATCTTCTTAACCGGCTTTTTCTTTTTCGCGTTGGAATCAACCGGAACCGGGGCGAGCCTATATTCGTTGAGCGTCCAGCCTCGCTGAAGCGCGCGACTGCGTAGCTCGATGTTGTGCTCCTTGTTCCCAGTAAAATAAGCGAGCGCAAATGGATATTCTGCGGTGCTCACTGCTCGAAGGTCACACTGCACTCCAGAACGAAGTCGCACACTCGATTTCGTCGGTCCGCGCGCGATGACTGAATCGACGAGTGGATGCGAAACAAAGAACGCCATTATCGCTTCGGGCTCTTTTGTGGCCACTAAGAAATCCAAGTCGTGCACGATTTCCTTTCGGCGCCGATAGCTTCCGGCGATATCAACCTGTAAAGCCGCTTCGTGCGCTGCCAGATCGGAGCGCAGCATTTCTGCTTCAGCCGCGACCTGTCCGAACTGGAACGAGCCGGCGTGCGCGGCGCGTTTCGCGATCGCGTCGCACAGCTTTTGCTGCGTGGTCTGCCCAAACCCCGGCAATTCGGCGACGCGTCCGTCTTCGCACGCCTTCTGCAACTGCTCGATTGAGTTTATGGCGAGTCGATCATAAAGAGCTTTTATCTTTTTGGCGCCGAGGCCCGGCAGTGAGAACAATTCCATAATTCCGGCCGGAAATTCCGCGCTTAGTTCTTGGAGATATTTGAGAGATCCAGTAGCAGCCAGTTCCTTGATCTTCAGCGCGATGCTTTTTCCGATTCCCGGAATCTTCCCCACTGCTTCTTCGTCCTGAAAATTCGGAACGTTGCCGCCGAAGGTTTCGATCGCGCGCGCTGCGTTCGTGTAGGCTCGGACCTTGAACGGATTCTCGTTCTTCAGTTCCAGCAGCGTGGCAATTCGCTCCAAGACATTGGCGATTTCCTCCTTGGTCATCACCAAAACCGTTAACCCGAATTCCGCCGCCGTCGACGGCGAAGCGCCGCCACCTGCGAAGATCGCGCTACGCGCCTAAGGCGCTATCAGGGTCCAGCCACTAGGGAGAGTCGGGCCGAACGCGCTACCAATGAACAGATTGTCGTTCAAATACCAAATCGCCGTTTGCTGCGTGCTCGAATTGTAAAGCACGTAATCGGGTCTGCCATTGCCGTCGAAATCAGCGGCTCCCACAATCTCATAGCCGGCCGGAATTGTCGGCCCAGATCTACTGCCGGTCCGCGTGACTCCCGACAAATACCAGATCACGGACTGCCCTGTACTCGGCTTGAACAGCAGATAATCCGGATGGCCATCCCCGTTGAAATCAGCGACTGCTACCAGGCTCCAGCCTGAGACAAGAGTAGGACCAGCGGCGCTTCCCACGCGCACGTTGTTGTTTAGGTACCAGATTACTGTTTCCCGCGTGCTGGATCGGTAAAGCACAAGATCTGGCTTGCCGTCGCCGTTGAAGTCCCCGGTCCCCACCACCTGCCAGCCGCTCACCAACTGCGGACCATGATTTGAGGCTAGAAACGTCGCTCCGACCAGATACCAAATCACCGTCTCGCGCGTCGTCGCATTGAAAAGCAGATAATCGGGGTGTCCGTCACGATTAAAATCCGCCACACCCACAACGCTCCAACCCGAAGGAAGAGTAGGACCATTGTTGCTTGCGAAATGGATGTTGTTATTCATGTACCAAACGGCTGTTCGCCGATTACCCGCGTAGTAGAGCAGGTAATCTGGGTGACCATCGTTGTTAAAGTCGTCCGTCACAGGCCCGGATGGCGCATTCGTTAAATCGTAACCGATGACATCGAGGTTGATGCCTTCAGGCGATGTAGCCGCTACATCGGAAGCCTGTCCGGCACAGAGAAACGCATTTTGCACATACGGATGCGCTTGAGGGCATGACGTGCTAAGCCAGTCGCCAAAATCGCCGCTTGGGTCCTGATTGAAATTGACGATGTGAGTGACGCCACCATTGATAGAGAAATAGCGCGTGCCGGAAGAATCGATGTTCCTAACGCCTGTCGACGACCAGCTGAACAAGTCCTGCGGGCGAAGATCGTTGCCAGAGATCGTGAGGCGCGAACCAAGTCCGATAACCTCGTCCATTTCATGCGCCACGGCGCGCTGCGCATCGTAGTTGCCCGCACTGGGAGGTCGGGTGAACTGATACGGCGCTGCAGAATTAAGCGTAATGATTCCGTCGTAAGGCCCGCCGTTACCCACTGTGCCGTTCGCAAACATTGCCGGAGGCGTGTTCAATCCGACTGCGCGCCCATTCGCGCTCGACGGTCTCATATTCGACGACAATGCCGACCCAGGCAGACTCGCGTTTGCGACATTGTCATTGCTGGTCCTGGCATCCGCTCTGAGAGCACTGATGTATGTGCCCCATGGCATGTTGTAATAAACAAAGTCACTCTGCGCAATACGGCCCATAGTCAGAGGAGTCCCGTCTGGTCCAGTCGTCGCATAGCGGAAACGAATCTGGATTGTGATTGGATCGCTGAACAACGATTCCAAGATCGAGATCGCCCGGTTAATCATTGCCTCGATCGCCGCCGCGTTTGGGTTGCCGGTAATGGAGCTGTCGAACGTTGCGTGAACGTTCAGCCCAGTGGTAGGCGTCGTCGTACCCGCGATTGCTCCCGAGAAGCTACCCGGCCCGGCGTCGCTATAAGGCCGCACCCGGTAGTAGTAGGTGGTACCCGAATCCAATCCAGTTACGACTCGCCCAATCACGTAGCCAACGTCCAGATCGTGGTAGCCTTCGACGTAGCTGCTGAACGAACTGCTGGTGGAAACATCGAGTAGATATCCTTTCGCGCCGCTTACGCTTTCCCAGATCGCCATAATGCTGCTGCGCGTCGACGGCGCCGATGCCACAGTTTCAATTCCCCCGCTTATTTCGCCCCGATTTGGAAGCTGGAGTGCGTTTTGCGAGTCCCCCCGCGTCTCGTGGGTTGCGGCACCGGGTTGAAATTGGGTCGGCGAAGCGATCCTTTGCGCCGGTAAATTGATGTTGCCAGCTAGCGCCGTGAGGCCAAGCGCGACGCCAGCAAAAACAGTTGAACCGATTATGGAAACACCCGGTCGTCGCATTGTCTCGCGAGCAAAGGCTGCCAATTTAGGCGGACATTGTTACTGCACAACTCGAAAAATGAAATCGCCAATAACTGTCGTCTCAACTCCGGCATGATTCCCCCCTACATGCGACCGCGCCGTTGATAGAATTTGTAGCGGTCGATAATTGACTCGACGTATTTTCGCGTTGCCGGGAAATCGATGTCCTTGAGAAACGTCCGCACCGACGTGTCGCTAACACTGTTTTTGCTCCACCGCTGGGCGCGGCTGGCGCCGGCGTTATATTCTGCCAAGGCGAAAGGAAGCGGATCGGATCGAAGTTTCCAGTGTTCGACCGCGCGATGCAAATACCACGTGCCAGCCTCGAGATTTGTCTTCGGATCGAAAAGCTGATCGACATAGAAATCGGCGATCTTATTTTCACGTGCCCATTCGTTGGCCGCTCTTTCGGTTACTTGCATGAGCCCGCGCTCTCCGTGGGTGCCATACTTTCTTGGATCAAACCGGCTCTCGCGCCAAACGACCGCTTTCACCAACATGGGATCAAGCTGATGTTCGGCCGCGACGACGCGAATGAGACGGTCGTATCGTTGAAACCGCGCCGGGCTCATCCATTCGTAAACCGTGTAAAACGGATCGCCCGATAACACTGCGAGATAAACAAAGCCTGCAGCCAGTGCCAGCATCACGCAGAGGACCAGTTTGAACAAAAACCGGATCATTCAGTTCGTGCTCGTGCTCCTAATCGTGCTCGTGCTCGGCCGATGAACCATATGTTGTTTCATCTTCCCAGGCTTTTCATGATGATTACAGTAATCGATTAAGATTACGAGCACGAGCACGAGCACCAATTGTGAGCGGCCTATGGCAAAGGCCAATTACGTTCGTGTCATCATTGATCGGGCAATCCATCGCGAGCTCGACTACGCTGTTCCTGAAACCTTGACCGGCAGAATCGGAGTCGGCTCCCGCGTGCGCGTGCCCTTTCGCGAGAAATCTGCGCTCGCCACAGTGGTCGCGCTTCCAGAACAGACTGAAGCGAAAGGTATCCGGCCAATCGAAGCAATAATCGGCGAAGCGCCGGTCTTGAGCGAGCAATTGCTCGAACTCGCGCGCTGGATCGGCACATATTATTGCTGCCCGATCGAAACGGTGATGCGCAGCATGCTGCCCCAGGTAATTCGGCGCGCAGAAGTGGGATGGAAGAAGCAGCTGTTTGTGCAGCCCCGGCGAAAAATCGACAATGACGAGCTTGAGAAGCTGCGAAGACGCGCACCTCGCCAGGCGGAACTTGTCGAAGCAATCTTGAGGCTACAAACGCCGATTCGGGCGGCAGAGCTCCTGCGCCAGACATCACTCGATAACCAGACGCTACGCGCGCTGGTAAAACGCGGGCTTGCAGAGCTGCGCGAAGAAGCCGTAGTCCGTGATCCCCATGCGGATGAGCAGTTCATCGCAACTTCCAATCTTGTCCTGAACGAGGAACAAACAGACGCGCTGAACGAAACTACACAAGCGCTCGATTCGCCTGAGAATGCGCGGCCAATTTTGCTTCATGGGGTGACCGGTTCCGGTAAGACTGAAATTTATTTGCAGGCGATCCGGGCAACACTTGATCGCGGGCGCACCGCAATCGTTCTCGTCCCGGAGATTTCACTGACACCGCAGACAGTCGAGCGTTTTAAAGGTCGTTTTGCCGACCTCCCGGATGCAGTGGCTGTGCTGCACAGCCATTTGTCGGAGGGCGAACGCCACGACGAATGGCACAAAATTCATTCCGGGCACGCCCGCATCGCAATCGGCGCACGCAGCGCGGTCTTCGCTCCGCTGAAAAATCTCGGGCTCATCGTCGTCGATGAAGAACACGAGACGACATACAAACAAGAGGAAGCGCCACGGTATCACGCGCGCGATCTCGCAGTGGTGCGCGCGAAGATTGAGAAATGTGTTGTGGTGTTGGGCAGCGCCACACCGTCGCTCGAAAGTTATCACAACGCTGCAATCGGGAAGTACCGTCTGGTGACGCTCACCCAGCGCGTGGATGAAAAGCAAATGCCTCTCATGCGCGTTGTGGATCTTCGTCAGGAACGACGAAAAGAAAAGAAAGCTGCGATACTCTCGGAAAAATTATCGCAGGCGATTGCAGATCGTTTGGAAAAACGGGAACAGACGATTTTATTTCTGAATCGGCGCGGATTTTCCACCTCACTGCTTTGCAGTGAGTGCGGCGAAGCGCGCAACTGCCCGAATTGCAGCGTAGCGCTCACGTTTCATCGTCATCCAGCAGTCGCCGGACGCCTGAGCTGTCATTTGTGCGGCCACACAGCGGCCGTACCGAAGAAATGTCCGGCCTGCGGAAAAGACGCGCTGATTTACTACGGGTTCGGCACGGAGAAAGTCGAATCGACTGTGGCCCAGATTTTTCCGAAAGCAGTTGTGCGTCGCATGGACGCTGACTCGATGACGCGCAAGGAAGCGTATCGCGAAACTCTAAGAAATTTTCGCACAGGCAAGATCGATATCCTCGTCGGCACGCAGATGATCGCCAAAGGTCTGCATTTCCCGAATGTGACACTTGTCGGAATTATCAACGCCGATCTCGCGCTGCATCTGCCAGATTTCCGAGCTGGCGAGCGTACGTTCCAGCTTCTCACTCAAGTCGCAGGACGCGCCGGACGAGGCGAAACGCCGGGCGAAGTTTTTGTGCAAACGTATACACCCTTTAGTCCGTCGATTCAGTTTGCACGACATCACGATTTCGCCGGCTACTTCCAACAGGAACTTGAATTTCGCGAGCGCTGCGATTTTCCACCGTTCAAACACGCGATCCTGATCACGGTGCGCTCCGCGCACGAAGGTCGCGCAAAATTGTCGGCGGAAACGTTAAAGCGTCGTTTGAAAGAAGCGCTCCCGGAAGAATTCATCCTGGGCGATGCAACCCCCGCGCCGTTGGAAAAATTGCAAGGCCAATTCCGGTTTCACATCCTGATCCGCGGCGAAGCCATCATGCGCCTCAGCAGGATCGTCCGCGAAACTCTCGACAAATTGCCATTCCCCGAAGACGTCACCGTCACGGTCGATGTCGATCCATACCAGTTGCTGTGATCTTCTGGGCAACAGAGATTTCCTTCCGGGACCGCAATTGCTGCGGAAACAGTCTTGACCGCGATTTCCAAAATTCGAAAATTCCAACCTTCTCAGTCTCGGCAATTCATCTCATGAAAAAACTGTTCGTCGCAATTCTTTTGCTAGAAGCGCTGGCGCCATTCTGCATGCCATCAGAGCAAGGCAGCGGCACGCTAGCCGGGTTTCTTTCGAAGCAGGGCCTTGGCGGTGCAAAACTGGAGCGGCGCTTCGGCAATCATCTGTTCGTTCCGGTCTCCATTAACAATCGGCGAGGTGCCCTGATGATCGATACGGGATCGCCCAACGCGGTCATCGACGTCAACAGCGTGAATACGTTCGGTCTCACTGTAGAAAAGACCGGCTCAAATGTCGGCGGTTTGTTTGGCCGGAGCTGGGAACGCTTTGGCAGCAGCAAAGTAAAAAGCATCGCGATGGGCAATTGCACGGTGACAAACGTACCGGTGGCCATCGCGGATTTTTCCGGTTTCAACACAGACCGCGGCGGTCCCGCTACAGGGTCGCATATTGCCGATTCCAAGGCCCTCGCACACATCAATGGTCTTCTTGGCGCGAACGAGATGATCAAGTTTGGGATGATTATCGATTGCACCCGGCAGATGCTTTACGTGAATCCAAACGGACGGAGTCCCGTCGTGAGTCAGAGTCTCACAAGTTTCCTCGCCGGTCGCGGATTTACGCGAATCCCGGTGCGGCTAAATGCGAATCATCACTTTGATGTTGAAGGCGCGCTCAATGGACATGCGACACGCTTCATCCTGGATACGGGTTCGGCGAATACGCTCATTGACACACAAGTAGCGGTGCGATCTGACGCTGGCGTCACCGCGACCGCCGTGAAAGAATTGGCCATCGGCAGCTTTAAGCTCGCGAACGCCGAGGTCGTAATAGCTCATCTGTCGGGCGACATACTGCTCTCGAAATCTGCGGCCGAGTCCAATGCGGGCGTCCTTGGCCAGGAATATCTCTCTTCGAATTTCGCTATCATCGACATGGGCGGCATGGCACTTTATCTACGCCACCCCGATTCCCGCTAAGAATTCGAGCGTTCAATTTAGCGTTTGATCATTTTCGGAACGGTCGCCTTAGCAAGACTGGTGAATGCGGCCACCGCGCTATTCGCCGCGGAATCGCTCAGCCGCAAGAGACCGATATCCACTCCAAGCTTTTTGCCGTGCAGGCGGATCGCCTTTAGTTTTAGACTTTCTCTGCCTCGTAATGCGATCTTCGGCATCAACGTTGCCGCTTGCAACGGCGCCAGCGAGCGAAGCAACGTCTCAATCGCGTTGATCTCAGCCACCATGTGCGGACGGACCTGGTGTCTTCGACAAATTTCATCCGTCATCCTGCGCATCACGAAAGTATCCGGCAACTGGAGGAGACGTTGCTGGTGCAATTGCGAAAAATGAACCACCCGCCGGTTAGCCCATGGGTGGTTCTCGGCCACGATTAAGGCAAATTCATCCGTGCAAAGGCGCTCGTAGCGCAAGTTCGGCGAGTGTCGGGTGAGAAAGCCAAGACCAACATCCATTCGGCCCTCTTCCAGCGCCGTCTCGATCTCGGTGGATGAGATCTCTTCGACGGCAATGCTGATCGCAGGGTGATCGGCCGTAAAAAGGCCAAGGAGGTGCGGCACGAGCGGGACGTTCAGTACTGGAATAACCCCCAAATGAAGTCCGCCGCGTAATTGTCCGGGTTCGCTGTTTAGTTCCTGGAGAAGATTCTCCAACTGATGAAGGATCGCCCGGGCGTGCTCCTGGAAAATCAGACCCCTTGGCGTAAGCAGAATCCGCTTCCCACGCCGCTGAAAAAGGGGCACGCGAAGGTCCGCTTCCAAATCCCGCATTTGTTGCGAAACACTCGGTTGCGAAATTCCGAGCCGGTCAGCCGCCCGGCTAAAGCTCCCAGCTTCGGCAACTGCTAGAAAATAGCGCAGGTGGCGGATATCCAAAGGCTCCTGCATGGGAAAAGGAATATTGTCCGGCGGGCCGGGCAAATGCAATCAAGAGCTTGATTCACGGGAGAGATTCTGCTTCCATAGGTAAAACTTATTGTGTTATTTCCAAAACCTCTGGAGACAAAATGATTCAAAAACTGACCGCCGTCGTCGCTGTTAGCGTTTTGCTCATGGCTGGTTGTCGCAAAAATCCGGCTTCCAGCGCTGCTCATTCAAATAAAGTCCGCGTCGGCTATATCGGGTTGACCTGCGAAGCTCCGATTTACGCCGCTTACGAGAACGGCTTTTTCAAGGAGGAGGGACTCGAGCCTGAATTGGTAAGGTGCAATTGGGCCACTTATAAAGACGCACTGGCGCTTGGCAGCTACGACATTACTCATCACCTGGTAATGTACTTCCTCAAACCGATCGAACAGGGTTTGGACGTACGATTCCTCGCCGGAATACATCGCGGATGTCTGCGCGTCCAAGCGGGCGTGAAAACGAATATTCACACGATTCAGGATCTGAAAGGCAAGCGGATTGGGGTGCCGGGAATGGGAACGCCACCGTTCGTCTTCGCGAACCGTGTCTTCGGAGTGAACGGGATTGATGCCGGGAAAGATATTACCTGGAAAGTTTTTCCGGCGGGTGAATTAGGTCTGGCGCTCGATAAAGGCGAAGTGGACGCCGTCGCCGACGCGGAACCAATCGGAAGCCTGCTGATCGCCGAGGGGAAGGTAAGAAACATTGCCGACCAGATAATGGATGCGCCTTACAAAGATGAGTATTGCTGCGAGGTGATCGCGAATGGCAAATGGGTGGACGCCAATCCTGACGCTGCGGCTAGAGCAACCCGTGCTTTATTAAAAGGCGCCAAATGGGTCGAGACTAACCCGAAGGCAGCGGCGATAATGGCGGTGGAGAAAAAATATCTCGCCTCAACCCCCGAATTGAACACCGTCGCGCTCGCGCGCTTGCGTTACATACCAAGTGTCCATCTGGCCGAGGAATCGGTTCACACTGCCGCTCGGGAGATGAAAGTCGCCAAGATGCTTTCTCCGGAGACCGATACTGAAGCCCTCGCTAAACGTGCCTTCATGCATCTGGACGGCGTTTCAGACGAGTGGGTCAAGACTCTGGAAGTGGAAAAGATTGCCGGAGCCCAGGTCTCACCCGACGAAGATATTCGGCTAATTGCGGCGCTGATCCAGAAAGACACGGGGGATTCGTGTTGCCGAAGAAAAATGTTCGACCAACCGGACCAGGATGCGCCGAATCTCGCCGACCCTGACGCACCGTGCCTTCAGAAAAATACGGTAGCCGCCCAGAAATAAGCAGACCGGCAACGCCGACTCCGTCAGGGTTTGGCCGAACACGGCCCGAGAACAATCCATAACTGGCGCTGTCATGTTGAGCGGAGCGAAACATCTCTGTCTATTCCTATGCGGGCGGGAACGGCAATGACCCTAGATTCTTCGCTTAGCACAGAATGCCATCTATGAGACCACTTCTAGGAAGCGATGCTGCCGACCTTAGCGAGCAACCATCGACATTGCCTTGGCCAATGCAGTTGGCTGTTCCCGTCGCAAGCCTAATTACGTTCGGAATTCACTGGTTGTTATCAAAACAGTCGCCGCCGCTGGAGACACATTCTTACATGCTGTTGTTTTGGGAAATTCTCGGCGTCTCAATTGTTCTCGCAATCGCCCAAAGTTTCTGGACGGCTTTGCGCCAATGGATGCGCCACATGTGGCCAATCTTTGGGGCTGCAATCCTGTTACTCGGTCTTTGGGATGTGATTACATTGGGTTTCCACTTGCTTCCGTTGCCGTACTTTCCGGGGCCCGCGGCGGTGTTACGCAGTCTGATTAGCGATCGCGAGCTTTTGGTCGATAGCACCTGGCACTCGCTCGTTTTGCTCTTGAGTGGGTACGGGCTTGGCGTAATCGTTGGACTGGTTAGCGGCGTATGCATCGGCTGGTCGACTTCTGTGCGCTATTGGGGAATGCCGCTGCTCAAAGTTGTGGGGCCAATTCCGGCGACAGCATGGATCCCTCTTGCGATGGTAGTGTCCCCGTCGGCAATCGCGTCTGCAGCGGGATTAGTCGCGCTCGCGGTGTGGTTCCCCGTTACAATGTTGACTGCCTCCGGGATTTCGAATACTCGCGCGTCCTATCTTGATGTCGCTCGGACGCTCGGCGCCGGACGCGCCTATCTCATCTTCCGGGTCGCGATTCCAGCCGCAGTTCCGAATATTTTCATCGGCTTATTCATGGGTCTCGGTGCGTCTTTTCTTACTCTTGTGGTTGCGGAATCCGTGGGAGTTAAATCCGGTCTCGGCTGGTATGTCAGTTGGGCACAAGGCTGGGCCGAATACGGCAAAGTCTTCGCCGCTCTCATCATCATGGCGGCATTTTTCTCAACCCTAATGACGCTTTTGTTTAAAATCCGGGACCGTTTGCTCGTCTGGCAAAAAGGAATTATCAAATGGTAGCAGTAGCTCAGACCGAACCGTCCTCGCTCCGTGTTCAGCAGATCAGCAAAAGCTTTCCGGCGCCTGACGATCCGCTCACGCGTCGACAAGCTCTAAGCAATATCTCGCTGTCGATAGCGCCGGGAGAATTGGTTTCGCTCATTGGTCCAAGTGGCTGCGGCAAGTCGACCCTGCTGCGACTCATTGCCGGTCTGGAATCTCCCGACTCGGGCGATCTTTTGGTTGGCTCGGACCCAATCAACGAGCCGAGTGCGGAACGTGGTCTCGTTTTTCAAGACCCAAATCTCTTTCCTTGGCTTACGGTTCGTCGCAATATCGAGGCCGGCCTCGTTGCGCGCGGAGTGTTGCGCGAAAAACGAAATGAAGTGGACGAATTCATGCGGCTCGTCGGATTGGAGGCATTTGCCGATGCTTATCCGCATCATCTTTCGGGGGGAATGGCTCAGCGCGTTGCTCTGGCACGCGCACTGATCAATCACCCGAAAGTTCTCCTCCTCGACGAACCGCTCGGCGCGCTCGATGCCTTCACCCGCATGCGCATGCAGGACGAAGTGCTGCGGCTCTGGGAAAATCGGCACACTACAATGCTTCTTGTCACTCACGACATTGATGAAGCCATCTACATGAGTGATCGAATCATGATCATGACTCAGCGTCCGGGCCGAATCGACCGAGACCTCACCAATGCGCTGGCTAGACCACGTGATCGCAGTAGCTCCGAATTTCTTCGCCTGCGCGCAGAGATTCTCGAGCTTCTGCACTTCGCCGGCGACGCGACTTCATTGTCCGCGTGATGGGCATGAGCCTGAGCGTCGGCGAAACCGCCGCGGCTTAATTCAATCCGCAATCCAAAATTGAGATGAGCCGGCAGTCGGATTCGAACCGACGACCTGCTGATTACAAATTGTTTGGTTGCGGTGTTCTGTCTTTTTTGCTAGTGTTCTAAACTGACCTATCGTAAGAGAGAAATTGCGAGGAAAACTATGACTTTGCATGTATCGAGTTCGGAACAGAAACAAACACCTCTGAACAGCAAAAGTGTCCAAGAAGTGTCCAAGCACCAAACCCCCCGGGGATATGGAAAGACCGATGTGCGGTATTGGCGAGAAGCGGTCTTTCAGCCAAGCTACACACGCAATGGCGTTCGTTGTAAGCTCGATCAGTATGCAGTAAAACTTCAATTCGCTGGACGGCGCGAAACATTCCCGCTGGGAACCGCCAACCGGGAAAACGCAGCGCAAAAGGCTAAGGAAATCCACTTCTATCTTCAATCAAATGGTTGGGATGAAACGTTGCTAAAGTTCAAGCCCAGGTCCCGTTGGTCGAGCAGCGCGGCAACCACGGTCGGGGAATTTTGCGAACGAGTGCAATCGGTGTGGAGCGGCAAAGCAAAGACGCTTGGTGATTACGTCAGAGCCCTCCGAACCGTTGTTAGCGATATTTTCGAGATCGATGGCGGCACATCCAAATTCGATTATCGAGCCGGGGGTCGTGAATCGTGGTTGGAAAAAGTGGATCGAATAAAACTGCGGGAAATCACGCCAGAAAGGGTCCAAAAATGGAAGGTCGATTTCTTGAGACGCGCCGGCACAAACCCAGCCAAAAGGCGTTCGGCGTCTATATCAGTCAATTCTCTAATGCGTCAGGCAAAAAGTCTATTCGCTCCGGGTATTCTGAAATTCGTTAAGCTGGACATTTCTGCTTCACCATTTGAAGGCGTTGAATTCGAGCCGAGACAATCGATGCGTTATCAGGGTAGTTTCGATGTTAAAAAGCTGATTCGTGCGGCACAGGACGAGCTGCCACGAGAACAATTCAAGATTTTTTTGCTGGCAATAATGGCCGGACTGCGCCGCAACGAGATCGACAAGCTTGAATGGAGCGCTTTGGATTGGAGAAAAGGTGTAATCTCAATCCGAGCGACCGCCTACTTCTCGCCCAAGAGTGAGGACTCAACCGGAGATGTCGAAATTGACCCCGAGGTAATGGAACTGTTCAGGGGCTACCAAACAACTGCATCTGGTGATTTTGTAATCGAAAGTAGAGTTTCGCCGCGCCCAGACGCTGCCTATTCGCACTATCGCTGCCAACGAGAGTTCGAAGCGCTGAATAGATGGTTGCAAACACGTGGTGTTAAATCAAAGCAGCCTCTCCACACCTTGCGGAAGGAATACGGCAGCCAAGTGTGCGCACAACATGGCATATACGCCGCCAGTCGCGCACTGCGTCATGCCGACATTGCGATAACGAGTCAGCACTACTTGGATAAGCGAGAGAGTGCTAGAGCTGGGCTTGGACGCTTTCTCTCAAGGCCCGCAAACGTAATAAGGCTAGACGAAGGTAACAGCAGAAGCCGTAACAAAGCGGCGAATCGAGTAGCGCAGAAACCAGCCGGAAACCCGTAAAAGTGAAGAGAAAAGCCTCTCGAACACCTGAACAAGATCGGACCAAGGAAATCCGGAGGCGAATTACTTTCGCCCGAAAGACGGCCGCGTTTGGAAGACGATATGCAACAGAGACGGGAGCATATGAATTGGCGGATATGATTAAATCCCTGCGGGGATTTCCGATCATTCCGCAAAAGTCTGACCCTTTCACTTTGGATCAACACTTGCGCACTCTGAGGGCCAAGACGGCCTTTTACCTTTTAAAGGCCGCGACGATTTCCAGCAAGAGCTTGCGGTTAATCGCGAACGCTCTCCAGGCTATCGATGTAGACCCAGGCGAGAACCCAAGTCAGGATAACATCATCAGAGCTTATGAGAAGGCTTACGAGAAATGCGGCGCCAAACGTGCTCCTACTTTTCCAGAGCTTCGCGAGACATTCCTAGCAATATTCGGCGAGCGATGCTGGCGAGGATCGCATCGCGACCCCGGCGAGCGAGGCTCCGATTATGCCGTTAGGAAAACGCTCAAATCGCTGGGACTGCCGTTGACCAGAGCCAGCCCTGGACGCCCCCCGGATCACCCTCACAAATTGGCAACCGAACACGGTTAGAAGAGTAGCTCTTCGAATTGTCCTTTCTCGGTATGTTAAACTATGGGACAATTAATTTCTCGAAAGGCGCTAGCGCAGCGCTGGTCCTGTAGCACTGAGACGATTAAGCGTCGAACCCGCGAAGGGCTACTGCACCCCGTTCGTTTTAACTCGCGAATGATTCGTTATCAGCTTAGCGAAGTCATCCGCGTCGAGCAACAAGCAGGGGGGCAGCAATGAGGCTTCCGACCGTGACTAAGGGGCAGCGCGCTGATCATGATAAGAGGACGCGGCGTCGCTCAAACCGGATAGTTACGTATCCGCCACCAAGCACTGGAACAAACTATAATCTGATCGATAAAGTCGAGCACGATGTAGGTGACCGTGTCACCTGGCGTGTTACCCATTCACCCGAAGGAAGCTTTACTTACGACTACTCTATTAAGGCGGCTCGCCGACGCCGGAAACGCTGTCCGGGACCCGAATGTCATAATTTCCTTGAGCCGGGACAGAGAAAGTGCATCGACTGCCAGCTTGAAACTAGGAAGGCTAGGAACAGGCGTTACTATCAGGTCTTAAAGGCGAATTAAGACGGTTTCAGCCTAGGACATAACTATTGATTTTTGATATGTCCGCTATCCTGATACCCCTGAAAATAACGAGCGTTGATTATGAGGCACTTATGCAATTAAGACGGGTTCCAAGTATGCATCTCAGCCGCCACCGTCTTGAGATCAAAACTCAATCTTTCAATCGATTATGAGCAACAATATCAACGGCAGGATTGAACACCTGTGCGAGCTAGTCGGTCCTGCGCTGCTGCTGCCGTGGCCTGCTGGCTCAAAGGGCACCCGCAGAAAATGGAAACACCTCCAGCTTACCGATATGAATGACAATGGTTATCTGGAAAGGATAGAGAAAGCGGGCAATATCGGCGTGGCCCTCGGCAGGGTGTCCAACGGACTTGTTACGATTGATCTCGACCAAGACAGCTACGTGGATGCATTTCTGGCGGCCAATCCACTACTCACGGGCACGCTGCGGACGCGCGGTAGCCGAGGATGTAATATCTGGGTCAGGTGCAGCGGTGGATACCCTGCATCTCAGAAGCTAAAGAACTCGTCCTGGACTGAAATTGGCGAGTGGCGAGCGGATGGGAATCAAACTATTA
>WNFJ01231519.1_pt2 | contig 24614 bp, 18 predicted proteins | sample 5400461 | NCBI WGS metagenome assembly WNFJ01 (sample SAMN13153349, study PRJNA577476) | soil metagenome | isolation source: 115 cm saprolite on Douglas fir-dominated hillslope | place: USA:California | collected 2013-09-17
CGTCGTTGTTAATTTAGTCTTTGATAAACCTGTGTTCGACAGCGGATATAATACCTGGTGCCCGGGTAACACGTTTACTGACTTCATCGTCGCAGACTGGGTCCTCCGCAGGCATGCTTCGTATCTACCAAAGTTCACCATATTGACTTGCTACGTTCCGATGCGCGAAGAAGACCGCATCTATTTGCTCAGCAACGACGGGGCACGAAAGATCGCCAGCAACGTTCTTCGCGACTTCCAAAGAATGCTCCCTCGACTGAATGCCCAGCCAGTCGAAGTGCATATCTACCGACGCGGCCATCCACTCTTTAAGTCCATGGTCGGTCTGCACACCCATGTACAGCCTTTGGCGCGACAATCCATGGACCGCGTGTTCTTTGCCCATTCGGACTCCGAAGGACCGGTGGCGACGATTGACGCAGCAGTTGCTTCTGGCCGACGCTGCGCTAAAGAAGTGGAGAACCGATTGGTCGGCAAACCTGCGTCCAAATCGTGAAATGCAGCAAATTCACCGGGACTCGCAGGATGAATACACTTTGACCTAAAGTTCCTAAATAGGGTAACGACAAATGCTATATGAGAGTAACGGAGTAAGGTCATGAAAACGCTCCTTGTCCACCTACTGCTGTTCACGTCTGTGTGCGCTATCGCGGCAAGACAAGTGACCAGCCCCAGCTCCAAGAGTTCGAAGCGCTCGGAGACGCTAACCGTTCATAGAGAGGCTTTCGCCCAGCCTTTCGATCACGACAAGCTCACTGCCTACATGAATTCGTTGCCCAAGGACGGAGACTATTTCGTGGTCGAGGGAGACCTCTTGTTGACCGAGCAGGAGCTCAGGTCTTACCTGGTCACGAATGCTCAAGGCGAGAAGCCGGCTGCCGTATCTCCCGAACTCTTGGTGAACACACACAATGGGGATCGCGACTACTACCGCGACCTCGCCAAGCGAAACCTGTCCTATGCCGTTGACCGCAAAACATTCACCGCCCAGGAATACACCCTGGTTCTGGAGAACATGGGACAAGCAGGCAAGGCGTGGGAAAGTGCCTGTGCCGACTGCCAAATTCACTTCACCCACGTCCCCCAAGCCGATGACGACCCACAACCAGAAAAGGTCAACTTCATTGTCCGGAAACATGACTCCAAGGGGGAATACATCGCTGCCTCTTTCTTCCCCCACGACGACGCCTCGCGGCGCAATCTGAATATTGATCCAGCCTACTTCACCACCCGGGCCGACAAGGTTGGAGTGCTACGACATGAAATGGGCCACATTCTCGGATATCGCCACGAACACATTCGCGGCATCTCCGGGTGCTACTTCGAGGATAATTTCTGGCAACCCTTGACCCCCTACGACCCCAAATCAGTCATGCACTACTTCTGCGGTGGCGGCGGGTCCCTCCAGTTGGAGCTTACCGCACTGGGCAGATCCGGCCATCGCGCTCTTTATGGCGGGCCAAGCGGGAGCACAAGCTCGGATCAGACGCGACGATCCAGAACGGTAGTCGTAAATTTCGAGGGGGGGTATGTTTCGCAGAACATAATCAAGGTTCTGGAGATTCTGCAGAAAGACGGGCTTATTGAAGAGCAAGTACATCAGCCTGGTACCGCAACCTGGGGAATTGATTCGTTCTTTCTTACCAAGCCCGAATCACCGTTTGACACCAAGGTTGCGGTTGACCTCGCCGACCATTACAACCCGCGTACACAGTCAGGCGCGGGCGACCCATTTCGCCCTCCCGAGACCGTCATGGCACCCAGCTTGAAGCTGGAACCATACGATTATTCGATGGTCTTTGACCTCAGCTCCGACAAGGATGCCGCCTCCCTCAAAGAAATCAAAGACACGTGGCCCAACTCTGTGAACTACGAGAAGCTTAACGGTGATATAGACACTCTCACCTTGAGAGGCTACCAACTTCGGGTTCCGGTTTCTTCTGAAGATAAGGCGCGCGAAGTCCAACGCGCGGTACTCGCGACTGTGTCGCCGCGTACGACGTCGGTCACAATCGTCGGCCCTCCAAATCCAGGTGAGTACTACACGCACGCTTATGTTGTCCGACCTTGGCCAGAGTCGCCTCCGACCTCTAACGGTGAGACCGGTTCCGCCCCGCCGGAAGATACAAAGGAAAATGTCAAGGTGTTTTGGAGTGACGTAAAACAACTCAATCAATCGCATCAGCCGATCAAACTTGGGATACAGGGTGTCCTTGGCTACCTTGTTGGTTTATCCAGCCAGAACGAGAAACTTACGAGCTGCAGCGGTGTAACATGCCCCGATATCTACTTAATTGATACTCCTATGGACAGACATCCCGATTTGATCCCGTCACTGGTCGACGGTGGGACCGACCATAGTTTGGCGAGCCCCACTGTCATTGACCCTAACGACCATAACAAAGACAAACAGAACATCGAAGAAGGAAAGTTCAATGAGCAACAGGATCATGGCACTCATCTCGCCGGGATCATTGCAAGTCAGGACAATCAATTCGGCTTAATAGGCATACACCCCGGGGCACACCTTCATTCCTGGGATTGGAGTACCTATTCAGGGAACCATGCAGCAATCGCCGCCAAAATGAGGGGACTTAAGGACAAGCCATCCTTGCAGATATATTTATTCGCGAACAGCTGGGATTGGGACATGACCCTCGCGACCCCTGAACAGCGCTTTCTGGCAGATGCGATCGGGAAGAGAATAGTTAACTCGCGACCTCTTTGGATTATCGCAGCTGGCGAACAAGATAGCGGAGGGATGCGAATCACTCCCTATGACAAAAAGGGCCCTATGAATATGGGTAACGTTGAGAACGTAATTGTCGTGACCGCCTACGAAGATAGCAGCACGCCATTTCCTCACCTTAGACGCGATTCCAACTACTCCCTTGATGGACTTGTGCACATCGCTGGCCCAGGGGGAGAAGTACCCAGCACCATATCCAATGGCAAGTACGTTGCAGCGGGAGGAACATCCGAAGCTGCGGCATTCGTTGCAGGAGTAGCCTCTGCGATGGTCAGTTTGTATCCCACTTATTACCCGACTGCCGAGAAGGTGAAGTTCAGACTACAAATAACCGCATCGCCCGATATGGCCAGTGAGGATCTTCCAAAGGTGAGCGCTGGCATGCTAGACGCAAAGATGGCCTTGCTAGATCCCGCAAAAAATTGGCTTGACAACGACCGCGCGCACGCCGACAAGGTGTCCTGGTGCACGGACAAGATCACTATCCTGGACCCCGTCGATAAATACCCCTTACAAGGGGGTGAAGCAGTCGATGTCAAAGATGTCTTTCGTCTGCACGAGACCAATGGCAAATGGTTTATCTTTCAAGAAGTAGAGGAAAAGCATGGCGAGATCAAGCGTCTGGGACCAGGAATCATAGATGATAACAAAAACATTTTGTCCGCAGACGGTAGAAACTACAAGCTGAGTCAGTTAAGAGACATTCTGCTCTCGGGAGATGCCCATGAAGTCGTCGAATGTCGCTGAACTGTTCTTGATTTCGACGTTGCTTATCAATGTCGATTTGGCTCCCAGCCAGTCTCCGCCCGACAAATGCGAGACAGCGACCCATCCCGTAACCGAGACCGGCAGTCTAAACCAGGTGGGTACGTCCTTTTATTCAGATGGCGGACTCATAAGAGTTTCAAACCCTGGGTCCCGCTACCTCCGGGCACACGTTCGACTAATAAAAAATGCCGACTGCAACTGGTATCTGACGGTCAGAGACGAAAAGTATAGGCCCATTCAGACTCTCACATCTGAAGACTTCGCTTCCTCCCCAAGCAGATGGACAGCACGAATTCCCGGACCTGCTTCATTGCTCGATCTGACAGGCTGTGGCCCGGATACTGGTCCTCGACTTCTGCTTCAGGAATATATCGCAATGCCCGACTCTGCTGAACACCCCTACTACTCGGCGCAGAATCCGAGCGATCCCATGTTTAAGAATCTGTATGAACAAGCTCCCAGACTCCGACCGTACGGAGACTACGTTGGATTCTTGATGAGCAGCTGGACCAGAGAGTCGTGGACCTGTTCGGGTGTCATGGTTGCATCCGATATTTTCTTGACGAATTGGCATTGTGGAGCACCGAGATCGGACTTTCCTGTCGAGGGATATTGGAACGACGACGTCGTTCGAGACACAATCATTGATCTGTCTTGGGACGGAGACGACGTGAGCAGAGAGTATAACGGGTCTCGGCTATTGGCATCTGACCCAGACCTTGATTTTGCCCTCATCGAAGTGAGACCGATCAATTGGTCCGGAAAAGCGCGCCCCGTAACGATAAGTCGGAACCCCGTGAGCATAAATCAACCCATTCTGGTTATCCAACACCCTGCGGCTCGAACCAAACAGGTGAGTCTTGACTGCACGATCGTCGACGACAATATCAAGAGCTGGCGAAAAGGAGTGGAGCACGTGGACTTCGGACACAAATGCGACACGGAAGCCGGCAGTTCAGGGGCTCCCGTTTTGGACACCGACGGACGATTAATAGGACTTCACCATCGAGGATTCGATGTCGATCCCAAAACCTGTAATCAAACCGACCGCATCAATAAGGCTGTGCGAATCGACAAGATTCTGGAATTTCTTGGCAGCCACAACTCCGAACTGCTTAAGAGACTCTCCTTGCAGTGAAGGCTGGCTGCAACTCTGAATGGCGCGACTTCGACCTTGTATGGCCGCTGGTAGACATTCGAGTCGCGCCGCCTCCACCTGTGTATTCAGCGATTGAGGCGCTGCAACCTTTGTCACCTTCTAATTCAACATAATCCCCTGTAATAGAAGAGTCGCAGGAACCAAGAATGATAGCTCTCCCTGACCTCCTATTTCGCCGGATCTTCGAAGGTGAGCTTCAGGGTTTGTGTCCTATCGGTCTCGCCGCTGTACTTCGCTTGCGGCCCAACCGAAATCAGCGAAGAAGGATCAGCTCCTACACTGAAAGAGTTGTTGACTTGATAAGACAGAGTGATTACAAACTGACGATGCGTTAAATCAGTTCCGCCAGAGTTTTTTACTCTACTTACGTCTCGCGCAGCCTGGGCGGCGGCCACGATAGCCCCCGGCAGCGTTTCTGCTACTTGTTCTGGATCGGTTGTCTTATGGAGCTTGTTCCACAGACATGTGACCATGCTCACAACGTCTTGAGTGCAGTTTGTTTCCAACTTAAAGTCATAATTCTGTGACTTCAGCTTTTGGAGCTTCAGCAAGGCTGTTTGTTTATCGGGGACTGAGTAAATAAAATCCGTCTCACGGGTTGCTATATTCTTGTGTTCGACTTGGATGGTAACGATGCTAGCAAACAGGCCGCCGGTCGCATCCTTCGTAGATACCGTCTGGAAATCGAACTCGGCAGTTTTGAGTTGCGGATCTGTCTTTTCCAGCTGCGCCTTCACTACGTCCAAAGATGTTTCTACGACCTTCACAACGTCTTTGATGGGAACAAAGTTCTTATCGGTAACCGGGTTGTTGTCTTGTGCTTGGCTGGCCAACGGAACCAGGAGCCAGAGAAGTGCAAAAGAAAGATCCATTAAACGCATGCTTACCTCCAAAACAGGGAATCAGAATGTGCACCAATCTCCTAAATATAGCTACGACGTGTAACGGTACGACCTATCTGCCTGCCTGTAACTCAAATGGACTGTCTTATAACAGTTGCTGCGAACAACGGCAAGTCCTGAATTAATATCCTTTAAAAGTTGGTTGGCCACACAGCACATTATCAGCAGCTGAGGCTTTAAGCTGCTCGTTGGCAAACGTCACAGCGGCCACTAGGCTGGAAAGTAATCTCTCCGTCGAATTGGTCTCGGTGCACTCCCCGAACCCCATCCACTGCCTCGACGAATTCCGCAACAAATTCAACACCTTTGCACATATATTCGGTCGCGAACCGAATGCTCTACTCACACGACAAATCATTGCAGGGGCGCGATTTACAAAACCTTAGACAAAGCCACTTGCAGATATTTGACGGGACATAAATCCCTTCCCATCTTGCTCAACTGATTGATGACAAAGAGATTGGCTCCCCGGCGAGGATTCGAACCTCGAACGTTTCGGTTAACAGCCTTGAGACCAACTTAATCACAATTTGCCGGAGTCGAGACAAATCGAGGGGATTCAGCAAGTTCTGATCAAATGGGGTTAACCCAGATTCACCTTCTCTTCTCAGTCTTTATTACCATTTGCCACTAATCATCACCATTCGCATGACACCTACATGACACCGCGAACGTAAGCAGGTTCCGACTAAATGGCAGCGTTGTTTCCGTGTAGCCCATCGACCTGAAACGCATTCCCCTCTAACCTGGGTTACCGCGCCCTTAGCTCCAATTAAACTAAAACAATCGCGTAAGCGCTTAGCCAGTCGACTTGCACGAAGTGAACAGCCAGAACTGGGAAAGTCCTTTACCGTACCAAGGCGGACTGAGGAGCGAATTCGACAAGAGCAACAATCTCCTGTTTATAATATTTAATATGGAAATTACGAAATTACTGTAATTACGGCATTCCGGCCATGATTCTCGCGATACAGGCTATCAGGGTCCCGAAGCGCGGAAGTTGGAAAGATCCCCTTGTTACGAACTGGCTGGATGGCGGCCTGAAGAGCTGTCCTTAGAGTGAATCGAGGGCCACAGTCATACTTTCGGGAACTACTGGAGTTCGGGGTTCGCCTAGCGATTTAGCGAAATCAGTCTCGCGGAAAGATGCATGGAGCATCAGTCTTGCGTTCAGTCCAGGAGACGCCTCAAAACATCACAGCGTTCCTGAAATCTTGTCCAAGTATTGCGAGAATCCCCCGGATCTTCGCTAAGGATCTTTCGAACCGCCATTGCCATCGAGTTGTAAGTGTGAGGCCTTGAACTCATTTCCGCTTCCAACTCGTCGTACAGATCGAGGCCAGTGTGCCACGTCGATGAAAGCTCATTTTTCATCGAAGTCCACATCAAAATAGTTCGGTTACTCCACCGCTGAAGGACGCGTAGCTGTTGATGATAGTCTTTCAAAGCGCTACGCCAAAACCAAGAAAATCCGTCAGAGTCCTCGTTGATTTTAATGGGGCCGCCCAAACGGAGTAAGTCTCTGTATCTGACGGTTCGTACTCGTCCCACTTCGTCGGTCCATGTCAAAGCAGTCCGCAGCACACCTTGTACATCTGGCTCAACCAAAGGCCTAACGGGCAGTCCAAGGCCACGGTAGAGCCGGTTGAAATTTCCCCTCTTGCTTGAAATGAAATCTAGCGCACGATCGGCGAGAAGATGGGATCGACTCCCACGGGTAACTCCCAGAAACCAATCGCCTCTTACGCTATAGTGTCCAGGTAAGCCAACAGCATACATGGGCTCAGATCCTTGCTGCGATCTTGTCAACTCGCACGCCGTTTTGTACCACTGTCTGGAGGAAATCGCTTTAGGTGACGCACTCCTCTCAACGAAGTCGAAGGGCTCGGTAGATTTGACAAGGCTGTCCAGCGGAAGCAAATCAACTATCAATAACCACGCTTTGTAAAAATCAATCACACACGGAGGGTGTGCCAACCAATCGCGGAGCCCATATAACCTCCTATCATTTGCGTTTGCAACCCAATAGCTTTGACCTATTGAAGAAAGGAATTCGCGGCTGAGTTTGTCGTAGCTCTGGGACCGGCGGGCAAGTCGCTTTCTGATCTCAGATGCCCAAATCTCCAGTAGCAAACAGAAAAAAGATTCGCCCGACATAACAGTGAGGTCAAAAGCAGTAGGTTTGTCCTTACCTCCGCTAAATCTCTCGGAAACAGCCTTACATGCCCCAAGAAATTCTCGCCATCCTGTTCTCTTCTTGATCGCGCGCCGATCCTCACCTTGCGTCTCCTTCTCTACTTGACCTCTTGCCTGGGGTAGGCCGTCCAAAATCTCTCGAACTGTGAGCGAACGGCCTTCGCGAAAACCAATTTTCACGCTTAGGTCGGATGCTTCATCCCACGGCTTTTTCCGGCAAAGAAGGAATCCAAACTCCCACATGAAGGGGATGCGCTCAATATCTGGATAAACACGCCCTTCCAAGGTCAGAGGACAAGCGGGCACAAGAAAGCTCCCTGCTCTGTGAGAACCTGAGCTGCTGTCTTTGTTTTTTGCTTCAAGTATCTCCGCGGTTCTCCCTTTCCGCGGGTCCTTAGCTGCGAACAAATCTCGCATGCCCTCCGATCGGCCTGACAGATAGTCGTGTTCATTCCGCAATGGAGAAGTCGATGCGAGACAACTTGTGTCCAGAGTCCTGCTGCTTCGCCTTTGGTGCGTTCCTTCAATCCCCCAGAATTCATCTATCTGAAGAATTGACGTGTGATCGAGCAGCTTCTGACCCTGCAGATTGCAGAAATCGTGAAGCAAGCCATACTGCGGCGCCTCCATTCCCAAGATGACCGGGGGCGTTTGCTGGCTGAATTCATCTTGGCGCGCAACAAACAACTCTCGAAGTACAGCGTTTAGCTCGTCAACGTACGTTTTGAAAGACGCAGTTTCTGCATAGAGATGAATTTGCAGGGGAACCTGTTTAGGATTACCCTGCTCCAGGCCGGTGAACAATTCGAAGGAGCGATCGATGGTGGGAATAGGTTGTGGCTCTTGATTGGGATCCCACCTTAGTTCTCGCACTCGCGAGGGTTCGTTAACATTTATCTGGGGTATGGCAGAAATAGCGATTCGAGACTCTGCGAAGAAAGGGACTCGCCACGTGTATAGGTGATTGTCGGCAAGTGCGCGCAACTCGTCATCGAAAATAGGGGGGCCCTCCTTGTCAGGCCTTCCGGGGTGGGTCTCGACAATCAGTGATGTCAATCCTTCTCTGCGCAAGAAAAAGACCAGGAACGGCAAAAATAGATGGTCTTCGCGGATTGCAGGATACATGTTGCGTAGAATTGCCAAGTCATCTATTACTAACCGAATCGGCCATGATAGACGGTATCTTCTATCAGATGAGTCTGCATAAGCGCCTATCCTTCGTTGGGCAGATCGGACCGCAGACTGCACCAAATGCATGAGCACTTCCGGAGATTGATCGTGGATTTCAAAGCGGCGACATACGATATGCTCGCCGAGCATTCGTTCGCAGGCCGCCCGTAACTGTGGTTCCACGTTAGCCAGCTGATTCGGTTCCTCCTCAATTGCCCAATTCACGAAGGTTTTCGCCAGCTTAGCTGCATCAGTGTCGCTGGTTGTAAAAAGGAGGGCTTTGCCTTTGAGGTCCGCCGACGACATGCGAGATAGGTATTTCTTCTCTCGTAAGAACAGTCTGATGCGGGGGCGGAGAGCGCTAAACAGGAATGCTTTTCCCAGCGCGCTCTTGTGAGTTCCAGCGTCTCCGATGAGCGCGGACACCGTGCTGATTGGCAACCCGTCCTCGTCTCTCCCGGCGACGGGACCGGAGGAGTCGCGTCCGAGCATGTCGTCGAGATATTCAATACCGAATTTGGCGAACCCTCGGTTTTGCGGCGGGCGTTCGTGAATGGAACGCATGACATGGAGATACGATTGCCGCTGGAATGAACCCGCTTTGTAATTCTTCGGAGAGATCGCCGTGGCTGTGAGTGGTCGAGGCGAAACCCCAGATAGCAGAGGAGTTTCTGGATCGTCCAGATTCATCTGCTCGCCGGTGAAAGACCCGCGCCCAGATCGAATCACATAAGGGTGCTGGCCTCGTGTGTGACTCTGCCCGCGGACCTTCTGAATCTCGATTGTGCGACGGTCATAGTTGCGATGTCGGACTATCCGAAGTCTTACTACTACATCTGATACAAATTCCTCAGGGAGGCGGTGACCTTCCGTCGGCTCTTCGACAACAAACACGACATGGCACTTCTGGTATGCGGCCCGGATCATCTGGGCAATTCGCGATCGACGTGAAGCTTTCTCTCCGAACGCGTCCCGCTCTCCCACGAGCGTCTCTAGCCCCTCGACGGAATCGATTATGAGCAAATGACACGCCGCACCGGGAGATGGATGATTCAGAACCGAAATCAGTCGATTCACGTATCCCCAATCGTCGCCGACGCTGTTCGATACTAAATCGAAAAAGAAAGCGTCGTTAGCCTTGCGGCCTCTTCGCGCATGTCGCGGATCCGAAACGTTGATGCCGAGGACAGCGCTTGGGTTTGACGAGAACTCCCCGTTCTTCTTACCGTTCTTCTTTTCAAAGTGCGGATTCAACTCAATTAGTTCGACATTCTTTGGCGGACGAATTCTTGAGGAGCCTTCAGAGCTGTGTCTGTACGTTCTTCCGAACGGAATCTCACGGGTGTTGGGTTGTGAGAGCCTGAAGTTGTACCACATCTTATTGGCCATGCTGAATGGAAGGTCCGTGGATAGATAGAACACTCGTGCGTTCTCGGCTGCATGGTCAGCGAGATACCTCGAAGCAAGATGCAGGGCCAGTATAGATTTGCCGGTGCCATGCGGACCAATGAGACAGATGCTGGTCGCACTTTCAACCGAGATTTCGAAGCCGAAATCTCTTTGCGATGGACTATGCTCTCGTTGATCCCGACTTCCAGCGTCCGTCCGAGCACCCATCAATCGGTCGAGACTCGGGATGCCGAATCGAACTAGGTATTTCACAGGCCACCTAGATCAAGGCGGAGCGCCTGATTCACTAGATCGGCTGCATATTCGACCGCTACGCTGTTGTTGGAAATAAGCTTTCGCGCGAAGTACGCGCGGCCGTAGCCATATTGTGAAGTGGGCGATGATTCTTGATCTCCTGAATCGGGCAAGATGGCAGCCATGCCGTCGCTGGTCAAAGCATATGTACCTTCAGAGGATCGAAGCCATAGTCCCAATAGTATCGCCTGCCGCCCAGCCCCTTTAGTTTTCGCTGGAGACACCTCCACCGGTTGGAGATGAACAATTGCGAGAAGGTGGTTGGCAAGAACGCTTCGTTCGGCAGCGGTTTCGGATTCTAGTGCATCTCTCACCGTACTGATCATTTCTGTCAGCGATCCAGCGTGACTGGTGGTAAAAACAAGGTGTCCCGTTCCAGCGAAATCAAGCAGTTTGCGCCACTCATCTAGGTTGCGGGTTTCACCAACGTAGACTGCCGCTGGCGTCTGTCTTAGACAGTCTTCTAGAGCCGAGGAAAGAGTTTGAGCATCCTTTCGTTTCTCACGCGCAGTGTAGTCAAAACCACATTTCTGAGCAGCGATGGGATCACGATAAAAGGGTGTTTCGATTGGATCTTCAAAAGTGACGAGATGCGGTTTGCGAGACTCGAGTTTTGTTCTTCGACAGACTAGGTCCGACAAATAGCGAGAAATGAGCGACTGGACTATTTTGCTCTTGCTCGCACCTGTCGCCCCGGCAACTATCACTAAGCCAGTCTCGGCCCCCTGGCTAGTTCGAGCGTCAAAAATCGTCTCGGCGAGAATAATGGAATAGGCATTTTGATCGCATAGGAAAGCAGGTGGGTTTTGGGATGCTCGGGAAGCACGACGCGATGTTTTTTTTGCCTTCGCGGAGCTGTGCGGGTCCCACGGACTCGGGAGAGACCGACGATTCTTGATGAAAGCCGCCGCTGGCGATCGACGGAATTGATCACTTTTCTTGGTTTTTACTTCCTTAATCTTTCTTGAGTTTGTCCTTCTAAGCGTAATGCTGTAATAGCTCTCCTTTAAGCAGGGGCAGATCAAGGATCGACACTCTTCTTTGTGTCTTTTTTTCCCAAGATCTTCGTAAACTAAAATAACTGAGTCGCTGTAGCTTTTCTGGACGAAACCGCGTCTCCCTCGTTCTTCTGTAAGTCTTGATAATCTCGATTGAATAGCGACAACATCGTCGTGGTCCTGCTTTGTAATGCGCTGGGCCGAAAGGGGAAGGTATACAGTGAAATCCGAAATGCCTTGTGGCGGGACGATATGCAGTTGAAGTGGCCCGCTATCAGCCCTTATCCTGCCTGTCTCCGGAAGCATCGACTGTTGGCCTCGCAATGCGAACGAGAGCAAGGTGTTAGGCCGCGAAGTCTTTCAAATTCCGATACAGAAGTCCAGAAGCTATTGATAACTCGTCTGGTATCACCGTAGATAGCAACAAACAACCGGTTTAGGTCGAAAAACTCGCGGAGCATTCAAACCGCGATTCTACTGGCAGAGGGCTTTCAACATATCATTTTTTGTTCGGCGTCGCGACGACTGAACCGAACTCGTGCGGAAGTCTTTCGTTGCATTGCGCGGCCTTTGGTCACAATTTGGTCACAGTCGACCCGTTTTAACCCCTCGAGCACATGACTGTGACAAGCTGATGCTCATCTAAATGATCCTCCGAGGGTTGCTATACCAAGCAGACGAATGGTACGTTGCATGCAACGAATATTTCAGATCATTTTTGAGTTTTCCCCGATGTCATCCCCGGACCGGGCTGAGCGATAGTAAGTCTAGTGTTCCACGCGTGGTCGGCAGGAAACGCGCGTGCAACTCAAAGGTACAGCGGAAAGAAGTTCTCCCAATCTAGTACTTCTGGGAACTTCCTTTCATGTAGATGACCCCTTTCGGTCATGGTTCAACCTGTGGAGGTAGTCCTAATGGACGGGCAAGCCATAAAAAAACAGGAAGATAAGCCTATCAAGTCGACCTCTGACGACCCTTATAACAAGACGGTTGAGGAGCCCAAATTGAACCCAAGCGCCTGGCGGGACCGCCGGAAGTTCGAGGTGCGCTGTCATGCAGGAAATGCGGGACATCTTGAAGTTGTCAGCGATGCGGTGTCTGTAAAGATTGGGCAGCAGATTCACAGAGAGGGAAAAGAAGAGTTCTGGGGCTCCTTGCTCGTTGAGTGCAAGGAGCAGGACGACGGGTCGCTACTGGTTGAGGTCGTGGTTTTCCATCCGGCTTGGGACGAGCCACTGAGGATTGCTTCCATTCAATCCAATCCATCTGACAAAAATGCACCGGAGCCAGCTATTCGCTGTGATTTTGAACAAAAGCGATTGTGAGGTGTGAGGAACTACCCTCAAAACGTCGTAAGACACGGACAGGTACGGTTTAATGCAGTAGCCCATCCAGCTAGTCCCAGATTTTCGGTGGCTCTCGAGGCACAGGCTTGTGATCTTCGTCCTCAGACAAATCGCGGCCCCTAACTCTTAGAGCGCGCAAGTCTGGTTCCTTGCGAACTTGCAATTTAGAGTAGGCAGCGATTGAAAAGCTCATCGACAGTCAGGAAACAGTCGGCTCTTCTTCTGGTCTTTTGTGCAGCATTATACGTGGTGACCACCTATCAGCAGCATTGAATCGGTGAGCACCGTACGTGCGACTCTTCGGATACTTTCTCGGCCTACCACCGTTAGCGCCGTTCTTGCGAGACGTGGGACTCTCTTTACCGGCTCCAGCTTGTCCACCTTTGCGTCCTATTTTGGCGAGATATTCCCGGTAGTCTCACAGTTTTATGATTCCTCGACGTGCGGGCTCGCGTTGTACTCCAAGAATTGTTTTGATAGTTTCGTTCGTTTTAGCCGTGCCTTCGTCTCAATCCCAAAAGACTTCTTGCTCTGCCAGACCACGCGCACGATCATGGCATCTTCCGACAGTTCAGCAAAAGACATACGATTGCTAGATGTGCGATGGCCGGACAACCCAGACAATCCGAAAGGCGTCCTCTGTCATGTAGCGCGTGCGATCAAAAACCTTCATTTCGATATACAGCGGAGAGCGAGTAGTCATCGGCTCAACCGTCGAACGCAGGTAGCTCCACACCCTCGCTTTGCTAGCGTGCTAGACAGAATACCCAATTGTTGATTGAGTTTCTAGACGTGAGCTAACTGGGGTACTGTTCTTGGCGATGCATGCGGGCATTCGCTGTCTGCATCCATGCGGCGATTTTGTGCTTGACAATTCTTGACACTAAAAAAGATGAGATACGCTACTCATGATTAATGGGAAGTCACTACTTCCGCCTCGTTTACGAAGAGGACGATCCATATCAACCGCCAATTCTTCCTCAAGGCGTTAGTTCGATAGACAATTCCACAAGTCTTTCAAAAAATGAATTCCGTTTTTCTGGAACGCTTCAACTATATCTTCATCCAGTTAGCTGATCGCGATAGACAACTGCTGTTTGGCTTGGCTCGCAGAATGCTCAACCGCGCGACTCACGTGTCTCAAGTGGGGACCAAGCGGAAACTACAAAAGAAGATAAGGTAGGTGCTGTGCCCTGCAATCTGCTCCGCTTGGCATAGCAAGCGGTATTTCTCACATCTGTAGTTGTGCTATCCCTAACAATTGAAACGAGAAAGTTTCATTTGGACGAGGCCAGTTGTTGATAGGTTTCCTACCTGATCCAACAAGTTCGATTGCCATAGCAAGCGAATTACACATGAAGTAAATGAAGTCCCCTCTGGCATTGCTGTTTTTGTGCTTCCATACCACGACTGGGCCCAAGGGCCTAGATTTCTGCCTTAGGAGGGCACAATGTACTCTCGAAAATTGAGCAGTCTGGTTCTCGCTGTATTTGCGTCGTTCGTTGTACTGGTGCCGTCAACACGTTCAACGGGCCAAATGAGCCAGGATCAGCAATCCAACGGAACTCCCACCCACACATGGGTGACAGACGGAGGGGCGCCGGTTCCGCCATACCCAAAGCCGCCAGCCTCAGTCAATCTAAAATCGACGGTGATTGCCGATGGTGGAGCACCCGTGCCACCATATCCGCTGCCGCCGCTTACAGGCCACCCACAATTGGTCCTGCTGGCTGATGGCGGAGCACCGGTGCCTCCATATCCGCCACCGCTACCACCGCAGCACTCGGCAATATACCTCCAGGCCGTCTGAAGACACGGTACAGCAAGCAAGAGGAAGGTGCTGCGCACCTTCCTCTTGACTTCATGCTACTATCCATCTCCATTAATACGCGGGGAGCAATGGATACGGACCTCATCTGGTTGGCTGCTATCGCTCTCGAAGGTGTTGTCCTAATACGTGGTTTGAGGGCAGCACTCCTGAAAAAATACTTTCTCTTCTATGCCTACATCGCGTGCATTCTTCTGATTGAAATCCTTCGATTCTGCTCTTACAGATTGGCACCAGGCTTGTATCCGTCTTTTTACTGGAACAGCGAGCTGGTTACGATCGTGGCGAGCTATGCGGTAATTTTCGAAATCTTCAGGCAGGCCCTTCGGCACAGCCCAGGAGTAGCACGTGTGGCCCAGAGACTACTGCTCGTCGTGTTCGTTATCGCCCTTACGTCTGCGGCTTCCGACCTTCTGCATGGCGGATTTGCTTCCGTACCTCGCGTCGCTGCTGATCTGGGTCGTTATCTCCGATACATCGAGGGTGGGCTATTATTCGTTATGTTATGGCTGTTTGGACGGTATCGAATTTCATTCGGGCGCAATCTCCTGGGTTTGACTCTCGGATATTCTTTATTGGTTGGACTCGATGTGATGAATTTGGCTTTCTTATCTTTTCATGGGAATGAATTTTCGATTGGATTTAGAAAATTCCTCCCGATAACCTTCCTAATTACACTTGCTACCTGGTGCGCAACGCTTTGGTTCTTCCAACCAGATCCCGTCCAGCCGGAGGAGAGCGCAATTGAACGAGATTATGGCCTTCTCGCAGCTAAGACGAGAGCCGTGCTCGCGCACATGTCAGCCCGCGTCGCAAGGACTTTGCTGCCATGATGGCGCTAATTCCAATCTTACTTCTTGGAGCATTGATCCTCGTTTTTGGCGTTCGCCTGCTCGTGCAGTGGAGCAGAAACAACCGCGCGCGGCCCGTGACGATTGAGGATTACTCGCTCGCTCGTACTGCTCTTGATTCCGTGTTGGTAGAAACGATGGCGATAAAGAGAGTTTTTGCCACAGACGACAGAGACTTCATCTCAAGGACAGGTACGCCGGAAGTCCGGCGCTTCTTTCTGAGGGAGCGCAAGTCACTTGGTCTGCAGTGGCTCCGCAAAACTAAGAAGCAAGTAGGACAGCTAATGGATCTTCACCTGAAATTGGCCAGCTACACCTATGAGCCAAGTCCAAAATTCGAGCTCAGACTCACGGTCAACTATATGTGCTTCATTTTGGCATCAAATGTCCTCCTTGCGTTTCTATGGCTACGCGGACCTTTTCACGCAGTGCGGACTGTGACTTATACGCTTCGCGCGGCTGAGCATTTCTGCACTGTGTTCAGCCTTCGCCTTGAAAAAATCAATTCCGTCAAGCTTGGTCCAGCAAATGAACCTCGGATGGCCTAATGTCTTCAATGTTAAATTGCATGGCAAAACCGTCCGGTCATACTGCATTGACCTGCGGTTTAAATCCCAGACACTCTGGGCATCGATGCTATTTAGCCGAGCATCACAAGGAGTATGTCAGATGTCACATTAGACAAAAGCCGCCATTCCAGTGAATGTCACTTCAGTACTATCGACATTGCCTGAAACAGTATCTACAATCCGGACATCGCCGCCTGGTCACAGATAAGGTATCGCGCAGCGGTAGGACAAGAAACAGCAAAATGCCGCCCTATCCTGCAATGAAACGAAGTGGCCCGGAGTTTCACTATTCCTTGTGGCCTAGCGTGTTCGAGTCTAGCAATAGCAGCGAGCTAGCAAGAAACCCTATGGACCCTGGCACACGGCTCAAGGAAGTTCGAACACGCCTCGGAATCACCACGCGCGAAGTTGCACTCTTCAGTAAGACCATCGCTGACGCCGAAGGAAATGAACAATTCCTGCTCTCCGGCCCATGGTTGACACAGATTGAAAACGAAAAAGCAGCCCTACCCAGCATCTACAAACTGTTCACCCTGGCGAGTATCTATGGTTTGAGTTATCCCCAGGTTCTTGCCCTCTACGGCGTGGACACGCAGAAGGTTAAGAAGTATCACGCTGAAATGCCGATCGCTAAGACCCGCCTCGTTGAATACGACTCGAAAGATGCGCCAGCCACACTTGAGATTCCAATCCATTTTGACGCTGGCCTGAATCTTAGCAAGACGAATTTACTCCCCCGCATGATCGAATCCTGGGGGACAGTTCCTTTGGAATTCATTCAGCACTTTGACTTGCGCCATCGGTCATACGGCTTTGTAGGCCTAAAGGATTACACACTTTACCCGCTTCTAAAGCCAGGGTCGTTCGTCGAGATTGATCCCGATGTCAAAAAACCACGTCATGGGTTAGCGCGATCCGAATTCGACCGACCCATCTATTTTGTTGACCTTCGGAACGATTACGCCTGTGCTTGGTGTGAGTTAGTTGACGAAAAGCTGATTCTCCTCGCCCACCCACTCTCGCCAGTCAAGACTCGTATTTTTGCATTTCCGAAAGATGCAGAGATTATTGGCCAAGTAACGGGAGTCGCAATGAGGATTGTTATTTCTCTGACAGAATCAGACGGCGAGACTTCAAAAGTTCCATCGCAATCCTGACGTTCGACCGGAATAAAGCGGCTGCAAGTTGATTGCAAACTGACGGTATCGTCACGCGATATGCCTCAAGCGTCTGCCACGTGTCCACGGTTCTTCTCAAATCCCTAGACGATGATCGGATGAAACGTTCTACCTCCACCACCAGAAACTCCAATGGGGATAGTGCAACACGATAGAAGACTTCTCCATGACACGCCGCCAGCGCCACGCTGGCCACAGATTCAGAAAAAGAATGCGCCAGGCCGTGGTGATAGTATTCCCCCGTACTGAAATTTCTCAGCGAAGACAAGTAAACAAGCCGGCCGAAGTCGTATCCGATGGGCGCTAGCGTACGCGCTCGCAAATCAATCTTCGCCGTCTCCACGTCCATTCTTCTGAGCTGGGGCTCCATAGAAGCGAATGTTACGTCAGAAAAGTCCGGTTGGGAAGTGGGATAAACGCTCGAATTGCGCGGATTCTTCCTTTTAAGTAGAAAGTCACAATTTATTCGAGTTGAGCTGAAAATCGCCGCTCCTACCCTTTATGTTCGCGTCGGAATCGGCTACGTTTTTGCGGAATCTGCGCGACTTTCTCGATTGACTGTGCCATTGCCTAAGCGCAGTATCGGCACGAATTCTGGAAGTAAATTGGCCAGAAACTTTGCCACGCGACTGACCGCGTGGCCGCCTCTGTTCAGGAGGACAGTCTGCATGTTTAGTGCTTGTCTGAGGATGATCTGAGCCAGATGCAAACTTGCCATGAAATGCTTAGTCTTCACCGTCGCCTTGCTCGCTATGGCAGGCATATCCCGCGCACAAATCCCCTCGCGTGAAGTGAGGATAGAAGGATTCGTTCATGACTCTTCCGGGGCCCCCATTCCCGATGCACAAGTTGTCTTGACACATGATCACGGCGCGGAGTGGGGAACAGTCCTAACAACGCCTACCGGGTTCTTTCATTTTGCCGCCGTCCAGCCTGGTGAGTACACCATTGCCGTTCAAAAAGAGGGCTTCACAATCTGGAAGACGAATGTAGCTGTGGGCTCGAAACCCGTTACGTCCCTAAGAGCTGTCCTTGCGGTCGGTGAGCTTCATCAAGAAGTCACCGTTCGATCGGAATCTGATCCATGGGAGCTGACTGTCGAGGCGTCGGACAATCGAAACGAAGTTGTAATGGACTCTTCAATGCTCGAAAGACTTCCGGTCCTCGATCAGAATTATGTTGCAACTGTATCGAACTTCCTGGACGAAGCCTCCAGTGCGACGGGAGGAGTATCGATTATTGTCGACGGGATGGAAGAGAAAGATGCAGGCGTTTCTCCGTCAGCCATTCAGGAGGTCAGAATCAATCAAGATCCCTATTCGTCGGAGTTTGCTCGACCGGGAAGAGGTCGGATCGAGATCATCACCAAGCAGGAAGCTCCCAAATATCACGGTGCGTTTACGTTCGCTTACCGCAACTCACTATTCAATGGCGCCAATCCGTTCGCCTTGACCGTGCCCCCGGAAGAGCGAAGGAACTACGATGGTCTTCTAACTGGACCTGTCTGGCATGCTAGGAAAACCTATTTCCTCGTCTCGATGAATCGCCGCGAGGACGATCTGGCATCGATTGTTTTTGCGCAAGGTCTATCGGGTCCCATTCGAGAAGACATTGCGAGCCCCACTCGAACCAACCAGTTTGCCGTTCGGCTCACTCATCATTTCAGCGACCGGCACACAGCATCTCTTCAATACAAATACAAGGATTTCACCGCCGAAAATCAAGGTGTGGGGGGATTGATTCTCCTGGAGGCTGGCACCAATACGAGATATCGCGAAGATGACCTTATCCTGTCAGACGGCCACACGTTTTCACCGAGAGTTGTGAATCAACTCCAAATCATGTACGAACGCGACCATGCGCCGACCGTCAGCATGTCGCCCGGCCAGGCGATCATTGTGCTCGGAGCCTTCCAGGGCGGTGGCGCGCAAGCGAACAAACTATTCACTGAGAACGCTGCCAAAATCAATGATGTACTTTCCTGGAATCGAGGGCGTCATCTTCTCAAGATGGGTATCAATATCCCCAATTGGACTCGAATCGCTCTCGACGACTTCACGGATTTTGGCGGTTCATTTACGTTTTCCAGCCTGCAGGAGTACGCGAACAAGCACCCGCTCTTGTATGCCGCGCAGCAGGGCCAAACCCATTACGTTTTCACGTACAAGGAATTGGCAGGGTTCATCCAGGATCAAATCCGCGTCCAGCCCAAGCTCTCGGTCACGGTGGGCTTGCGCTATGATTGGCAGAACTATTTCCACTCGAACTTCGGATTTGCGCCCCGCGCTTCGTTTGCTTACGCACTCGGGAATGACCACAAAACCGTCTTGCGAGGCGGTGTAGGAATTTTCAACGATCGCACGGGATTCGCTCCCATAGAAGACCTCGTTCGCTATAGCGGGCCGTCGCTCTTCAACTATCTGATAACGAATCCCAGCTATCCCAACCCGTTCTCGAATACCTCGCCAACCAGCCTGCCTCCAAATGTCGTCCGCCTCTCACCAGACATTCGTATTCCGTACACGGTTCAATACGGTCTTGGAATCGAGCGAAAGATTCTGAAACAGGCCATCGTGGTTGTAGCGTACGAAGGGGCGAGTGGATTCGACCTGTTCCGTTCGCTCGATATCAATGCGCCGCCGCCTCCTTTATATGCGGGGCCTCCGAATCCCAGCTATGGCATTTATCGCCAGATTCAATCGGTCGGCCGCCAAACGAGAAACGCCTTTGAAGTCACGTTCCGCGGGAACGTGTCCCGGCATTTCAGCGGCATGGCACAATACGTTCTAAGCCGGACTTACAACAACACGGGTGGCATCAATTACTTTCCTGCGAATAACTACGATCTGTCGGGCGAATGGGCGCCGGCGGATTTCAATCGAACGCACCGCTTCAATATGTTGGGGATCTTCAATGCCGGAAAGTTCTTCAATCTGGGTGCCGGTCTGTACGTTTCCTCTGGCAAGCCGTACACCATTATCACGGGCTTCGACAATTATAACGATGGTCTCGCGAATACCCGCCCGCCGGGCGTAGCCCGGAACAGCTTGGAAGGGCCCGCGTTCATGCGGCTAGATTTGCGGTGGTCGCATGGTTTTCTATTGACAAAGCCGAAGAAGAAAGAACAAGGCGCAACGATGAACGTCGCAATTGATGCCTTCAACGCCCTCAACCATGTGAATTATGTGAGCTACGTCGGTGTGATGACTTCCCCATTTTTCGGACATCCGGTGTCAGCGCTCGCAATGCGCCGGCTTCAACTCTCCATTGGATTTAGGTTCTAACAAAACTACTCCTGCTCATGCGAGGGGCTGGCGCAACTTGATGTCGACATTAACCGATTGTGGAAACAAGCCGGCAAGGAGTTGAAAAATGCAAAGACTGACAATCATCCCTTGTCTTTTAGCAATGATCTCCGCGCCCAATGGACCTGCCGAACTCGCTCAGGAGGGTAACGAGACGTCGGAAATTCTGGTTTCTGACAGAAAGACAGAGTGCGGTAACGCTGGCTTCCATTCAATCCAGAACGCCGTCAATGCGGCTCGTCCCGGGGACACAATTCACGTCTGCAAAGGCAGATACCCGGAGCAAGTTGTTGTAAGAAAGTCAGTCACACTCGCGGGGGACGACGGCGCCGTCTTGGTTCCGATGCGCATGGTCAGGAACGCCTCAAGCTTGTCAACTGGAGAATCGTTAGCTGCAGCAATTTTTGTTAGCGACGCAGAAGGCGTAGATGTAACCGGCTTCTCCGTGGACGCGAGCAACAATGGGCTCGTGGGATGTGCACCGCGGCTCATCGGAATTCTGTATCAGAATGCTTCAGGCCAAGTCGCGAGTAATACCGTCCGACACGTAAAGCTCGACAGTTCGCTGTCAAACTGCCATAGCGGCAACGCCATTGAGGTCCAAAGCGGCAACGGGGGACATTCGGAGGTCGATATCCACGACAACTCTGTCGATGACTATCAGATGAACGCCATTACAGGCAACGGTCAGGGCACCAAGGTCGGTATCCATGAAAACGAGATCACAACCAGTGGTCCGGCGGAAAGAGTTTCACAGAATGGCATCCAGGTCGCCTTTGGAGCGAGCGGGGTCATTGAGAACAACACGATAGCTGCCGATTCGTCGCCCGAAGCCTTGAAGTCTCGTTGCGCCTCCAATGCCGTTGGAGTATTGGTGTTCCAAAGCAAAGGAGTCTATGTTCTTGCGAATTCCATCCAAAGCAGGCTAGCGGGTGTTTTTGTCGCAGGAAATGGTGCAAAAGTAAGCGGCAACAATTTGTCCAATTGTTCGCCAGATCACGGGATTGTTGTACTTGGAGATGAAAACGAAGTGACCCGTAATGAGCTGCCAAATGGCAACGAAGCCGCAATGTTCATCCAAGGGGAAAAGAATCTGATCCAAATAAATCAGATCTCGGGAGGTTCGCGGGGAATAATCGAGGTTGCGTATCTCTGGGAGAACCAGATTTCTGACGATGCTTTCATTGTGGAGTCGGCACCCATGATGACTCCCAAACCAACCCCATCGAGATGAGGGCAGGTGCGGAAATACTACAGCATGAATTGGGATTCTGAACTCACTACGCCAGGCAGGAACACTGGTATCTTTGAGGGACCGGCGCGGTCTAAAAGGCGCAGTTTTGCGACCTGGAAAGAGTACGGAAGATAAGTCAACCCCGCGCCGAGAAGAAACATAAGCAACCGAGCAGACTGCACCTTCCCGCACGCTGGCCGGTCTAGCGCGGCGGGTCCTGCAGTTCGACTTTGTTGCTCCGGTACGGCTGAAAGCCACTGCCCCAATCCACGCTGATCACTTCCATGTCGAGCTTTTCACCGTCCACGCGGACGATCACGAAGTGGTAGGGATTCGATCCGCGCTCAACAGCTGGCTTGACGAGATGTTGGAGTGTCACCTTGTTCGCTTCGTTGGCCTTCAGGTAGTCGCGGAGATTCGGCTCCCCTGAATATGTGTAGATTGGTGCTCCACCGCCCCCGGAGACGACGAGGTCCATACGATGCGGGCCGCTAGTGTCGATGTAGTGCTCAACCCAGTGCTCAAATAGATGTTCGTGTCCAGAGAAGACGGCCCGCACGTGATGAGTGTTGAAGAGCGGCATGTAGCGTGTTCGCAGCTCCACCGTCGGCTGCTCAACGTTTGACCCGCCATGCGGACCTGAGGAGAAGGGGGCTTGGTGACAGAACACGATCACGTTGATGTAGCGGTTTCGGTCAAGCCCTTCGAGCTGGCTTTTCACCCATTGATACTGCTTCTCGTCTCCCGCGATATTGGCATCCAGGGCCAACACAAACGTGTTTCCATACCCGAACGAGTAGGTTGTATACCCCGGCGCGCGGCGCGGCGATCCTTCCTGCGGAATAAGGGCCGACACCGCATCTAGATAGTTTCGCAAGCCAGCCGACGTCGTGGTTGCCTCATGGTTTCCCGGTACAAGAAAGTAGGGCACGCCGCCTTCCGTCGTCAGGCGAGTAATTAGCGGTACAAAACTGATATTCCACTGTTTAGCATCCTGGCCGTTCACGACGGCATCGCCCGATTGCAAAACGAAGCGCACCGGATACTCGGAACCCTGCAGTCGTTTGATCTGCGCGACCATAGAGTCAACGATGAGCGAATGTTCGTACTGGATCGCAAGCCCATCGCGGCGTCCCCTCGTGTCGCCGTACGCGATGAACGAAAATCGCGTTACGTCGCGGGATTGTGCCTCAGGGGGCAGCGGCGTGGAGGGCGGCGCGATGGCGACGACGCGTTCTGCGTCCTGTGCGGGTCCAGCCAGAACATCGAACACCGACAGCGAGTTCGCCAGCAGCAGGACGATTGCAGAAGAGACTCTCATCGGCTGTCGCGGCATGACCGTCGGCTCCTTAGCTACGAGTGCCACCAACAACTCAATGTCTGCTCACGACTAGTACGGTGAAGGAGCCCGCCTTCCAGCGTCGTTCTGGAGGTTTCTTTGGGTCGACAGCGGGAATGAATTCAAAATCAGCTGTAGGCAAATAGATGTTCTTGGTCTTCGGGTCGAAAGCCATCGTTCTTGCCCAAAGTTTGGTCGGAATCGTTTCGATGATTCGGTAGTTGTCCGGGGTCATCTGGCGAATAACGCTGATCACGCCTTCGGCGCAGGACTCGAACACCAATTGGCTCTCTGGATCGAAGCCGCTGGCGTCAACGCCCGTGCACATGAGACTTGTGTGTACGACTTTGCCAGTAGTCGCATCCACCGCCACAAATCCCTCACGGCAGCCCACGAACAGGCGCTCGTTCTTCCCGTCATACGACAGGCTATGCGGACTCGTGCAATTTTCCATGGGATAGGTCTTGGTGACCTTCAGCACTTGTGAATCCACCACAGCCACTGCCTTTTTGTCGGCCAGGTTCACGTAGACTGTGCCCTTTCCATCCGCCGTGCCGGCTTCGGGATCGCCGCCGAGATCGACCGTACCTGCCACGTCTCCCGTCTGAGCATCGACCACAGTAATCTTCTCGCTCATGGGGAAGATGCGCTTTGTGAACGGATCGTAGACAATGGCGTCCGTGCCGCCTTCCAGCTTGACGTTCTTGATGGTGGCCAGCGTCTTCGTGTCGAACACAGTGACACTCTTATCCTTACCATTGCTGGTAAAACCGCGCTGAAGGTCGGGTGCTAAAGCCACTCCATGCGCGCCTGGCGCGGTGACTTGGCCTAACTGCTTTCCAGAATCAGCATCCAGAACTTGAATCACGTCTCCGTGAGAGACGTACAATCGACGTGAATCGCTGTCTACCGCGATGTAGTCCCAGCCACCGTCGCCAGCTACCGCGAATTTCTTGGTAAGCTTGTAGCCAGTATCCAAAGCGATAGGAACCCCGCTTGATTGAGCGGCCAGCGAAGACGGCCACATCGCGAAACTAGCAAGCGCAAAACCGACCGCAACCATCAACCAATGTCCGATGGACTCTCTATGGTGCATGTCATTCCCCTTCTTCCTTAACCGACTGCTCGCCGCGTAAGGCTCAAAGCACACTTTCAGCGGGAGCGTTCCTGTACTTCCGGCCCGTGCTGTGGTCCCCGTCAAAGAAATGCACTACGGAGCACACATAGAAATCCAAGCAATCGCGTCGTTACATCCGAAATAGGCCGGCTCCTTTGTCGTGACCATGCGAGTACCTCCTGGACCACCGCTAACCAGTCC
>WNFJ01111880.1_pt2 | contig 24608 bp, 19 predicted proteins | sample 5400461 | NCBI WGS metagenome assembly WNFJ01 (sample SAMN13153349, study PRJNA577476) | soil metagenome | isolation source: 115 cm saprolite on Douglas fir-dominated hillslope | place: USA:California | collected 2013-09-17
ATGGAGTGACGCGCGAATCGTTGCAGTTGGTTTCGGCATTCGTACTGTACCCAACAGTGCCGAAGATCGCGTTGGTGCAGGAACTGTTCCAGGTGGTTTCGGGGATGTAGCTCTTGGCCGAGGCTTGCGTGGTCGAGTTGTTGGTGGTGTTCCAGTAGGCACTGGGATTGCTGAAATCGTTGAAGTCCGTTCCGCCGACCGCAACGTTATAGGGAGTCGAAGCAAAACCGCTGACGCGCAGTCCGAATTGAGCGGGCGCCGGAGACTGTGCGTTGAAGTCATCGCAACCAGCCGCGCCATTGTCTCCAGCGGAAATCAGAACTGTAATCCCCTGAGCGGCGGCTTGCTGCCACAATGTGTTAAAGAATTGATTGCCTGTCGTGCCCAGCCCCAGCTCGCAGAAGCCGTAACTTTCACTCATCACAGAGGCCAGGTTGTTGTCGACGATGTAAACGGCAGAGAGGTCGACGCCGGCGGTAGTCTCGGTGGATTGCGAAACGACAAGATCAATGGTGGCGTTGGGTGCGACGGCGCCAGACCATTGCACATCGAGGTCGGCCTCGGTTTCGTCGCCCTGGATGCCGGAAAGATGATCTGAGGATCGTTGACGGGCAATCCGAACAGGCTGCGGAAATCGCGAACGTCCTGGATATTGATGTTGGTCTCGCCCACGATGGCGATGGTTTGTCCCGTGCCGTTGATGCCGGAGTTCCACAGCGGGAGCACGTTGTAAATGGTGGCGAAGTCGTAGGGGCCTATTCCATAGAAGCAGGGATCGTTGTTGGAATTGCTCTGCAGACAGTCGGAGGGAACGGTGTATTCGTGCTGTTGCAGGGCTGTAATCTTTCCGGTGGCTTTTTCGCGGGTGAACTTTCCGGCGGAAACACTCATTGGATGCCGCGGAAAATTATTCAGCGAGGCCACGCCAGCCACCCCTGAGTTCAGCGCGGCCGGGATTTGCGGATCGCTCGCGTTAGCCCAGTGCTCTTGGCCATTGACGACGTATTTATGAATGGTGGTATGAAACGCTTCCTGAACCTGGCTGGCCGAGCCGGAGAATTCCAATACTGTGCGACCCTTGGTGGAACCCACTTGGAAGCCATGGGATTGCAGCCACGTTGTGACAACCTGTATATCCGAGTCAGCGGGTCCGAATTGTTTGCCGAACTCGTCAGGTGTAAGCCACTTGTGATAGCTGGGCGAAGCTTTATCCTGCTGATCGTCGAGAAGTTTGTTCAGCGCGAATTCTTGCTCTGGGCCGTGCTTCAGCACCAAAAGCATGCGCTGCATAGGGAGTGCCGCTGGGGCTGTGCCCAGGTCGAATTCTGGTCGCGCCAGCGGATGTGTATTGCCCTTAAGAACCGTGAGCTGCGATTCGTCAATCGGCTGCACGATGAGCGGGTGCGACGCCTGCTGCGGTACGGGAGATGTCTGAATGGCGGACTCTTGCGCAAACGACAGCGCGCTGAAAATCACTGCGAGGAAACTAACGGCGAGCAATCGCTCTGAAGCGAACGAAAACAGGGCCCTCATAAATCGACACCTCGACCTGAGACGTAGCTTGCCAGCCGAGATCAGACGGGTCGGGAGGAGGGGTAGGCCCGACCGCTCTCGCCGCGCAGGGTCGCCCCGCGCGCCTGGGAGCAGCCTTTTTATCTCAAGTCGCAGCGGATTGCAACTACATAACGCGGATTCCTGGGCCCCGAGCGCGGTTTTTCGGGTTTCTGTTCACGATCAAAGGCGAGGTTAATCGGCTGAATTTTGCTTCCAAACGAAGGCCCCGTGCTGGGAACTACGGGTTCATTCGCTGATTACGCAGCGGTTCGTTCGTACACGAACTCGCGATAGCGGCCTCCTCCGGCCCGCCACGGGGACATGGCTTTGTTCAGAAGCCGAAATCCTTCAATCGAAAACGACGAAGCGGGAATCTCAGTGTGGCCCAGGGTGTGATAAGGCTTGTCGCTGTTTTCATGCAGGAAATATCGCCTGCAAGTACGGCCAATGTGTCCCAGGTACTCCTGAATGGTTTCCGGACGCATTTCCGAGAGGCTGTGAGTGTTAAGGAAAATATCGACGGAATTCTTGGGAAGATGGGGCAGGCAGAAGTTGGGGAACAGGATGGCGTCGTATTGTTCAATGTTGGCGAGCACGGTCTTAGAGTTCTGCTCGCCATAGAGCACAACTTTGCGGTCCGGCAGGGTGCTGCACAGCCAGTAGGAAGCCAGCAAAAGGATTTCAGGCAGATCAATGTCCACATAGTGGACGCCCGGAAAAGACAAGGCGAAGAAGCCCACATCGCCCCACCCGCCGCCGATTTCCGCCAGAACGCCCTGGCCGCCCATCAACGCCACCGCCTTCTCGGCCATGTAGTGATGACGAAAGGTGGCGGGAACCGCGAGGGTGCCGTCGATGAAGTATCCGAATGGATTTCCTGCCCAGGGGGTGCGAATGGTTTCGATTTTCTTTCCGGTCAGCTCGCTCCATACTCGATAGTCGTGCAGCATGGAGTTGACAAAGAGCGCGCGGGTCATCAGACGCCGCCGGGGCTTTAGGTAAGGTGGCGTGGCGTAGTCTGAAAGACCGACGAAGGCGTCTTGGTTACGAAACAACGATCCCAGAACCTCGCCCATCGAGCCGCGGTCGCGGAAAGCTTTGAGTTTCGCCTCAATGAGCGTTGTCCACTCGCCATTTGCCTGATACTGCGAGCCCGCAGATTGCTGGTCACGCTTGGCGGCTTCGTAGGCCGTCATCACCCGGTCTACTAACTCCGGCGGAACGGGCCGGCGGCGATCCTCCAAGCCCTTCTCCAGCGCCTGAAAAGACGCCAGGGGCTCGCGATAGAAGTCGTGAACGGTATCGACCACAGTACGCACTTTGCGAACCAGTGTAGAAATCATCGCTTGCCTGAAGACCTGCCTTTTCTCGAACGTTTAGCTGGTGGCCGCTCGAATAGAGAGACGTTCGCATTTTAGCCGAATCAGGCGGCTATGGGTGCATGCGATGCAAACAGAGTGGCTGGATCACTCTTCGAACATGGGGACCTGGCGCTGGTCGTCGGTGGGGCCGCGGCGGGGGCGGCGGGTGGCGCCGATCACGGCTAGGACCGTGAGCGATTCGAGGGCAGTGCGGGGGACGAAGATGCGTTGCGTGTTCGAGCGCTGATCGGGAGGGTTTACGAGATAGCCTTCCGGCAGATTCTGGGTGAGATCGGAGGGCATAAGGCCCTCCAGGATTTCATTGTCTTTAAAGCGCAGCCGCACCCAGAGTCCCTCCGAGCGAGGACGGGAAGTGAAGGTCTTGCGAGTGAGCGACTCGGAGTCGCCAAACTCGCGCACGAAATAGACCCCCTTGATCTCGCGCAGGTCCATTGCAACCACGTTGCCCGCGGTATTGAGCAATTCGAGTTTGCCTTCGTTCACGAATTGCGCCGGGGAGACGTAGCCGGAGACGGAATCCCGGTCCATCTTGCGGACGATTACTTTCTTGTGGGTCGAGGGCATGGGGTCGGGCTTCGGGCTTCGGCTTTCGGGCTTCGGCAAAAAAGTCCTGCCGGTCGTACCTTGGACTCTATGACTCCGATTCAGCCGAAGCCCGATGTCTGAAGCCCGAAGCCCGCCCCATTCTCGCACTAATTTGAGAGAAATCGTGGGAATCGACGTTGGCAGTAGCCAAATCGTAAACGTTGTGTTATTCCTTTAAGTTGCCTTGGCGTGACTCAAGCCTGCGTAAGTCACGTGTATTGAATGGCTTGTGCTGGGTTTCGGACGAATCCGCAGGCGTTGCACCGGGATACCCTGTGGAAAAGTTGTGGAAAATTCCGGAGCAGACTGTAATGCGACCCAAATATTGAGGCAACGACGGGGCTCGAGGGTTGACTTGGATCGCTTGAAGACGAATGGCTGATTACATCTACACCATGGAAATCCGGTTGACGCCGGATCAGTCGAAGGGCGTCAATCTGGTACAGGACGTAGCCCGCGCGGCGGGAATCACTCTTTATCTTACGGGTGGCGCGATCCGGGACATTATTAGCGGGTTCACGATCCGCGACCTGGACTTCACGGTTCAGGGCAATCCCCTCAAACTGCAAAAAGACTTCGAGCGGGCGGGCGCACAACTGGCCGGCCATGATGAAGACGTGCGCACCCTGTTTCTGGTGCTGCCCGGCAACGTGCGCGCCGAAATCGGCATGGCGCGTACCGAACACTACGAGAAGGTGGGCCGGGCGCCGGTGATTGCGCCGGGCAGCATCCAGGAAGATCTGCGGCGTCGCGACTTTACGGTGAACGCCATGGCACTCTCGCTGAACGAGGGGTCGCGAGGGCTTCTGCTCGATCCCTTCAACGGAGTGGCTGATATTGAGGCGAAGCTGCTCCGGATCTTGCACAATTATTCGTTCGTCGAGGATCCATCGCGTCTGATTCGCGCCACGCGTTTTGCCGCGCGTTTTCACTGGCCGATGGAAGAGCGTACGCAGCAGCGTTACGACGCGGCCAAAGAAAACAAATACATCGATCACATCTCGCGCGCCGCAGTCGGTCATGAGATCGCACAACTGGCGCACGAAGACGATCCCCTGAATGTGATTCGCGCGCTGGAGAGGGAAGACTGGCTGAAGGTTCTGCATCCGCACTGGTCGTCGGCCAGAGTCGACACCAACGGGCTTGCACTTTTAATGAAGACGCGCCAGCAGATGGTGGATCTGGGCTATACGGTTGATCCATCGGCGTCAGTGATGCACTTTCTGACGGCGCGGCTGTCTGACAAGGACATCTCCGATCTGCGGCGGCAGATTCCCCGCAAGGATTTGATTGAGGCGTGGCGCGACATCGAGGAGCACGCGAAGAATCTGGCCAAGCGATTGACCGGCAAGGAAGCCGCCACGCCCTCCCGCACCTGGAATCTATTATCGGGGGCGCGGCCGGAGATGATTCTGTTTCTTGCCGTGACGGCGCGTAATCAGAGCGTGGCACAGAAGATCAAGAACTTCCTGACCAAGTGGCGGCAGGTGCAGCAGCGCCTTCCATTGCCCGAGATGACAGAATTGCTGATCACTCCGCAATTGCCGGAGTATCCCAAGATTGCCCGGGATGTGTTCATGCTGCTGCTGGATGGGAAGCTTCGCTCACGCACCGAGACCTTGAAATTCTTGAAGCCGTTTGCGCCGCCGCCACCACCTCCGCCACCTCCACCCAGGCGCGGGCGTGGACCTAAAGCAGCGGCGGGTGCGCCGGCCGCAGTCGCGCCGGGCAAGAAGGTCGAACCATTGAAAGGCAAAGGGAAAAATATTGCGCCGCCGCCGGTTGCGGCATCACCGCCGGCTGCCAAACCCGTTGCAAGAACGATTCCGATTAAACCTGCATCCAAGCCGGGCAAGCCCAAGCGTAAGCCTGTGCCAAAACGGCCGGCCAAGCCCGCAAAGAAAAAGAAGAAGGCTGTACCAAAGAAGAGCAAGAAGCGATAAAGATCTCTGTCACCAAAGAGCTGCGGCTCCTCATCGAGCGCACTCAACTACGAGGCTGCTTCCATGACAAGAAAAGGGAAGTTCCTGCGAGCAGGCTTGTTTATTTTCCTGATCGTGCTGGTAGTGGGCATCCACTTTACTATTGGCTGGCGGCCGTTTATCGGTCCGAGGAAACGGGCCGTCACCAACCGGCAGTTTGAGCGAACGCCTGAGCGCGTGGCTCGGGGGCGCTACCTGACCCAAGGATTGCTGGGCTGCGTGACCTGCCATTCTCCAAAAAACTGGAATGTGCACGGAGCGCCAAGCGTAGCGGGAATGGATCTCGCAGGCCAAGTATTGCCCTTGCCAGATTTTCCGGGCTCGCTAACCGCCCCCAACATTACACCGGATCGTGAGACCGGTGGCGGCAGTTGGACAGATGACGAATTTGCACGGGCCATTCGCGAAGGCATCGGCCATGATGGGCGCACGATTTTTCCTATGATGCCCTATATCGGCTACAAGGCACTTTCCGATGAAGATCTAGCCTCGGTCGTCGTCTACCTCCGTTCCTTACCAGCCGTGCGCAATTCGCTTCCGCCCGCCCAGGTGAACTTTCCCGTGAATTACTTGGTACGAGCTGCGCCGCAACCGGTGACGGAGGCCGTCCACGGGCCCGATTCTAAGGACCGGGTTGCGACGGGAAAGTACCTTGCAAAACTTGGGTGCGGCTGTCACCGCGTCGAGGAGAAAATCGATTTCGGGGGCGGAGAGCCGCTCAAGGGGCCGTGGGGAGAAGCCACCAGCGCGAATATTACGTTCGATCCCTCGGGCATTGGGTATTACGATGAAGCGACTTTTATCAACGCGCTGCGGACGGGATATGCAGGCGCGCGCAAATTGAATTCAATTATGCCGTTTGGAGAATTCCGAAACCTGGGCGATGAGGATCTCAAAGCCATCTACGCTTTTCTCCGGACGGTGAAGCCCGCCAAGCATCGTGTGGACAATACTTTGCCTCCGACCTATTGCAAAGTCTGCAAAGGAAAGCACGGCGCGGGAGATCAAAATTAGCCACCAGAGCCCCACCCCGGAGACTATAATTTAGTACATGCGTTCCCTAGTTATGGCTCCGTTTATCCTGCTGCTGGCATTGACGCCTGTTTTGGCGCAGCATGGCGGCGGACATGCTTTTGCTGGAGGACGCAGCGGGGCGACCGCGCATGGCGGTTTTGCGGGGAGTATGGGTGTTGGCCATGCGGGCGCCGGTCATGTTTCTGGCGGGATGCGCTCTGGTTCAGGGTTCTCGGCGCGTGGCTCCTCTTTTCACCAGCCACACGGCTCACGCGGCTTCAACCATTTTCGCGGCCAGCGATTCCGGAGTGGATTTAGGAACAACTGCTTCGGACGCGGCTGTCGTGGACGCGCGTATCCGTGGTGGTATGCGGGCGCATTCGATCCTTACTGGTGGAGGGATTCCGGATCGTCCTATGACGAGGACAGGGAGCGCGAGATTGGGCTGGCCAACGAGATGAACGCTCAGAGCCTTGACGAGCAGAGAATGCGCGAACAGGGCGATCAAGATATGTATGCGCGCTCCACTCTTCCACCAGCGAGGGAATCCGACCCTCCGGCCCTACCTGCCACCATGCTGGTTTTCCGCGATCAGCATAAACAGGAAGTACAGAATTACGCCATCGTAGGCCAAACCCTGTGGAACTTCGCTCCCCAGCATACGCAGAAGATTCCGCTCTCTGACCTTGATCTGCCGGCCACAAGCAAAGCGAATGACGAGCGCGGCGTGGATTTTCGCGTGCCGGGCACCCAGGAAGGTCAATAGCCGGTACGCAAATCCTGTGCGTAAAAACAAAGTTGTGTGGATAACTTGCCGCTTCCTTCATGGCATTTCCCGTTAGAATGACGCCAAGTAATCAAACTGAACTCTATGCCCCAATTCGTCCACCTGCACCTGCACACCGACTACTCCTTGCTGGACGGCGCCTGCGACGTCGAAAAGCTCTGCCAGCGCGTGAAAGAGATGGGCATGCCAGCTGTGGCCATGACGGATCACGGGAATATCTTCGGGGCCGTCCATTTCGTCAATGCCGCGAATCACGCCGGCGTGAAGCCGATCGTGGGCTGTGAACTCTACATCTGCAAAAAGGACGATCACAACATCGAGCGCACGCCGCCCGAGGGCGATACCTACAACCACTTGCTGGTATTAGCGCAGAACGAAGAAGGCTATCGCAATTTGGTGAAGATTACCTCGGAAGCTTCGCTACACGGCTTCTATTACAAGCCACGAGTCAGCAAAAGGTTTCTGGCCGAGCATTCGCGCGGCCTGATCGGACTTTCGGGGTGCCTGAAAGGCGAAGTCGCGGAACGGTTGATGGAAGGGAATTACGATGCGGCTCGCGCTGCTGCCGGAACACTCCGCGACATTTTCGGCGGGGAAAACTTCTATCTTGAAATCCAGGACCAGGGTCTCGCCATGGAACACAAGATCCATCCCGGCCTGTTCCAACTGGAGAAGGATCTTGGCTCGCCTCTAGTTGCGACCAACGACAGTCACTACCTCTGCGAGGACGATGCCCACGCCCAGGATGTGATGCTTTGCATCCAGACCGGCAAGTCGATTCGCGACACGGCTCGAATGAAGTTTGAGGGAACGCAATTCTTCGTCAAGAGCCACGACGAAATGTATCGCGTGTTCAAAGATTCGCCAGAGGTTCTCACCCGTACGCTAGATATCGCCGAGCGCTGCAGCCTGCGCCTCGAAAAAGTGGCGACGCCCTTCCCGCAGTTCGAGGTTCCGGCCGGCTATACGATCGACAGCTATTTTGTCCACGTAACTCGCGAGGGTTTCGCACGCCGTCTGGAAATACTGCGGCCGCTCCACGACCAAGGCAAGCTTAAGCACCCGATGAGTGACTATGAGCAGCGCCTGGAGCGCGAGCTTGCCATCATCCAGCAGATGAAGTTCCCCGGATATTTTCTCATTGTGTGGGACTTCATCCGCTACGCCAAAGAGCACGAGATTCCGGTGGGTCCGGGCCGCGGATCGGCGGCCGGGTCGCTGGTTTCCTACGCGCTCGGCATCACCGATATCGATCCCTTGCAGCACGAGCTGCTGTTCGAGCGCTTCCTCAATCCCGAGCGCGTTTCCATGCCCGATATCGATATTGATTTCTGCATGAACCGCCGCGGCGAAGTGATCAACTACGTCACCCAGAAATATGGCCGCGACAACGTGGCCCAGATCATCACCTTCGGCACCATGGCCGCCAAGGCTGCAATCAAGGACGTCGGCCGCGCCATGGACATCCCCTATGCTGACGTGGATCGCATCGCCAAGATGGTGCCCACACAACTGAACATCACCCTCGATCAGGCTATCGAAGATTCGCCGCAACTGCGCGAAGCGATGGAAAAAGACGGCCAGATTCGCGAGTTGATGGAAACCGCGAAGAAGCTCGAGGGGATGGTGCGGAACTCCGGTGTGCACGCCGCCGGCGTCGTAATCTCACCGCGCCCGCTCACCGATCTGGTCCCCTTGCACAAGACCAAGAATGACGAAATCGTGACTGCCTTCGACATGGTCGCCATCGAAAAGATGGGCTTGCTGAAGATGGACTTCCTCGGGCTGACCACTCTCACGATTCTCACCGATGCTCTAAAGTTGATCGCGCAGACGCGCGGAACGCCCATCACCCTGGAAAACGTTCCGCTGGAAGATAAGGAAACGTATGAGAAAGTTTTCCATAAGGGCTTGACCTCTGGCGTCTTCCAGTTTGAATCGCACGGCATGAGGGATGTGCTGCGCAAGTACCAGCCCAACTCCATTGAAGATCTCACGGCCTTGAATGCGCTTTACCGTCCCGGCCCTATACAGGGTGGAATGATTGACGACTTCGTCGACCGCAAGCATGGCCGCAAGCGCGTCGAGTATGAACTGCCGGAGCTGAAGGAGATTCTCGAAGAGACGCTAGGCGTGATCGTGTATCAGGAGCAGGTGATGCAGATCGCGAACCGCCTGGCGGGCTACTCTCTTGGCGAAGCGGATCTGCTGCGGCGCGCCATGGGCAAGAAAAAAGCTGAGGAAATGGCGCAGCAGCGCGAGCGATTTGTCGAGGGCGCGGCGCAGCGCAAATTTCCGCCGAAGAAGATCGAGAAAATTTTCGACCTCATGGCGCAGTTCGCCGGGTACGGTTTCAACAAGTCGCACTCCGCCGCCTACGCCCTGCTGGCCTATCACACGGCATATCTAAAGACGCACTATCCCGTCGAATTCATGGCGGCTCTTCTGACCTCGGTAACCGGCAGCACGGATGACGTGGTGAAGTACATCAACGAATGCCGCGAGATGGGCATTGCGGTCGAGGCGCCGGACATTAATGTCTCGGATGCAAACTTCACCCCGCATGGCGAAGCCATTCGTTTCGGACTCGCCGCCGTGAAGAACGTCGGCGGCAACGCGATTGAGTCAATTGTTGCGGCGAGGAAGAAGCTAACCCGCTTCAAATCGATTTACGAATTCTGCGAGAATGTCGATCTCCGTCTGCTCAACAAACGAGTGCTGGAGTCATTAATCAAGAGCGGGGCGATGGATTCTTTGGGCCGGCGCTCACAACTGATGGCAGTGCTGGATCGCGCCATGGAGCGTGCTCAAAAGAGCCAGCGCGACGCGGAATCGGGCCAGCACGGCCTGTTTGGAGTGTTTCAACAAGAAGAATCCGAGGCGAACAACGACAAGCTGCCCAACATTCCCGACTGGGACGAGCAGGCGCGCCTGGCCGCCGAAAAAGAAATCGTGGGCTTCTTCATCACCGGTCATCCGCTGGAGAAATACAAAGACAAGCTGCAAGATCTGCAAGCTTTGACCATCATCGAAATCGGCGCGATGACCAGGTCCACTGGCAAGGACGAAACCATCGCGACGGCTGGGATCATTGGCAACCTGCGCGTTCTAAAGTCCAAGCGCGGCGATTTCTACGCCCAGGCCACACTCGAGGACATGTCAGGCTCGATCGATATGATCGTATTTCCGGAAGCCTATAAGCGTCTGCAGGACAAAGTGAAACTGGAAGTGCCGGTGCTGGTGAGGGCGGGGGTGAGAATCGAAGAGGGAGCCAATCCGAAGATTACCGCGGCTGAGATTATGCCGCTGGACGAAGCCAAGGTCCCATTGCCCCGCGCAATTCGGATTCGCGTGCCGCTCGAAACCTCGGGCCAGACCACGGTGGACGATCTGCACGCGCTTTTCAGTGAGCGCAAAGGCGAAGCCCGGGTATTGTTCGACGTGGAACGTTCGGGAGATTTCATGGTGGTGATGGAAGCGGAAGGCTATAATGTGCTGCCGGATCGTAATTTCATTGCAAGAGTAGAGCAGCTCTGCGGACGGGGCAGCGTGCGTGTAATCAGTTGAACGCCTCAGTTGAGCCATGAAATCAACCCAGAAAGCGCAGCAGGAATTGGAGCGGGTGGAGCGGCAAGTGGCGCTGATCGAGGCCTCCGCGGGCCAGAACGAAGACACGCGCCGCCAGCTCGCGAAGTTGCATGAGCGCGTCAACACGCTGCAACAGGAAATGAAGGGGCCGCAGACTGCCTGGGAAAAAACGGAGTTGGCCCGCCATCCCCAGCGTCCACAAACTCTCGATTATATCGAGCGGCTGTTTACGGATTTCAGCGAGATTCACGGCGACCGCAGCTTTGGCGACGATGCCGCCATCATTTGCGGCATGGCCCGCTTCCATGGCGAGGAAGTTCTGGTGGTCGGCACCCAGAAGGGCCGGGACATGAAACAACGCGTGCATCGTAATTTTGGTACGCCTCATCCCGAGGGCTACCGCAAGGCGCTCCGAGTGATGCAAGTCGCGGAAAAATTTCGCAGGCCGATTTTCACGTTGGTCGATACCGACGGCGCTTACCCCGGAATTCACGCCGAGGAGCGCGGCCAAGCCGAGGCGATTGCCCACAACTTGCGCGAAATGGCACTGCTCGAAGTTCCCATCATTGCGACCGTAATTGGAGTGGGCGGCAGCGGTGGCGCGTTGGCGATCGCGGTGGCTGACCGCGTGCTGATGATGGAGAATTCAATTTACTCCGTAATCTCCCCCGAAGGCTGCGCCGCCATCATGTGGCGCGACGCCAGCAAAAAAGAACTGGCGGCGGAAGCCATGCGCATAACCGCCACCGACCTCAGTGAACTGGGCTGCATCGACGGCATTGTGCCTGAACCAGAAGGCGGCGCTCACCGCGATCACGAAGCCGCCGCGAATCTGCTGGATGCCAGCCTGCAAAAGCATCTTGCCGAGCTTGAGAAAATGCCCACCTCCGATTTACTCGTGTCACGATACAATAAGTTTCGCGCCATCGCGCAGTTCTTTAAGACGGAATAGCGAATCCCCGGTGCTCTTCGTCTCGTTCCCAAACAGGTTCCCCTCCGGCTTCAGGCAGGCGATTTGGCGAGCCGGGAAGCGATTGCCGCCGTATAATTATCTGTTCCCCTCAAGAGAACTCAGGGCGGATCACTCCGCCTCTCGAATTAAAGGAAGGTGTTGGCATGGCCACTACGGATGTCGCGCCCCAGGGTATGGGCGGGCAGTTGGGGCGCAAACGCATCGTCAATGACATGAGCATTCAGGTTGCCACGGTGAATGGCTCCGGCTCGCAGAGTTCGAACACGGTACTGTTGCGCGCCATCTTTCAGATGGGCGTACCTATTTCGGGCAAAAATCTTTTCCCCTCGAACATCGCCGGCCTGCCCACCTGGTATACGATTCGCGCCAACAAGGACGGTTACATCGGCCGCAAGAAGGAAATCGATTTCCTGGTAGCGATGAATGCCGAGACTGCGCGGGATGATGTAATGTCGCTCGCCGCCGGCGCTTCCGTGCTTTACGACGAACCACTTGCACTCGACAAGCTGCGCAACGACCTGATTTTTTATGCGGTTCCTTACGACAAAATCGTGGCGAAGGTTTGTCCCGAGGCGAAGCTGCGCAAGTTGGTCAAGAACATGGTCTACGTCGGCGTCGTCGCTCAACTGCTCGAAATCGAGATGGGCGAGGTGGAGAAGGCAATCCGCAAGCAATTCGCCAAGAAAGTGAAGGCTGCGAACTTGAATCTGGCCGCGGCGCAAGCCGGATTCGATTACGCAAAGGCGAGTTTGCAGAAACGCGGCGTGTTCTACATCGAGCGCATGAACAAGACCGCGGGCAAGATCATCATCGACGGCAACTCGGCCGCCGCTCTTGGTTGCATGTTCGCCGGATGTACGGTCGTCACGTGGTATCCAATTACGCCGTCGTCTTCGCTGGTCGAGACGCTGATCGATTACATGAAAGAGCACCGCATTGGTCCCGACGGCAAGGCCACGTTCGCCATCGTTCAAGCCGAAGACGAACTGGCCGCCATCGGCATGGTAATCGGCGCTGGTTGGGCGGGTGCGCGTAGTATGACTGCGACCGCCGGCCCTGGTATTTCTCTCATGTCGGAGTTCGCCGGCCTGGCTTATTACGCCGAAATTCCCGGCGTCATCTGGGACATTCAGCGCGTTGGCCCCTCGACCGGCTTGCCCACGCGCACTTCACAGGGCGACATTCTTACGACGGCGTTTCTCTCCCACGGCGATACCAAACACATCATGCTGATCCCGTCGTCGGCCGCGGAATGCTTCAGCATGGCCTCGGACGCCTTCAATCTGGCCGAGCAATTCCAGACGCTGGTTTTCGTCATGTCCGATCTCGATCTGGGCATGAACAACTGGATGTCGGATCCATTCGAATATCCGACCACGCCAATCAAGCGTGGCAAGGTACTCGGCAAAGAAGAATTGACGAAGCTGGGCGGTTTTGCCCGCTACAAGGATTTGGACGGCGACGGTGTGGGATACCGCACCTTGCCCGGTACGGAGCATCCCGCAGCGGCATATTTCACGCGCGGCAGCGGACACAACGATAAATCCAACTACAGCGAGCGACCGGACGATTATGAAAACAACATGGAGCGCCTGAACCGCAAGTTTGAGTCGGCCCGCTCTTTCGTCCCACGGCCCGAGATTCTGAAGGGCGCAAACGCTAAGATCGGAATCATCGCTTACGGCACCTCGCATTGGGGCATCATCGAAAGCCGCGACCAGTTGCGCGGCGAGTACGCGATTGAAACGGATTATCTTCGTCTGCGCGCCTATCCGTTTACTCGCGAGGTTCACGAATTCATCGAACAGCACGAGCGCGTTTACGTCGTCGAACAGAATCGTGACGCGCAAATGCTCAGCCTGCTGAAGCTCGACCTGAAACCTGAACTCACCACGCGCCTGCGAAGCATCGCGCATCTGGACGGACTGCCGCTCGATGCGCGTTCCGTCACCGACGAACTGAGCACCATGGAGGGTAAGTAGATGGCGACCACGCCTGCAGCGGAACCCAGATCTCCCGAACCGAAGACCAACCACATCGGTTTGACGGTAATCGATTACAAGGGCGGCAAGACCACCCTATGCGCCGGCTGCGGTCACAACGCCATTTCCGAACGCATCATCGAAGCCATGTACGACATGGGTGTTCAGCCTGAGCGGGTCGCGAAGCTGAGCGGGATCGGGTGCTCGTCGAAGAGTCCCGCCTATTTCATGAACCGTTCGCACAGCTTCAATTCCGTGCACGGACGAATCTCATCGCGCTGGGCGTAAGCGGCGATGGCGACACCGCTTCGATTGGCATCGGCCAGTTTGTTCACCTTATGCGCCGCAATCTTCCCATCATCTACATCATCGAGGACAACGGCGTGTACGGCCTGACCAAAGGGCAGTTCTCGGCGACTGCCGATCTTGGATCGAAGCTGAAGTCAGGCGTGCTGAACGATCTCCCGCCGATTGACACCTGCACGCTGGCGATTCAGCTGGGCGCAACCTTCGTCGGCCGATCGTTTTCCGGCGACAAGCGCCAACTCAACACGATGCTGAAGGCCGCAATCGCACATCACGGCACCGTGATGCTCGACGTGGTTTCGCCGTGCGTGACTTTCAACGATCACGAGGGCTCAACCAAGTCCTACAAGTATGTGAAAGATCACGAAGAAACTTTGCAGGAGATGAGCTTCGTGCCGCACTTCGAAGAAATCGATGTGGAATATGATCCGGGGACAACGGTCAGCGTGACCATGCACGATGGCTCCCACTTGCAACTGCGCAAGCTGGAAGAAGACTATGACCCGACCGACCGCATCGCGGCGATGAAACGCCTTTCCGAGGCCCACGACAAGGGCGAGGTTTTGACAGGAATTTTCTATGTAAACACCAAATCGCCCAGCTTCCTCGACATGCTGAACATGGTTGATGAGCCTCTGGCCACACTGCCGGATTCGGTGACGCGCCCGAGCAGGGAAGCGCTCGAAGCGGCGATGGAGGAACTGCGTTAAAGCAGATTCGGCCTTCGGGCCTTAGCAAAAGCTCTTGTAATTCCGAAACAGGATCGAAGGCCCGTGAGGAATTCGAAAGCTGCTCGATTTCTTCAAATCCGTAATCGAATTCCTGAGACCAATTGGCTGACCGACATGCGGCCGAAGGAGGGATTGGTTTCTATGCTGGCTCCGCGTACTCGCTGGCGAGCTTTCGCGATAGTCTTGTTCATTGTTGCGGCAGCAATGGCCGTCGTGTGGCCGTCTCGATGGCTCTTTCTATTCTCTCGTGGGCTTTGGACGCTAGTGTTGATGATCGCTATTTTGATCGCTGTATACTTCTACGACTACTAGGCTAATTGCACTTCTAAACTTGAAACCGACCTTCCCTCAATGACCCTAGGAGTACCCGGTGCTCACTTCGGCCCTGTCGAACTCGCCGGCTGGAGCCCTAGTCCCGCCCCATAATATTCCGCCAGCGCGCGCCGCTCCTCAGCGGTCAGCAGCGCGGCGATGGTGCGCATCGGCATGTTGATGTCGTTGGCACGAATCCGATCCGCGAACATTTCAAGCTGATTCAAAACGTAGTCCCCATTCTGCGTCGCGAGCGATGGAACTCCCGTGCGATAAGCCACCGGCCCATGGCAAGACTGGCAGGGGGGAATTCCGCGCTCTCCGTCTCCGAACGTAACCAGACGGGAAGCGATGGCCGCCCGCCCGGGATCCGGCTGTGGCCCAGGAAAGACTCGATTGTCCTGAGGATCTGGAAAAACCGGCAGCGCCGCGTAATACGAAACCACATCACTCACATCACGGGACGAAAGAGATTCCGCAATCGGCTCCATCGCGCGCGACCGCCGTTTGTGGCTTCGAAAATCTTCCAGTTGTTTCCAGAGCGCGAGCTTATTCATGCCGATTAAGTTTGGAGTTGAAGCAATGGGGCTGAAGCCTTCCGCGCCGTGGCAGTGATCGCAGCGCTTGGCGAGCAGCATCCCGCGAAACGGCTCTCCCGACGAAGCTGCGACAATAGTCTCCGGCGTCCACGATACCAGCGAGGGAACTCGATCCGGCGCGGCGTCAGTAGCCACCAGAACGAGTGAACTCGTGGCTACAATGACGGCCATGAGCCAGGCCAGACTCCAATCAAAAGAGGCACGCCGATTATTGCGCTGCACAGTTGCCCCTTTCTTCCGGACGCAAGGCAGGAAACTGATCTCGCGGCACGACCCTCAACTCCGATCGCATGGCGTAATGTCCCGCACCGCAAAATTCCCGGCAAACGGTTTTGTAATCTCCTGCGCGAGGGAACTGAAGTTGAGCCACGCTGATCGTGCCCGGCAAAACTTTCACGGCATACTCCGTGCCATTGAAGGTGAGCGAGTGGACGGCGTCGGCACTGGTAATCCTCAGATGAACCGGAACCCCGGCCGGAACCAAAATGCAATGCGGCACGAACAAATACTGCTGGGCAATCATGCGCACGGTTACCGAGCCATCCGGATCCTGCTCGGTTCCAAGATTATTCTCGACAAACTCCCCAGAGAGGTGAAGGGACAAAGGATCAACGTGGTGAGAGCTTCTCAGAAAGCGCAGCAGGGGCTTATCGATCTGATAATAGCGAGTGGCCGGAATTACGCACAGGACCAATACCGTGACCAGGAAGATACGCAGTTTTCGCCAGTTCACAGTTCGCTCTCGCTTCGAAAGGATTATGGTCCCAGCTCCTTCAGCACTGTGCTGCAGCGCTCGCACACCGTGGGATATTCCTTGTCCTCGCCCACGTGCGTCGAGTAATTCCAGCAGCGCTCGCACTTAGTTCCATCGGCTTTCTTCACCTCGACGCGCACCGCTCCTGTGCCGTTGCCGGAAGCTAACGTGATCTTTACCGCGGAAACGATAAACAAATATCGAAGTTGATCGGCGTGGCGCGACAGCACCGAATAAACCGGATCGGGCGCAGACAGGGTGACCTGCGCCTCGAGGCCGGTTCCGATCAGCTTAGTGTTGCGAGCTTCTTCGAGTGCCTTAAGAACTTGGTCGCGCACCGAACGCAGCGTAATCCAATCCTGGCCGGACACTTCTTTTTCCGCAGAAGAGGCCTCGTTTTGCGCGTCGCCAAGAATGTCCTCCGGTGAAGGAAACAACGCTAGATGCACACTCTCGCCTCGTGCCGCTAACTTTGGCAGATAGTCCCAAACCTCTTCCGCCGTGAAACTCATGATGGGAGCCAGTAACCGAACCAGCGTCTCGCCGATGCGCCAGATCGCCGTCTGCGCGCTACGCCGCCCTTGCGACTTCGGCGCGGAGATATAAAGTCGATCTTTCAGGACATCGAAATAGAACGCGCTCAGGTCGACGATGCAGAAGTGGTTCACCCGGTGATAGATCTTGTGGAACGCAAACTCCTCGTACCAGCCCTGTACATCGGAGGCGAAAGCCTGTGTTTGGCGCAGCATGTACCGGTCGAGGGCTTCCATTTTCTCGAATGGAACCGAATCTTTTTCAGGATCGAAGTCGCCTAAATTTCCCAGGATGTAGCGAAAAGTGTTGCGAATCTTGCGGTAATTTTCCGCCACCCGCAGCATCAACTGCTCAGAACCAACCACGTCTTCGCGAAAATCGACCGACGCCACCCACAGCCGCACCACTTCTCCGCCAAGTCGTCCCGCGATATCGACGGGGTCCACGTCGTTGCCGCGCGACTTCGACATGGCCTGGCCTTTTTCGTCGAGCGTCCATCCGGGCGTGACCACGCCTTTGTAGGGCGGTGTGCCATGCGTACCCATGGCGCAGAGCAGAGAAGACTGGAACCAGCCGCGGTACTGATCGCCGCCTTCCAGGTAAAGATCGGAGGGCCAGGGGTACGAGGGCTCATCGTCGACCAGGGCAAGATAGCTCGCGCCGGATTCCAGCCACACGTCGAAGATGTCGGTTTCTTTTTCAAATTTCGTATTTCCGCAGTGTGGACATTTTGTGCTCGTTGGAAGAATCGTGTCCGACTCAGGGGTAAACCACGCGTCAGCCCCGGAACGTCTGAACAGCTCAACCACCTTCTGATTCACCGCATGATCGTTCAGCGGCTTGCCGCAACTTTCACACAGAAAAACGGCAATCGGAACTCCCCACACCCGCTGCCGCGAGATGCACCAGTCGGGACGGGTGGCGATCATGTTCGAGAGCCGCTCCTCGCCCCACGCCGGATCCCATTTGACATTCTTGATTTCTTCCAGCGTACGGGTGCGCAGCGTGTCATTTTCCGAACCCCGCCCTCCGACGCCGCCCGGCATGGGCGTCTCCATCGAGATGAACCATTGCTCGGTCGCGCGAAAGATTACAGGATTGTGACAGCGCCAGCAGTGCGGATAAGAATGCTCGGTCTTCTCCGCATGCAACAAAGCCCCGCGGCTTTTCAGCAAATCCATGATCGGCTGATTCGCTTCCCAGACCCGCTTGCCGGTGTATTCCGGCAGCCCGTTGCGGAGGATTCCTTTTTCGTCCACGTTGCTGGTGGCGTCGAGACCGTATTTCACACCTGTCATGAAATCTTCGGCCCCGTGCGAAGGCGCGGTGTGAACTACGCCGGTCCCGGTGTCCATGGTGACGTAGTCGGCCAGCACGCCGAGAATCTTGCGGTCGAGAAACGGATGCTGAAAGTTCAGTCTCTCGAGTTGTCGTCCCGGAAAATGAGCGAGTTCCCGAGAGTTGGCTAGATTGCACTTTTCCGCCACTTCCTTCGCCAGCTTTGAAGCCACAATATAAACTTCGCCGCCGGATTCTTCGCCGCCGGATTCCAACGCGACGTACTCTTCGTCCGGATGAAACGCCACGGCCATCGACGCTGGCAAAGTCCAGGGAGTGGTGGTCCAGATAATGGTCGAAACTTTCTTTCCCGCCAGCGCCGCATCAATCTTTGCCGGATCGTCGAGCAATCCGTACTTCACCCACACGGTAGGGCTGGTGTGGTTCTCGTACTCGACTTCCGCCTCGGCCAGGGCAGTCTCGTCGTGCATGCACCAGTAGACGGCTCGCAGCCCTTTGTAGACGAAGTCATTTTCGTAGAACGAAAAAAAAGTCGAGAGCACCACCGACTCATACTGCGGCGTCATGGTCGCGTAAGGACGATCGAAGCGCCCGAACACACCGATCCGTTTAAACTGCGTACGCTGCAAGTCGAGAAACTTCTGCGCGTACTTGCGGCACTCCGCGCGCACGTCGGTGGGACGCATCTGCAACTTCTTGCCACCGAGTTCCTTGTCCACCTTGATCTCGATCGGCAGCCCGTGGCAATCCCAGCCGGGGACGTAGGGCGCGTCAAATCCCGCCATCGTTTTCGATTTGACGATGAAATCCTTCAGGCACTTATTCAACGCCGTGCCCATGTGGATGGGACCGCTGGTGTAAGGCGGCCCGTCGTGCAAAATGTAAGTCGGAGCGCCCTTGCGAGCCTCGCGAATGCGCTCATAAATGCGCTCCTGCTCCCAGCGCGCCAGTATTTTCGGCTCGTTCTGCGGCAGGTTCGCCTTCATGGGAAAGGCGGTCTTAGGCAGATTGATGGTGACTTTCAGTTCGAAGGGCACCCGGTGTGGTTCTCCCAAATGATTGAATCTTTTCATTATAGGGAGCGCCGCCGGGAACGTCCATGCGATCGGGATTGTAGTTAGCCACTGAGGCCCTGATGCGCGCTTCGGCAGGCGCTAGCGAGGAACGTAAGGACATGGGAACTTTGAAATACACTTCGTAAAGCCCCACCGAAAGAGGTACAATTTTACCAAGAAGCCAAGGTTCGGGATCTCGTTCCCGTCCCCGGGGGGGCGGCCAGACCCGATTCTGGAAACTAACAAGATAAAGAGGCAACTTGTTGGAAAGACTGCTCATCTGTGTAAGAGGGCAGCGCCAAAAAGTGTTCAATTCCACCGCCTTACAGGTAGCATCGAACCGGGGAACAATGGCATCCGTAGAAGTAAACCCGAATCCCAGGCACGAGCCGGAGCTGCACCTCCTGCTCGCGCCCGACACTTTCGAGCCCCTGTGGAAGTCGCTTTTCCGCGGCCTGGACGAATTCTTCTTTCCCAAAAAACTTCCCCCGCTCAAGTTGGAATCGAAACCTATCCCGGTCAAAGATATCTGGGGTTTCTACAACTACAAAAAAAACGGAGCACTGGGTTCGACCGCCGCTCACGTCATCGTGCTGGGATTGATTATCGGCGGAACCATTCTCGGACGGCATTTCGTGACCAAGGCCATCGCCAAACCGCAGAGCACAACAACATTGATCGATCCCGGAGAGTTCATCCCGCTGAAGCCGGCCAAGACACAGGCTGGCGGTGGCGGCGGCGGTGGTGACCACGATGTGCTGAAGGCGTCGCAAGGGCGCCTGCCGAAGTTCTCGATGCAGCAGATCACGCCTCCGGCTGCGGTAATCCGGAATTTCAATCCGAAGCTGGCGGTTGAGCCTACCGTGATCGTGCCGCCTGATATCAAGGTGGCGATGAATAACATGCCGAACCTGGGCGATCCCAAGTCGTCGGCTGTGATTCCGTCGAATGGTACGGGATCAGGCAGCGGTATCGGTTCCGGCTTCGGCGGCGGCGTCGGTCCAGGCACGGGAGCCGGCGTAGGGCCCGGTTCAGGTGGCGGTATTGGAGGCGGTGTTTTCCGTCCCGGCAGGGGAGTAACTCCGCCGCGCGCGATTTTCTCTCCTACTCCCGAGTTTTCCGAGGAAGCCCGCAAAGCGAAGTATCAGGGAACTTGCACCCTGATGATCGTGGTGGCGACCGACGGCCGCCCCACCAACATTCGCGTGGTGAATTCTCTCGGCATGGGATTGGACGAAAAAGCTATCGAGACCGTGAAGACCTGGCGCTTTGAGCCCGGCCAGAAAGACGGCCACCCGGTAAACGTCGAGATGGCTGTGGAAGTCGACTTCCACCTGTACTGAGGAACAAAGTTCTCAGCACAGTTCTCAGCTAAGAGGCATTTTCCGCAGCACTGCCAGATGCGACAGCCGCCGTCGGGTGAACCCCAGCCTGTGATACAAATCGATCGCGCGCGCGTTATCTCCTCTTACGTGTAGAAACGGTGTTTCTCCGCGGCCACGGATTCGCCGCATCACTTCCGTCATCAGGAGCCGCGCGTAGCCGTGGCCGGTATGCTCAGGGTGCGTGCAAACCGCGCTGACTTCCGTGTAGCCGGGAACTTTCAGCCGTTCGCCCGCCATCGCCACAAGTTTTCCGCCGCTGCGAATTCCCAGGTACGTACCCAATTCATTTGTGCGCTTGTTGAAGGGCCCTGGCTTGGTCAGGGCAGTAAGCTCGATCATCTCCGCCGAATTAGCAGCGCTCAGTTCGATCAACTCTGGCGCGGAAGTGGCTGGCGCAGCGGCCAGCGCATTCCCATTCTCGCAGCTCATTTGTAAAAGTAGATCGCTGCCGACAAGTTCCCATTCCGCCTGCTGCCGATGTGGCTCCTCCAGAAACAGGGCAATCGTTTCACGCCCGCCCAGCAGTTGTTTCAAGGACTCGTACCCTTCCGGCGAAGGTTCGCTGAACCCCGCCAGGGTTGTAACCTGTGGCGCGAACTTCCGCGCGCGCGCGCGTCCCTCTGCAAACTCAGTCTGGCGCGTAGTCAAAGCCTCCCAGATCACGTTGTCGAGGGGATGCATGGGTCCTTTGTGTGTCATGTGGTCTCTGATTTGATTGCGGGGCGAACCATTCGGACACAGTAATTCTGTGACGCCAAGACACGCTATCCGAACCTTGCGCACAAACCAATTGCAGGTCGAAGCGTGGAACGGAATCATCGCCTTCCAGCCGCTTCGGGATGGAACCAACGGACCTTGTCACTTGTGCTGAATTGATTTCGTCATGGCGCTGATGGCTGTTGCTGAGTCATGCAGTGCATGGTACCGAGTCCCCAGACGAGGTCACCGGAATAAATGGGTATAACCTCTCGCTTGGGAAATAGCGCTGCCAGCGTGTTCAGGGCGATGCGGTCGTTGGGATCGTTGAAAACCGGTACCAGCACGATTGCGTTCGCGATGTAGAAATTTGCGTAGCTTGCGGGCAAGCGACGCTGCTCGAAGACGACGGGCGCGGGCATGGGAAGCTCGACGACGTTTAGGGCTTTACCCGCCTGGTCGCGCGCAGCCTGGAGGCGGCGCAGATTGGCCCGCAAGGGTTGGTGATTCACATCCCTGGAATTGTTCTCGATCATGGTAATGACAGTATCTGGCGCCACGAAACGGGAAAGGTCATCGACATGGCCGTGAGTGTCGTCGCCCACGATTCCGCGGCCGAGCCAGATGACGTGTGGCGCGCCAAGGTATTCAGCGAAGAGTTTTTCGTAGTTGGGTCGAGACATGTGTGGGTTGCGTTCCTGGATTCTGCTGAGCAGGCACTCTTCGGTGGTGAGGACGGTGCCGCATCCGTTGACGTCAATGGAGCCGCCTTCGAGCACGACGCGAGCGTTGCCGTGTTTCGGACGGATTTCTTGGGCGCGGCCGGCGTGCGCCATCAGGGTGCCGATTTTTTCGTCGCGGCGCCAGTTGGAATATTTGGCCCAGGCGTTGAAGCGAAACTTCAGGGCGAGAAGGCCAGAGTTGTGCCCCTGGCTTTTGCGGGCAGGAGTGCCCGCGCCACGCGAGTTAATACCATACGTGCAGAAGATGCAGCCGGAGTCGCGGAGCCAGGCTCGGTTTGTGGGCCAGCGGTGAAAGCGGACGTTCTTCGAGAGTGCATTTGCCCGGTCGAGCAACTGGCGGACCTGACGTGCGGCCACAGCGTTCTTGACGATCAACTCGACCCGTTCATGCCGGGCAAGATTGCGGATGATCTCGCAGTAAACCCACGGAATGGGTTGGAACTTTCCTGGCCAGTCGCCTTCATAGTGGGGCCAGGCGAGCCATGTAGCTTCATGCGGCTCCCACTCGGCGGGCATGCGGTAGCCGAGGGTTGGCGGGGAAATACTTAAAGTATTACTTGAATGATCGGATCGGGGCATTAAGGTACTTTATTGCACGGGCGATAAATCGTGCATTGAATCCTGAGCCTGACATTGACGTTGACCAACGGCTTCCTGCTGGATGAGTGTAGTCGCGATGTTACAACAGTTGTGATTGCGCAGATCATTTGGGATGCTGATACCAGCAATCCGCAGAGCGATTTACGAGGATCATGGCGGGATGGCTCGCCTCGGTCGAAAATGAGGTTTCGGTGGAAACCAGAAACTTCGAGAAGCTGATTCGCCGCGCTGCCCTGTCGTATGTCCAGTGCCCGTTTTCGACGGTTTCGTTCCGGCCACTCTTGAGTTGAACGTGCTGGTCATACGTCCCATCGTCACGAACAACTAAAGTGGAGTCTTGAATGTCGTCCCGGCAGCCTGTCGGGTGAACCAGATGATAGCTACCGATGAGCGGTCGTTCTGCCCATCTCGTGCACGCTGAGATCGTGAATAACACAGCTGCCATCAACACGATTGCCGCGCTGGGTTTCAAGAGAGAGTCCCTCGTGGTACCTCTGCAATTATGCACGAAGAATTGCCACGGTTGGACCTTAACTGTCGAGAACAGGCCGATAGCGCTCATTGACCTGATTCTTATTGTCCATCGAGCAGACGATTAGCGATGGGGGCGTAAGCGTCGATTCTTCGGTCGCGCAGGAAGGGCCAGTTGCGGCGGATGTCCTCGAGGGCCTTCAGGTCGACATCGCCCATTAGAATTTCTTCGCGGTCGTGCGAGGCTTCGGCTAGGACGCGGCCAAAGGGATCGCAGAAAAACGATCCGCCCCAGAATTCCAGTCCATGGCCCGGGGTAGACTTGCCACGGACGTTGCCGGTCTCGAAGCCTACGCGATTGACTACGGCGACATAGACGCCGTTGGCAATGGCATGGGCGCGCTGAATGGTTCGCCAGGCGTCGTGCTGCGCCAGGCCGAACTCCGCCTTCTCGGCAGGATGCCAACCGATGGCGGTGGGATAAAAGAGTACGGTCGCGCCTTGCAGCGCCGTGAGACGAGCACCTTCGGGAAACCACTGGTCCCAGCAAACCAGCGTGCCCAGTCGTCCGGCAGTGGTGTCGAGGGCGCGGAATCCAAGGTCGCCGGGAGTGAAGTAGAACTTTTCGTAGTACAGAGGATCGTCGGGGATGTGCATCTTGCGGTAGAGTCCGCGCAGCGATCCGTCGGAATCGAAAATGGCGGCAGTGTTGTGATAGATGCCGGGAGCGCGCTTCTCAAACAACGATGCAATCAGCACCACGCCGTGCTGGCGCGCGGCGGCGGCGAGCTTTTCGCTGGCGGGGCCGGGGATTGATTCGGCCAGGTCGAAGAGGGAATGGTCTTCGCGCTGGCAGAAATACTGAGTCTGAAACAGTTCGGGCAGACAGACGACTTGCGCGCCGCGTCCGGCGGCGTCGGCTAGGCGTTCGAGGGCTTTCTGAAGGTTTTGTTCAGGCTCCGGGCCGCAGGACATTTGCACTAGGGCTACGCGAAATTTGTCAGGGGGCACGTTTCAATCCTCGTCGATCAATATAGCATTCGAGAGGCGGATATCAGGGTGTCGGGTTCCAAGCAAAAACGATGAACCACCAAGGACACGAAGTATCACGAAGGCTCTATTTACCAGGATTTGCCTTGGCGAAGGCGCGGGCCAGGCGCTGGTTGCCGGAGACCAATTTTTCCAGCCGTTTCTTGACTTCGTCCGCAGGCATGGCGCGGAGGATGGCTTCGATGGCGGCTTCGGCTTGCAGCGATTCGCTGCGAACCTGGTCGAG
>WNFJ01010979.1_pt1 | contig 24589 bp, 25 predicted proteins | sample 5400461 | NCBI WGS metagenome assembly WNFJ01 (sample SAMN13153349, study PRJNA577476) | soil metagenome | isolation source: 115 cm saprolite on Douglas fir-dominated hillslope | place: USA:California | collected 2013-09-17
GGTGACCACGCTGCCGTCGGTACTGGTCACGGACACAGCCACGGGGACGGCGCTGCCGGTGGCCGGTGCGACGGTGACCTTCAGCGTCACGAGCGGCGGCGGCGCGATCACGAACCCCGTCGTGGTCACCGGAGCCGACGGGATCGCGCGGGTCGGGAGCTGGACGCTCGGATCGACGGCCGGCGTTAACACGCTCACCGCGACGACGGCCGGTGCGCTCGGCATCGCGCCGGTGTTCACGGCGACCGGTATGCCGGCACTGCCACCCCCGCCACCGCCACCGCCGCCGTTCCCGTGACCGCGGACCAGGTGCCGGCTCGGCCCGTCTTCCCGCTCAGCGCGGCGGTGCCTTAGCGGGACGCCGCTCGCGGGCTGCGGCGCTCGTTGCGCGGGCGACTCCTCCGGGGTCGCCCGCTGTCGTTTACGGACGCGCAGGCGCGGGCTAGCTTCCAGCCCGTGCGACCCTCCACTCTCGGCGTGCTGGGGCTGGGTGCGATCGGCGGCTCGGTGGCGCTGCAGGCCAAGCGGGCCGGCATCGCCACGGTGCTCGGCTGGTCGCCCGAGCCCGCTGAGCGGGTGGCCGCGGCGCAAGCGGGCGCACTCGACGACGCGCCGCCGCGGCCCGCCGACGTCGTGGGCGCCGCCGATCTCGTGATGCTGGCCGCCCCACCGGTCGCGAACCTCGAGCTGCTGGACATGCTGTGCGCCGCCCTCCGCCCCGACACCCTCGTGACGGACGTCGGCTCCGTGAAGCGCGCGATTGTGGCGCGGGCCGAGGAGCTGGGGCTGGGGCCGCGGTTCGCCGGGGGTCATCCCTTGGCGGGCACCCACGCGCACGGCTTCGCCGCGGCGCGGCTCGAGCTCTTGGCCGGGGCGCTGGTGTACATCACGCCGACGCGGGACGGCGGTGACGCGGCGCGCGAGGTCGCGCATTTCTGGGCCGACATCTTCGGCGCCCATCCCGTGCTGATCGATGCCGCCCGGCACGACCAGCAGCTGGCCCTGACGAGCCACCTGCCACAGGCGGTGGCCTCGCTGCTCGCGGGCTATCTCGCGCAGGCCGCGCCGCCCGGCGCGAGCTTCGGCGCCGGCGCGCGGGACACCACCCGCGTGGCCGCGAGCGAGCCCGCGCTCTGGACCGACGTCTTGCTACTGAATCGCGACGGACTGCTGCCGGCGCTCCGCGCTCTGGAGGAGCCGCTCGGAGAGCTCGAGCGCGCGCTCGAGACCGGCGATGCGCCGGCGCTCCGCGCCTGGCTCGAGCGGGGCGCGCGATGGCGCCGGCGACTCGACTCGTGAAGGTGCACGGCCGCGTGCGGCCGCCCGGGGACAAGAGCATCTCGCACCGGGTCCTGATGGTTGCCAGCCTCGCCCGCGGCTCGAGCGAGCTCGAGGGGCTGTTGACCGGGGCGGACGTGAAGAGCAGCGCCCGGGTGCTGCGCCAGCTCGGAGCCGAGATCTCCGCGCTGCGCCCCGGCGCGGCGGTGACGGTGCGCGGCGGTCGCTATCGGCGGCCCGCCGGGGGGCTGTACTGCGGCAATTCGGGAACCACGGCGCGGCTGCTGCTCGGTCTGCTCGCGGGTCACCGCTTCGAGGCCCGCCTCACCGGGGACGCGTCGTTGCGGCGCCGGCCGATGCGCCGGGTGACCGAGCCGCTCCGCACCATGGGGGCCCGGATCCGCGAAGAGCGCGGTGACGCGCTGCCCCTGACGATCCGCGGCGGCCGCCTCCGACCGCTCGACTACACGACGCCCGTCGCGAGCGCGCAGGTCAAGAGCGCGCTGCTCTTCGCTGGGCTCACCGGCGGCGTCGCGGTGACGCTGCGGGAGCCCTACGTCTCGCGTGACCACACCGAGCGGCTGTTCCTCCATCTCGGCCTCGGACTGGAGCGCCGGGCCGGCGCCATCGTGTTCGAGCCGGTTGCGCGAGCCGCGGTGCCCGCCTTTCGCGTCGGCGTGCCCGGGGATGCGTCCTCTGCGGCGTTCCTCGTGGCCGCCGCCGTGCTCGCGGAGGGGGGCGAGCTCGTCGTCGAGAACGTCGGTGTGAACCCGACCCGCACCGGCTTTCTCGTGGTGCTAGGGCGCATGGGGGCGGCAGTGGATCGCGTGAACTTGCGCGACGCGGGCGGCGAGCCGGTGGCCGACCTCGTCGTCCGGCCCGCCGCGCTGCGCGGGACGGAGGTGAGCGCCGCCGAGGTGCCGACGCTGGTGGACGAGGTGCCGGTCCTCGCGGTGCTGGCGAGCCGCGCCCAGGGCGAAACGCTGTTCCGGGAGGTGGGCGAGCTGCGGGTCAAGGAGAGTAATCGCCTGGAGCTCGTGGCGGCGAACCTCCGGGCCGTGGGCGTCGCGGCCACGGCTCGGGGCAACGACCTGCACGTGTGCGGGGCGCGGCAGCCGCCGCGGGGCCACGTGGAGACCGCCCGCGATCATCGCCTGGCGATGGCGTTCGCGGTGCTCGGCACGCTCCCCGGCGCCGACGTCCGGCTGTCCGAGCGGGCGTCGGTGGCGATCAGCTACCCCGGGTTCTTCGCCGACCTCCGGCGGATCGCTGGCGGTGCGCGTCATCGCGATTGACGGGCCGGCGGCGTCGGGCAAGTCCTCGACGGCCGCCGGGGTGGCCCGCCGACTGGGGTGGGCGCATCTCGACTCGGGCGCCTTGTATCGCGCCCTCACTCTGGCCGCCTTGGACAATTTGGGGGCGCCGGCTGGCGGCACGGACGCGCCCTGGAGCGCATCCCAGTTGCTGAGCCTCGCCGAGGGCCTACCGGTGCGCCTGGTGCTCGCGGCGGACGTGTTCCGACCGGCAGTGGCCGGCGTGGGAGTGGAGGACGCGATCCGCTCTGAGCGCGTGACGCGTCGCGTCTCGGCGCTCGCCGCCATCCCGGCGGTGCGCCACTGGGTCAACGTGCAGCAGCGCGAAGCGGCGCTGGACCATCCCGAAGGGGTCGTGGTGGACGGGCGCGATATTGGCACCGTGGTGTTTCCCGACGCGCCCCTCAAGGTCTTCCTCACGGCCAGTCCCGAAGAGCGGGCCCGGCGGCGTCTGGCGCAGCGTGGTAGCGGGGCGGCCGGCGGCGGCGGGGGAGCGGGGCGGGGGGAGGGGGCGGGGGCGGGGAACACCGCGATCGACCAGGCCGAGCTCGCGCGCGAGGCCACGGCGCTCGCCGCCCGGGACCACGCCGACGCCACTCGGTCGATCGCGCCGCTGCGCGCCGCGGCGGACGCGGTGTTGCTCGACACCACGCGGCTGTCGCTCGACGAGCAGGTGACGCGCGTCGTGGCGCTGGCGCGAGAGCGCTTCCCACAGTAGGTTTCGCGCCTCTCGGGGTCCAGGGGCACCGCCCGTGCCGTGGGCCCGGGCACGACTTCAAACGCCTAACCGAACCGGTGTATGGGATGCTGCTAGACACGCAAGAGCCCGAGAAGTCCGACACCCCCGCCCCCGCCGCCCCCGCCGTCCACTCCCACCTGCGCGTCCGGTCCGATCTTCAGGAAGAGTATTCCGCGGACGAAATCGCGAAGATGACCGAGCTGTACGAGGGGACGCTCTCCAACATCGAGGAGGGCGAGATCGTGAAGTCGAAGGTACTGCGCGTAACCGACACCGCCGTGATTCTCGACGTCGGGTTCAAGTCGGAGGGCGCGGTCGCGATCGACGAGTTCAAGGATCCGCAGTCGCTCAAGGAGGGGGACGAGATCGAAGTCTTCCTCGAGCACCTGGAGGACCAGGAGGGCGCGGTCGTCCTCTCGAAGAAGAAGGCCGATTTCATGCGGGTGTGGGAGCGGATCCGCGAGGCCTACGAGAAGGACGAGCCGGTGACCGGGGCCCTCGTGAAGAAGATCAAGGGTGGCGTGGTGGTGGATCTCATGGGGGTCGATGCCTTCCTGCCGGGCAGCCAGATCGCGCTCCGCCGCGTCCCCAACATCGACGAACTGCTGGGACAGAGCTTCGAGTTCAAGATCATCAAGCTGAACAAGCGACGCCGCAACATCGTGGTGTCGCGTCGCGTGCTGCTCGAGGCCGAACGCAAGACCAAGCGCGACGTGCTGATGAAGGAGCTGCAGGTGGGCCAGGTGCGGAAGGGCGTGGTCAAGAATATCACCGACTTCGGTGCCTTCATCGACCTGGGCGGGGTGGACGGCCTGCTGCACATCACCGACATGAGTTACGGCCGCGTCTCGCACCCCTCCGAGATGGTGCATATCGGCCAGGAGGTCGAGGTGAAGGTGCTCGATATCGACTGGGAGCGCGAGCGCATCAGCCTCGGGTTGAAGCAGCTGCAGCCCTATCCCTGGAAGAACGTCGCGGCGAAGTATCCGGTGGGGACCCGAGTACAGGGCAAGGTGGTCTCCATCACGAACTACGGCGCGTTCGTCGAGCTCGAGCCGGGGATCGAGGGGTTGGTGCACATCTCCGAGATGAGCTGGACCCGCAACGTGCGACACCCCTCCAAGATCGTGTCGATCGGGGAGACGATCGAGGCCGTGGTGCTGAAGGTGGACGAGGCGGAGGAAAAGGTCTCGCTGGGCATGAAGCAGACCGCCGAAGACCCCTGGATGGCGTTACCGCAGAAATATCCGGTCGGCACGCGCATCAAGGGGAAGGTCCGCAACCTGACGTCCTTCGGCGCGTTCGTCGAGCTCGAGCCGGGGATCGACGGCCTGATTCACATCTCCGACATGTCGTGGACGAAGCGGGTGCAGCACCCCTCGGAGGTGGTGAAGAAGGGAGACGAGGTCGAGGTGCTGATCCTGAACGTCGACGCCGAGAACAAGCGGATTTCGCTGGGCCTGAAACAAGCGCAGGAGGATCCCTGGCTACGGATCGGCGAGACCTATCCGGTCGGCACCGAGCTGCGCGGCCGCGTGCTACGGCTGATGGACAAGGGCGTCGTCGTGGACCTGGGACACGATATCGAGGGCTTCGTCCCGATCTCCCAGCTCGGCATTCCCGACCTGGAGAGCCCGGCCGACGCGGTGAAGGAGGGGCAGGCCGTCGAGCTGAAGGTGTTGGAGGTGGATCCGATTCACCACCGCATCGTCGTGGCCGCCACGGGGTGGCCCAAGGACGAGGCCGCCCCGCCCGCCGCCGCGACCGCGCCGGCCCCGCCGGCCCCGCCGGCCGCGCCAGCCGCGCCAGCCGCGCCGGCCCCCACGGATGCGCTCGACGCGCCGCAGCCGCAGGACCCGCCGCAACCAGAGCCGCCCCCAGCCTAACCGCGCCGCCCTGACCGGTGGCGCTCCGCGCGAGGGAGCGGGACGGCCCGCTCCCTCCGGTGGTCGTCCCCGCGTGCGTCGGCGTTCTCGGGAGCCTACATTGTCGCCATGAGCATGCGCGAGAAACTGGAGCGGCTCGAGCAGCGACGCGCCGAGGCGGAGGAGCGGCTCGATCTCCTGCTCGATCCCGGGACGTTCGCCGAGCTCGACCAGTTTGTCACGCACCGCGCCACGGATTTCGGGCTGGCCGACGAGAAATATCTGGGTGATGGCGTGGTGACAGGCTCGGGGCGGATCGACGGGCGACTCGTCTACGTGTTCGCGCAGGACTTCACCGTGTTTGGCGGCTCGCTCTCCGAGGCGCACGCCGAGAAGATCTGCAAGGTCTTGGACCTCGCGCTCAAGACCGGAGCGCCGGTGATCGGCCTCAACGATTCCGGGGGCGCTCGCATCCAGGAAGGCGTCGTCTCGCTCGGCGGCTACGCCGAGATCTTCCTCCGCAACACGCTGGCCTCGGGCGTGGTGCCCCAGATCAGCGCCATCCTGGGCCCCTGCGCGGGTGGGGCGGTCTACAGCCCGGCCATCACCGACTTCGTCTTCATGGTGCGCGGGGTCTCCTACATGTTCGTCACGGGGCCGAGCGTCGTGAAGACGGTGACGCACGAGGAGGTCGACTTCGAGGGCCTGGGCGGGGCCGACGTGCACGGCGCCAGCTCCGGCGTCGCGCACTTCGTGCACGACTCCGAGCGCGACTCGCTCGCGGCCATCCGCGCGCTGTTCGGCTACCTGCCCGCCAACAACCTCGACGACCCTCCGCTGCGGCCCAGCAGCGATCCGCCCACGCGCCGAGACGAGGAGCTGCTCGACGTGGTCCCCGACAGCCCCACCAAGCCCTACGACATGCACGAGGTGATCCGCCGCGTCGTGGACGACGGGGCGTTTCTCGAGGTGCAGAAGGACTACGGGGGCAATTTACTCGTCGGGTTCGCGCGGCTCGGCGGACGGGCCGTCGGCGTGATCGCGAATCAGCCCGCCGTGCTCGCCGGCGTGCTGGACATCAGCGCGTCGCTCAAGGGGGCGCGCTTCATCCGGTTCTGCGACGCCTTCAACATCCCGCTCGTCACCTTCGAAGACGTGCCGGGATTTCTTCCGGGCGTGGCCCAGGAGCACGGCGGCATCATCAAGCACGGCGCGAAGCTGCTGTACGCCTACTGCGAAGCCACGGTACCCAAGCTCACGGTGATCACGCGCAAGGCGTACGGCGGGGCGTACGACGTGATGAACTCCAAGCACATTCGGGGCGACTACAACGTCGCCTGGCCGACGGCGGAGATCGCGGTGATGGGCCCGAAGGGCGCGGTGGAGATTCTCTATAAAGGAGAGGCGACCGAGGCGCAGGAGGCCGAGTACCGCGAGAAGTTCGCGCACCCCTATCTTGCCGCGGCGCGCGGCTACCTGGACGACATCATCGATCCTCGCGACACCCGCACCCGGCTGATCGGCGCCCTGACGTTGCTCGCGACGAAGCGGGACCGCAATCCGCCGAGGAAGCATGGCAACATCCCTCTCTAGCGCGCTGGCGGTGGCAGTCCTGCTGCAGGCGCCGGCGCTTCCCACGGCGCCTGATTCGCTCGCGCTGCTGCGGGCCCGACTGGACCGCGATTCCACCGACGCCGCGGCCTGGCTGCTGCTGGGGCGCGCCTATCTCCGCCAAGCGGACGGGGCCCGCGACGCGGCCCACGCGCCGGCGGCGGACAGCGCCGTGACGCGCGCGCTGCTCGATACGGCGGACCGGGCGCTAGTGCGCGCCGCGGCGCTCTTGGGGCCGCTGGGGGCGAGCGCGGCGGGGGACAGCGCCCGGGTGCTGCGAGTCAGCGGCTGGGAGCGGCGGGCGCGCCTCACCTGGGTCACGGCGGGCCTCGCCCCCGGGGTGGCGGCGTGGGGCCCGTTGCCGGCGGACCTGCGCGTGCCGGCGGTGCTCGAGGAGCTGGGTGAGAACCTGCTGCGCGCCTGTCCCAGCGCGGGGGTGCTCCTCACGGCGGGCGAGGCCGATGGCGACGCCGCGTGGTACATGCGGTTTGCGCGGGGCCTGCGGCCCGATCTCCTAGTGGTCGCGCTGGCCGCGTGGCGCGAGGATGCGGGCTTGCGGGCGCGGCTCGCGACGGACCTGCGGCTCGGCCGCCACGTCACGGCCGACGGCTGGCTGCCCGCGCTGGCACGGCGGCGCCCGGTGTGCCTGAGCATGGCGTTCGAGCGACCGCCGGAGCCGCGCGCGGGGGTCCGCTGGAGCGCGCGACCGCTGCTCTGGGTGGCGGGCCCCGCCGGGAAGGGCGAGCGCGTGCCGCCGCGCGATTTCGTGTTCGCCGCGCTGCGCGTGGCACTCGATCGCCAGGACGGCTGGGCGGCTCCCGCCCTCGCCCTCTATGCGCGCGCCGCCCGCTCGACGGCGGCGCTCTGCGCGCCGCTCGCGACGTTCCGGGTGGCGGGTGACATCGCCGCGTGCCGACACTAAAGCGCGTCCTGGTCGCCAACCGCGGCGAAATCGCGCTCCGCATCATTCGCGCCTGCCACGAAGAGGCGATCGAAGCGGTCGCCGTCTATTCCGACGTCGACCGGCTGGCCCCCCACGTGCGCGCCGCGGACGTGGCGGTGCCGATCGGTCCCGCTCCGGCGGCCGAGTCCTATCTCAACATCACGAAGTTGGTGGGGGTCGCGCTGGACACCGGCTGCCAGGCGGTCCATCCCGGCTACGGGTTCCTGGCCGAGCGGGCGCCGTTCGCCGACGCGGTGACGGCGGCGGGCCTCGTCTTCGTGGGCCCTCCGGCCGCCGCGATCCGCGCGATGGGCGACAAGACGGAAGCGCGGCGCCGCCTGCAGGCGGCGGGCGTCCCCATCGTGCCCGGCACGACGCGGGCCGTGGCCGACCACGCCCAGGCGCGGCCCGAGGCCATTCGCCTCGGCTACCCCGTGCTCCTCAAGGCCACGGCGGGCGGCGGCGGCAAGGGGATGCGCCTGGTGCAGGAGGAAAGTGAGCTCGAGTCGGCATTCGTGGCGGCTCGCGGCGAGGCCGAGAAGGCGTTCGGGGCGGGCGAGGTCTATCTCGAGAAGTATCTCGAGCGCCCGCGCCACGTGGAGATCCAGGTGCTCGCGGACTCGTATGGCCGCGTGGTGGCGCTGGGGGAGCGCGAGTGCAGCATTCAGCGGCGCCACCAGAAGCTGATCGAGGAGGCTCCCTCGCTGGCCGTGACCCCGGCCCTGCGCCGGCGCATGAGCGAGGCTGCGACGGCGGCCGCGGGCGCGGTCGGCTATCTCGGCGCCGGAACGATCGAGTTCCTGCTGACCTCGACCGGCGAGTTCTACTTCCTGGAGATGAACACGCGGCTCCAGGTCGAACATCCGGTCACCGAACTGGTGTACGGGGTGGACATCGTGCGCGAGCAGCTGCGCGTGGCGGCGGGGCAGCCGCTCCGGGTTCACGCCGGCGCGCTGCAGCCGCGCGGCCATGCCATCGAGTGCCGCATCACCGCCGAGGATCCCTTCAATGACTTCCTACCGGCGACGGGGACGGTGCGCTACCTCCGGGTGCCCGGGGGGCCGGGCGTGCGGTGGGACGGCGGGGTGGAGCCGGGCAGCGAGATCACGCTGTATTACGACCCGCTGATCGCCAAGCTGATCGTGTGGGGCGAGACGCGCACCGTCGCGCTGGAGCGGATGCGGCGCGCGCTGCGCGAGCTCATCCTGGTGGGGATCCCCACCTCCCAAGTCTTTCACCTGCGGGTGATGGAGGAGGCCGCATTCCAGCGCGGCGATGTCGACACGACGTATTTGGAGCGCGTGGGCCCCGCGCTGCTCGCGGAGGCGGTGCGGCCCGAGCGGCGCGGGCCACTCGCCGTGGTCGCCGCGCTGCTCGCCGAGGCGCGTCGCGCCGCCGCGACTGCACCGCCCCCCGCGGCCGCGGCGGCGGCCGCGCCGTCTCCCTGGCTCGTCGCGGCGCGGCGGGAAGGACTGCGCCTGTGAGTGACCTGGTCGCCATCACCGCCATCGCGGCGGGCGGCGACGGGGTGGGGCGGCTCCGGGACGGGCGCGCCGTGTTCGTGCCGCGGACCGCCCCGGGGGAGCGCGTGCGGTTGCGCGCGGCGGTAAAGCTTCACAAGCACTTCGCGCGGGCCGAGCTGGCGGAGGTGGTCGCGGCGGGCGCCGCCCGGGTGACGCCCCCGTGCCCCCACTACGGGCAGGACCGCTGCGGCGGCTGCCAGCTGCAGCACCTCAGCTATGACAGCCAGCTCGCCGCCAAGCGGGCGATCGTGGGCGACGCGCTGCGACGCATCGGCAAGCTCGACCTGCCGGATCCGGACATCGTCGAAGCCGTGGCGGAGTGGCGCTATCGGGCCAAAATCTCCCTCGCGGCGCACGCCGGCCGCCGCTCGGGCCAGCGCCCGATCGGCCTGCACCCGTACGACCGCCCAGGGTCGGTGTTCGCCCTGGCCGATTGCCTGATCGCCGACTTCCGACTGATGACGCTCTGGCGCGAGCTGAAGCAGCGGCTGGAGCTGCTGCCCCCGCGTCTCACGGGCCTGACGCTACGGCTCGACCGCGACGGGCGCCGCCACCTCATCGCGGAATCCGCGGGCGAGCCTTGGCTCGACGCCGAGCGACTGCGGGCCGCCCTACCCGGCGGGGCGGACGTCGTCTGCTGGTGGCAGCCGGCGGATGGGGCGGCCCGCGTGGTGGCGGGTCCCGCGACCGGATTCCCGGCGACCGCGTTCGAGCATGTGAATCCCGAAATGGGGCTCCTGGCGCGGCGCTGGGCGGTGGAGCAGCTCGGGGAGCTCCGCGGCGTGGTCACCTGGGACCTCTACGGCGGCATCGGGGACACCGCGATCGCGCTCGCCGAGCGCGGCGCCCAAGTCGTGAGCGTGGACGTCGACGAGAAGGCGATCGACTGGGCGCGCGGTCGCGCCACGGCGCGGCCGGCCCGCTTCATCGCCGGACGCGCCGAGGACGTCTTGCCGACGCTCCCCGAGCCCGGGGCCGTGGTGGTGAACCCGCCGCCCGCCGGGCTCCACTGGAACGTGACCCTGCGGCTCACCGCCCAGCCGGTGCCGCGGCTCGTGTACCTCTCGTGCGACCCGGCGACGCTCGCCCGGGATCTGCAGCGGCTCAGCGTCAACTATCGGATCGTGGCCGTGCAAGCCTTCGATCTGTTCCCCCAAACGGCGCACGTGGAAACCGTGGTCGCCCTGGAGGGAGCGTGAAGTACCACGTTCACATCGGGCCGCACGTGGTCGCCGTGGAGCTCGAAGAGGGCCGCGTGGTCCTGAACGGCACGCCGGTCGAGGCACACCTCACGGCCGTGCCCGGGACGCCGCTCTTCCACCTGCGCCTCGGCGACGCGTCGTGGACGGTGGCGGCCGAGGAGCTGGACCCGGTGGGGCGGTGGGCGCTGGACGTCCTCGGCGAGCGGGTCGAGGTCAGCGTCGAAGACGAGCGGACCCAGCAAATCCAGGCGCAGGCGGGGGCGCGCCCCGCGGCGAGGGGCGGGGCGACGCTCCAAGCGCCGATGCCGGGCCTCGTCGTGCGCATCACCGTGAGCGTCGGGGAGCGGGTGGAGGCCGGGGCGGGGCTCGTGGTTGTCGAGGCCATGAAGATGGAGAACGAGCTGCGGGCGCCACGGTCGGGAGTGGTCACTGCGGTGCACGTCGCGGCGGGGGCGGCAGTGGAGAAGGGGGCGCCGCTCGTGACGTTGGCGGATGCCGAGGATGCGGCGAGCGTGGCGGGCGAAGGCGAACGGCCGCTCGGGAGCGCGCCATAACCGCCGCCGCGTTTCGTCGCCTGGCGCTCGGTCTCCCCAACGCGACCCGCGGTGGGCACATGGGCCACCCGGACTTTCGCGTGCGCGGGAAGATCTTCGCCACCCTGGCCTGGCCTGACGCGAGCTGGGGCATGGTAAAGCTCACCGCGGAGCAACAGCGCATGTTCGTACGGGGGGCACCAGCCGCGTTTGTCCCAGTGCGGGGCGCCTGGGGCCGGCGGGGCGCCACCAACGTGCGGCTGGCGCGAGCCAGACCCGCCGCCGTGCGCGGCGCGCTGGTCGCCGCGTGGCTCAACACCGCCCCCGCCAGTTTGGCCGCGCAGCTCGAGCAGGGACGCCGCCCTCGTCCCTAGCGCGCGCCGTCCCGCCGCGACCACCCGCTCAGCGCGTCCGCCCTACCAGGCCCGTCGGCACCCGCCGCCCCGCGGGGGAGGCGTCTTTACCGGGCGGTTTCCTTGAGTCTGCTCGATGCGACGAGGTGGGCGCCGCCGAGCTCACGCCGGCGGCGCTCCGCGTCGCACCAGGGCGCCGCAAGATTCACTGCTCACCCTCATCTCGCTCGCCCTCCCCAGGCTGCGGGCCGAGCTGCCCACGGATCTCTCCGCCCGGGAAGTTGCCCGGCCCCGCAGTGGCTGAGCCGTCGCTCGAGTGGACGTTTACGTAGGCGTTTCCCGCCCGAATCGCGTCAAGCAGCGCGGAGAGCGCGCCGTTCTTGAGCGGCCCGACGAGGTCCGTCGCGGTGAACGTGCCCTCGGCGAGGAGCCCGTCGCGGAGTCCGACACCAACCGGGCCAGGCCTCGGAGCCGGGCTGGGGAAGAGCCACACGACGATGGGTCCGTTCACTCCCAGGGCGGCGAGGTGAATGTGCGCCATGAACGGGTTGCGAATGTCCTCCACAAACAACTTGTAGGACACGCTACCATCGTCGCTGACGCGGAAGAGTGCTTCTCCGCTCGCGCGCGTGTCGCGCGGGGGTACTTCGTGGCGTCCCCTCAGATCGGTCTCGAGGTGCCGCGCCTCGTGGCCGTTCAGCTCTTCCGCTCCCCCGCGTCGCTCGAAAATCGGCGCCCGCAACACGGCGGTGGGGGCCGGGCGATCGGTGGTGCAACCGGCGACGACCATCAGGGTCGCGCCGAGCGCGACATGAGTGCTCGCTCGGGACATCATGGAGTCGCTCCAGTGGGACGGCTACGCACCCGGTGAGGGGGGGTGCGCGTCCTCGCTCTCCCTTCCGTCGGGAGAGCAGCCGTCGCTCCCTTGCCGGCGTGCGGCGGCTCAAGCAGATCCGTGCCCGCAAGGCGGAGTGCCTCACGCGCCGGGTGGCTCAAGCGCAAGAGCCGAAACAACCGCCTCCCCGCCTGGGAGATCGCCCCGCGGGCCTCTCCACGCACACGTTCGGTACGGGGGGTGTCAACCCGGCGTGCGTCATGGAATTGCCAACACCGAGTCCGGATTCGGTCACGCCCCCCGCAATCACCAGTGGTCGCGTCACGCTCAGCCGGTGGTGGCGCGAATCGGGTGACCGCCGTTGCGTGATCCGGGGCGACGACCGTCCGACAGGGAATTCCCAGTACCGCGCGCTGCTCGACCGCCCGACCACGCGTGGGACGTTTGCGAATATCGTCGCCATCTGGGAAGGCGAAAACAGGCCCAGTCAAAATTGGCCCACTACCCTCGGAACCTGCTGGTTGACAAGCCTTTACGGCCCCGCTATAGTTCGCGGCTGTCGCCGATCGGGCCGATATCTGAGGGGTGGATGAAGACGTTCACTTTGCGTAAAGAAGACGTGACGCACCGGTGGTTCGTGGTGGACGCCGCGGGGCAGCCGCTCGGGCGTCTCGCCAGCCGCGTCGCGCAGATCTTGCGCGGCAAGCACAAGCCGACCTTCACGCCGCACCTGAACGGCGGCGATTGCGTCGTCGTCGTGAACGCCGCGCGTCACACCGGGTACATGGGGCACGAGCGCTTCGCCGCGCTCAAGAATGTGATGGTGAAGCATCCCGAGCGCGTGATCGAGCGGGCGGTGTGGGGCATGCTGCCGAAGACCACGTTGTCGCGGCAACACGTGAAGCAGATGCTGAAGGTGTACGGCGGCCCGACGCATCCCCATGCGGCGCAGCAGCCGGCGCCGTTGTCGTTGGCGGAGGCCCGATGAGCGCCGCGGTCACCCCGGAGCTGCGGTGGCACGCCGTCGGGCGCCGCAAGGTGAGCGTGGCGCGCGTGTACCTGACGCCCGGCTCGGGGAAGTGGAATATCAACGGCCGTACGCTGGGAGATTACTTCCCGCGCGCCTCGCTCGTGTCGCACATCCAGCAGCCGTTCACGGCGACCGATACGCTGGGCGCCTTCGACGTGCGGGCGCTGGTGCGGGGCGGCGGGGTGACGGGTCAGGCGGGGGCGGTGCGGCTGGCGATCGGACGGGCGCTCTGCCTGGCCGACGAGCACCACCGCAAGAAGCTGCGGGAGCAGGGGTTGTTGACGCGCGACCCGCGAGTCGTGGAGCGCAAGAAGCCCGGCCGGGCCGGGGCGCGCAAGCGGTTCCAGTTCTCGAAGCGGTAGGCGCGCTGCGGCTGGGGCGGCGGGCACGGCGGTAGGGGGCCCGCGACGCCGCTCCGCATCAATCACACTGCCGGATCCCGCTCTGGGTGTCCGCCCGTCGGGCGGATGTGAGCGGGAGAGGAAGGCGGTGGCAGACGAACCCAGGAAAGGGCGGGCATGGCGCAGCCTCAGTTGCAGGATCTGCTGGAAGCGGGCGTCCATTTCGGGCATCAGACGCGCCGCTGGAATCCCAAGATGCGCCGGTTCATCTTCGCCGAGCGCTCCGGGATCTACATTATCGATCTCCAGAAGACGCTCCGCCAGATCGAGACCGCGCAGGAGCTGTTGCGCGGCGTGGTCCTGAAGGGTGAGGGCGTGCTGTTCGTCTGCACCAAGAAGCAGCTCAAGAACATCCTGCAAGCCGAAGCGCAGCGGTGCGGCGCCTTCTACGTGACGGAGCGCTGGCTGGGCGGGACGCTGACCAACTTCCAGACCATCAAGAAGCAAATCAAGCGGCTCAAGGATCTCGAGCAGGGGACGGCGGAGGGCGAGTTCGAGAACTACACGAAGAAGGAGCAGCTGCTCTTCGACCGCGAGCGCGGGAAGCTGGAAAAATACCTCTCGGGCATCAAGAACATGGGCCGCCTCCCCGGCGCGCTGTTCGTCGTCGACTCGAAGAAGGAGCGGATCGCCGTGGCGGAGGCGAACAAGCTCGGCATTCCGGTCGTCGCGATCGTGGACACCAATGCGGATCCCGATCTCATCACGGTGCCGATCCCCGGCAATGACGACGCCATCCGCGCCGTCTCGCTGATCACTGCCGCGATCTCGGACCTGATCATCGAGGCGCGCCGGCAATCGCCGCTGCGCGAGGCGGTGGAAGAAGGCGAGGGGGTGACCTACTCGACCGAGACCGGGGTGGAGGCGGAGGTGGAGGGGGAGAAGAAGAAGAAACCCGCACGGCGCAAGCGGCGGGCCAAGCCCGAGGCGATCGCGGCCCAGCTCAAGACCGAGGACGCGCCCACGCCCGCGCCGGCGGAGTCGAGCAGCGGGGGCGAAGGCTAGCACGCCCCGGCAGCCGCGAGGTGGGGGGGACAACCGACCGCCGCCCTTCGAGCCCTACGGCGCGAGGGCGGCGTTCTTACGACGAGTGAGGATCGTGTGACGCGTGTGAAAGAGATTTCGGCGAAGCTGGTGGCGGACCTGCGGGCCCGCACCGGCGCGGGGATGATGGACTGCAAGAAGGCGCTCGAGGAGTGCGGCGGCGACATGGAAAAGGCGGTCGACGCGCTGCGTCGGAAGGGCGTGGCGAAGGCCGACAAGCGCGCCGGCCGGGAAGCGTCGCAGGGCTTGATCGCCGCCTACGTCCACCACGACGGTCGCGTGGGCGTGCTGGTCGAGCTCAACTGCGAGACCGATTTCGTAGCCCGCACGGAGGACTTCCGGGCGCTGGCGAAAGAGCTCGCCGTGCAGGTCGCGGCGACGAAACCACTGGCCGTGCGGATCGAGGATCTTCCGGCGGCGGTCGTCGAGCGCGAGCGCCGCGTGTACGAGGGCCAGGTCGCCGAGCAGAACAAGCCCGAGGCGATCCGGGCCAAGATCGTGGAGGGCATGATGAAAAAGTTCTTCGAGGACGCGGTCCTCCTCGAGCAGAAGTTCGTGAAGGACGACAAGCGCACGGTGGGGGAGCTCGTGAAGGAGTTGGCCGGGAAGACGGGGGAGAACGTGCAGGTGCGCCGCTTCGTCCGCTTCGAGCGCGGAGGCGACTGAGTGGCGACCGCCCCCCAGCCTCGGCTCGCTTACCCGCGCGCCCTGCTCAAGATCTCGGGCGAGGCGTTCGCGGGCGAGCGAGGCGCGGGCGGGGGGATCAACTTCGCCTTCATCGACCGCCTCGCCGACGAGTTGAAGGCCGTCGCGGGGATCGGGGTGCAGCTGGGGCTCGTGGTGGGCGGCGGCAACATCCTGCGCGGCACGGCCGCGAGCGAGCAGGGGATGGACCGCGTATCCGCCGATTACATGGGCATGCTCGCCACGGTGATCAATGCGCTGGCGCTCCAGGATATCCTTGAGAAGAAGGGGGTCGACACCCGCGTCATGACCGCGATCCGCATGGAGGAGTTGGCCGAGCCGTACATCCGGCGCCGCGCCGTGCGGCACCTGGAGAAGGGCCGCATGGTGATCTTCGCGGGCGGCACGGGAAACCCCTACTTTTCTACCGACACCGCAGCGGTGCTGCGGGCGCTCGAAATCGAGGCGAAGGTGCTCCTCAAGGCCACCAACGTGGACGGGGTCTACACGGCCGATCCCAAGCGCGACCCCAAGGCGAAGTTTCTCGCCGCGCTGTCGTTCCAGGACGCCTTGGTGAAGGGCTACGCCGTGATGGACGCGAACGCGTTCGGCCTGTGTCAGGAGAACAAGCTGCCCATCATCGTGTTCAACATCAACCAGCCCGGCGCGACGGCCAGGGTGCTGGCCGGAGAGCGCGTCGGCACCATCGTGCAATGACCACCCTCGCGGACCACGTCAAGCAAGCGAAGCAGGCGATGGACAAGGCGGTGGAAGCGGTGAAGCGCGAGTTTTCCACGGTGCGCACCGGCAAGGCCACGACGGCCCTGCTCGACCTGGTGCGGGTGGAGGCGTACGGCAGCGAGGTGCCGCTCACGCAGGTGGCGAGCGTGGCGGCGCCAGAGCCCAAGCTGCTGACCGTCCAGCCCTGGGACAAGACGCTCCTCAAGGCGGTGGAGAAGGCGATTCTCGCGTCCGACCTGGGGCTCACCCCGGCCAACGACGGCAACGTCATCCGCATCCCGTTGCCGCCGCTCACCGAGGAGCGGCGTCGGGAGCTCGCCAAGGTCGTGCACAAGTTCGCCGAGGAAGGCCGCGTGGCGGTGCGGCACGCGCGCAGCGACGCCATCAGCCGGATCAAGAAGAGCGAGCACGTCTCCGACGACGAGAAGAAGCATGCCGAGAAGGACGTGCAGAAGGTGCACGACGACCACTTGAAGCAGGTGGAGGACGCGCTCAAGGGCAAAGAAGCGGAGATCATGGAGGTCTAGATGGCGGACGACCTCCTCGCCCAAATCGGCGTGAACGGTGCGGTGCCGCGTCACATCGCCATCATCATGGATGGCAACGGGCGCTGGGCGCGGGAGCGCAACCTGCCGCGCCCCCTCGGGCATCGCGCGGGAATGAAGGCGGTGCGCGAGGTGGTGGAGGGGGCGCTCGCCGCCGGGGTCGAGGTGCTCACGCTGTTCGCCTTCTCGGATGAGAACTGGCACCGCCCGCTCACCGAGATCTCGGCGCTGATGCAGCTGCTCGAGGAGTACATCGCGCGCGAGGTCGCGGAGCTGCAGGCGCAGGGCGTGGCGGTCCACGTGCTGGGCGATCGCACCCGGCTTGCTCCCCGGGCGCGCGAAGCGGTGGAGCGGGTGGAGCGCGAGACGGCCGACGGCCCGAAGCTGTCCCTGAACCTCTGCATCTCGTACTCGTCGCGCGCCGAGCTGGCCCGCGCCGCGCGTCTGCTGGCTGAGGAAGTGCTCAAGGGGACCAAGCGGCTCGAGGACATCGACGAGGAGGCGGTGCGGGAGCGCCTCTACACCGCGCCCTGGAGCGATCCCGATCTCCTCATCCGCACCTCGGGGGAGCTGCGGCTCTCGAACTTCCTGTTGTGGCAGCTGGCGTACACCGAGCTGTACATGACCCCCGTGCTGTGGCCCGACGTGACGCGGCAGGATCTGTTTCAGGCCATCCTCGACTACCAGGGTCGCGAGCGACGCTTCGGGAGGGTCTCAGTGTGATGTCTCGCAACCTCGCGTTGCGCATCGCGTTCGCCGTGCCCGCCATCGCGCTCGCCGTCTGGGTGCTGTGGCTGGGGGGCTGGGTCCTGGCCACGGTGGTGGCGATCCTCGGCGTGCTGGGGACGCGCGAGGTGTACGACTTCGCCCGGCGCGAAGGGATCGAGCCGCTGGAGTGGATCGGCTTCGTGGCCGCCGGGGCGGCGCCGCTCGCGACCTACTGGGTGAAGAGCTCCGCCGAGTGGGAGCCGGTGTTGTACGTCAGCGCGACGTGGCTGCTCGTGGTCCTCGTGGTCGCGACGGCGGCCGGAGCGCCGGCCGCTCGAGGCGGTGGCGGTGACGGTGTTCGGCAGCCTGTACGCCTCGGCGCTGCTCACCTTTCTCGTGGCGATCCGGCACGGCCCGCACAGCGACGCCCACCCGCGGGGCTCGGTGGCGCTGGTGGTGCTGCCGCTCGCCGTGACCTGGGTGTGCGACACCTGCGCGATGGCGGCGGGGACGCTGTTCGGGGGGCCGCGGCTCGCGCCGGTGTTATCGCCGCGCAAGACGTGGGCGGGTGCGATCGGGGGGGTGATCGGCGCGCTAGTGACGGCGCTGCTGTATGGCCCGCTGGTGCTCGACCGCGTGGCGCTCCACCTCTCGACCGGGCAACTGGTCGCCGTGGGAGCCTTGGTGGCGGGCGCGGCGCAGGTGGGTGATGTCACCGAGTCGCTCTTCAAGCGCGAGGCGGGGGTGAAGGACTCCTCCGCCCTGATCCCGGGACACGGCGGCGTGCTCGATCGTCTCGATTCGCTCTATTTCGTCGTGCCGGTCACGGCCGGCCTGTTCCGGTTGTTTGGCGTCGCATGAGCATCGGCGTCGCGGTGCTCGGCTCCACCGGGTCGATCGGCCGCTCGACGTTGCACGTGCTGGCCCGGCAGCGCGACCGCTTCCGCGTCGCCGCGCTTACGGCGCACTCCAACGCGGCGCTGGTGGAGCGGCAGGCGGCCGAGTGGCAGCCCGGCTATGTGGGCCTCGTCACGGGCGACCCCGGCGACTTGGGCCGCGGCACCGGGCGGGGGGCGGCATGCCTGGTCGAAGCGGCCACCCGCCCCGACGTGCAGATCGTCGTCAACGGCATCGTGGGGGCGGCGGGGCTCGAGGCGACGCTCGCCGCGCTGCGGGCCGGCAAGCGCGTGGCGCTCGCGAACAAGGAAACGTTGGTGATGGCGGGGGAGCTCGTGACCCGCGCGGCGCGCGAGGGCGGGGGGGAGATCGTCCCCGTGGATTCCGAGCACAGCGCCGTGCTGCAATGCATCACCGGGCGGCGCGCGGGGGACCTGGCCCGGCTGATCCTCACCGCGTCGGGCGGCCCATTCCGCACCTGGACGCCGGCGCAGGCGGCGGCCGCCACGGTAACCGAGGCGCTGCGTCACCCCACCTGGAAGATGGGGCGGAAGATCACGGTCGATTCCGCCACGCTCGCGAACAAGGCCCTCGAGGTGATCGAGGCACACTTCCTGTTCGGGCTGGCCTACGACGCCGTCGACGTGGTGGTGCACCCGCAGTCGGTGGTGCATGCGTTCGTCGAGTTCATCGATGGCTCGGTGCTGGCGCAAGTCGGCTTTCCCGACATGGAGCTGCCGATTCTCTACGCGCTCACCCATCCCGAGCGCGTCCCCGATGCCGGCACCCGGCGTTTCGACCCCGTCGCGGCGGGGAGTCTCACGTTCGAGTCCGTGCGTCCCGAGCTCTACCCGGCCTACGGGCTGGGGCGCGCGGCGGCGGCGGCCGGGGGAACGGCGCCCGCGGTGTTCAACGCCGCGAACGAGGTCGCGGTGGAGCTCTTCCTCGGGGGGACCATCCCGTTTGGACGCATCGCCGCGACGATCGAGCGGGTGCTCGCCGCGCACCAGCCGATCGCCGCCGAGACGCTCGAGGTGGTGCTGGCCGCGGACGCCGCGGCGCGCCAGTTGGCGCAGGAGGCGGCGTGCTCCTGACCGTCGTGGCGTTCGTCGTGGTGCTGGGCGTGCTGATCTTCGTGCACGAAGCCGGCCACTTCCTCGCGGCCAAGGCGGTCGGTGTGCAGGTGTTGCGTTTTTCGCTCGGCTTCGGTCGGCCGCTCCTCCAGTGGCGCCGTGGCGAGACGGAGTACTGGATCTCGTGGCTGCCGCTCGGCGGTTACGTGAAGATGGCGGGCCTCGAGGAGGCCGGGGTGGCGGGCGAGCTCGAGGGCGGCCAGAGCGCGGTACCGGTCGATCCCGCCCGCGCCTTCGATCGCAAACCGGTCGCGGCACGCATGGTCGTGATCGTCGCCGGGGTCACGATGAACGCCCTGCTTGCCTTCGTGATCTTCGCCGGGCTCGCGGCCACGGTCGGCTGGCCCGAGCTCAACACGACGGAGGTCGATTCGGTGATCGTCGCCAAGCTGCCCGAGGAGGCCCGGGCGCTGGCCGCGCTCACGCCGGGCGACCGCATCGTGGCGATCAACGACGACTCGGTGCGCACTTGGGACGACGTGTTCCGGGCGATCGTGAGCGGACCGCCGGAGCTGCGGGTGCGGGTGGCGGGGCGCCGCGACCCGCTCGTCGTGCGGCTGGACCAGGGCGGCCTGCCGGCCCGCCAGGCGGTGGCCGAGGCGGTGCTGCCCCGCGTCCCCGCGGTCGTGGGGGCGGTGCAGCCCGGGCGGGCGGCCACGCGGGCGGGGCTCGCGCCGGGCGATGTCATCCTGCGAGTTGACGGGGTGCCGCTGCGCTCGGTGGACCAGTTTCTGGGCCGGGTGTGGCAGAGCCCCGGCCGGCCGCTGCTGCTCGACGTGCAACGCGGGGCGGCCACGCTCGCGCTCACGGTCGTCCCCGATACCGCGACAGGAAGCGACGCGCGCTATCCGCGCCGTCCGCCGCGCTACGGCTTCATCGGGGCCGAGCTGGGGCAGGCGATCGTGCGGATCCGTCAGCCGGCGGGCGCGGCGCTCGTCACCGGGTGGGACGAGACGGTACGCGCCGGGCGGCTGGTCGTAGGCTTCCTCAAGGGCCTGGTGTTGCGGCAGATCTCGGTGCGCGAGGTGGGCGGCCCGATCCTTGTGGCGCAGGTGTCGGGGCAGGCCGCGCGTCAGGGCGCCGACCGGCTGTTGTGGTTCATGGCCTTCTTCTCGGTGAACTTAGCCGTCCTGAACATCTTGCCGATCCCGATTCTCGACGGCGGCCAGCTCTTGTTCTTGATCGCCGAGGCGGTGCGCCGCAAGCCGCTGCCGCTCGAACTGCGGCTGCGACTCACGCAGCTCGGCTTCGTGCTGCTGCTCGGCATCATGATCCTGGCCACCTCGAACGACATCCGTCGCTGGCTGGGGCATGCCCTCGGCCGTTAGGGAAACGCTGGAGAGCTTCCTCGCCGGCCGGGCTCCGGCCGAGCGGGTCGTGATCGCGGTGGCCGCCGCCTACTACGGGCAACCCGGCGCGGGGCAGCGGGAGCGCTGGCGCCCCCTCATCGACGTGATCGATCGGGCGTCGCCGGGCATCGTGGAGCTGGGGGGCGTGGCCGCGCGGCCCGGCTTCGCCGTCCGGCTGGCGGAGCGCCCGTTCCCCAGGCAGTTCGAAGCCGCGTTGCGGGGCGCCGCTGCCGCCGTCCTGGCGACGGGGAGCGGCGACGCCGACACCCCACCGGCAGCCGAGGCTCCCGCCCTCGCCGCGACGGCCATCCCCGCCGCGGGGCTGGTGACACGGTTCGTCCGGGCGGTGCGGCGCTGGTTCAGCGCCGCAGCCTGATTACGAGCGCGACGAGGAGGAGGAAGGCGCCCAGCGCGGCGGCCACGAGGGCCCAGCGCCGGGCGCGCGGCGCGCGGTCCGCCGGGCGGGCCGGGGCGGAGCCGCTAGCGGCGCTCGCCGCTCGGGGCGCCGGCGCCGCGGGCGCCGCGCCGCTCGTGCGCCGGTGCGCCGCCACGGCCTCGAGGTCCGCCAGCAGTTGGCTCGCGTCGCGATAACGATCGTCGGGGTGTTTGGCGAGGCACTTCGCCACCACCCGCTCAAACCGCTTGGTCAGCTCGGGGCGCTGCTTCCGCAAGAGCGGCGGCGGGTCTTCCACGTGCATCCGGGCGAGCTCGAACCAGTCGCTGGACGTGAACGGCACGTCGCCCGTCGCGGCCTTGAAGAGGGTGACGCCGAGGGCGTAGAAGTCGACTCGGGCGTCGAGCGGCCTGCCCTGCGCCTGCTCAGGGGAGAGGTACTGCGGTGTCCCGATCGTCATGTTCACGCCGGTCGACGCCACGTAGCCCGAGATGGCGCGCGCGATGCCGAAGTCCGAGATGACGGCGCTGCCGTCCGATTGGATCAAGATGTTGTCGGGTTTCAAGTCGCGGTGAATCACCCCCTGAGCGTGGGCGAAGGCAAGCCCGCGCGCCACGTCGCGCCCCAAGCGAGCGATCTCCGCCTCGGGCAGCGGGCCATCGCGGGCGATTCGGGCGCCCAAGCTGTCGGCGCACAGGTCCATCGCGAAGTACACCTGTTCGCCCGAGCGCGCCACGGCGCGGATGCGGATGATGTTGGGCGCTTGCAGCTTGGCGGCGGTCTCAGCCTCGTTACGGAACCGCGCTTCGAAGTGCGCGTCGCCCGCGTAGCGCGGCTTCAACAGTTTCACGGCGCAGGGCGCGCCGTCCTGGTCGCGGCCCGCGAAGACCCAGGCGAAGCCGCCCTGACCGAGCAGGCGGTCGAGCCGATAGGGGCCGACGCTGTGGCCGACGAGGTCGGCGGGCGTGGCGGTCACGGCAGGGCTTTACAAACACGCATCGGGGGTCTAAGTTACTGCGCGCTCAAGAATTAGGGAACTGGAACGGATGTACGACAAGACGACGCCGGTCAGGAAGTACGGGCTGCACGAGGGGGACACGGGGTCGGCCCCGATCCAGGTCGCGCTGCTCACCGAGCGGATTAACAGCCTCACCGATCACTTCCGGGTCAACCCCAAGGACTTCCACGGGCAGCACGGACTCCTGAAGATGGTGAGTCAGCGGCGCCGACTGTTGGAGTACCTGAAGCGCAGCGACCTGGAACGCTATCGGCAGCTCATCGACGAGCTGGGTCTCCGCCATTAGCCGTGCTGGCGTCGCGTTGGGCGCCCCGGGAAGAGCACCGGGGCGCTCGGCGTATTTCTGGGTGCTCTAGACAGGTTCTCTGGTGAAGCACGTCGAACGAGAGTTTGCCGGACGTCCTCTGAAACTCGAGGCGGGCCGGCTGGCGAAGCAGGCGGCGGGATCGTGTCTGCTGCAGTTCGGGGAGACGGTGGTGCTGGCGGCGGTCACGGTGTCGGACAATCTCTCGACCCTGCCGTTCTTTCCGCTGACCGTCGAGTACCGCGAGAAGAGCTACGCCGCCGGCAAGATTCCCGGCGGCTTTTTAGCGGCCCGGGTGATCGATCGCTCGCTCCGCCCGCTGTTCCCCGAGGGCTTCAAGAACGAGGTGCAGGTGTTCTTGTACGTGCTCTCGGCAGACCAGGAGAACGACGCCGACGTGCTCGGCGTCACGGCGGCATCCGCGGCGCTCGAGATGTCGAAGGTGCCCTGGCAGGGGCCGATCGCGGCGGTGCGCGTGGGCCGGGTCGAAGGCGCCTGGATCCTGAACCCCACCTTCCAGCAGCTGGAATTCTCCGACGTCGACATGGTCGTCTCGGGGGGGCGCGACTCGATGGTGATGGTCGAGGGCGGGGCGCTCGAGCTCACGGAAGCCGAGATCGTGAAGGGGTTGGAAGTGGCGCAGAAGGGCATCCGCGAACTGCTGGACGCGGCGACGGAGCTGGTGCGCGACATGCGCCAACCCAAGATGGAGTGGAGCAAGAGCGAGCCGCCGGCCGAGCTCGTCGCCCGGGTGAAGGCGCTCGCCGAGCCGCGCGTGGCGGAGGCGCTGCAGCTGCCGGAAAAGGCGGAGCGGGCGCAGGCGTTGGCGGCGCTGAAGGCGACGATCCACGAGCAGCTGGCGACCGAGTTCCCCGACAATGGGAAGGACGTGGCGAGCGTCCTCGAGGAAATCGAGTACCACACGATGCGCCAGCAGGTGCTCGAGCGCGGCGAGCGCGTCGACGGGCGCGACCTGAACGCGGTGCGGCCGATCAGCTGCGAGGTGGGCGTGTTGCCCCGCACCCACGGGTCGGCGCTGTTCACCCGCGGCCAGACGCAGGCCCTGGTGTCGGCGACGCTCGGCACCGTCTCCGACGAGCAGCGCATCGACTCGATCGACGTGCTGCAGGAAACATCGAAGTCGTTCATGCTGCACTACAACTTCCCGCCGTTTTCGACCGGCGAGGTGCGACCGATCCGCGGCACCTCACGCCGGGAGGTGGGCCACGGCGCGCTGGCCGAGCGCGCGCTGCAGGCGTTGCTGCCGCCGTACGAGCAGTTCCCCTACACCATCCGCATCGTGTCCGACATCCTCGAGTCGAACGGCTCGTCGTCCATGGCCACGGTGTGCGGCGGCTCGCTGGCGCTGTTCGACGCCGGCGTGCCGATGAGCGGTGCCTGCGCCGGCGTAGCGATGGGACTCATCAAGGAAGGCGACCGCGTGGCGGTGCTCACCGACATCCTGGGCACCGAAGACCACCTGGGGGACATGGATTTCAAGGTCGCCGGGACGCGGCAGGGCGTGACGTCGATCCAGATGGACATCAAGATCTCAGGCCTTGACTTCCACATCGTCGCCGAGGCGCTCGAGAAGGCCAAGACGGCCCGACTCCACATCTTAGACATCATGGATCAGGCGATCCCGCGACCCCGCTCGCAGCTGTCCAAGTACGCGCCGCGCATCATCACGATCCAAATCCGTCCCGACAAGATCGGCGATCTGATCGGGCCCAAGGGCAAGACCATTCGCGGCATCCAGGAGCAGACGGGTGCCGAGATCAACGTGGACGACACCGGGCTCGTCACGATTTCCGCCGTGGGCGAGGGCGGCGAGCGGGCGCGGGACATGGTCGCGGCGCTGGTGCAGGAGCCCGAGGTGGGCAAAGTGTACGAGGGAGTGGTGAAGAGCACCACGGCCTTCGGCGCGTTCATCGAGATTCTCCCGGGCGTGGAGGGGTTGCTCCACATTTCCGAGCTGCAGCATGGCCGCACCGAGCGCACCGAGGACGTCGTCAAGAAGGGCGATCACGTGCGGGTGAAGCTGCTGGAGGTGGACGAGCGCGGCCGCATGCGGCTGTCCCGGAAAGCGCTACTCGACAAGCCGGAGCCGGCGCGCACGCGCTGATGGAGACGGTCGGGCTCGACC
>WNFJ01013951.1_pt1 | contig 24572 bp, 20 predicted proteins | sample 5400461 | NCBI WGS metagenome assembly WNFJ01 (sample SAMN13153349, study PRJNA577476) | soil metagenome | isolation source: 115 cm saprolite on Douglas fir-dominated hillslope | place: USA:California | collected 2013-09-17
CAAATATCGGACAATCCACCCGCAGCGCCAGCGCCAGCGCATCCGACGGACGCGAGTCCACGCTCACCACTTCGCCTCCGCGCTCCAGCCAGATCACCGCATAAAAAGTATCCTCGCGCAACTCCGTCACCACCACCTTGTGCACCTGCGTCTCTAGGCCGGTCAGCACGTTCTTGATCAAATCATGCGTCATCGGACGCGGCGTGCTCACCTTCTCCATCTCCAGCGCAATCGCATTCGCCTCATAAACCCCCACCCAAATCGGCAGCACCGATTCCCCCGCCACATCCTTCAAAATCACAATCGGCATATTGCTGACCGGATCGACTAAGAGGCCTCGGATTGTCATCTCTACTTCCATGGGAGACTCCTTAACGTGTTGCCTTAAGTTTCCTTTTGCCGCCCGCTGCGCGACGTGCGCGCGTCTTTGCTTCTTATATCACCAATTCGCCCAGGAGGCTGTTGGGAAAGCTGGTGGTTGCTTTTACTTGGACGTAGCTTCCTATTGTGGGAGATGCATCCTCCGGGACGGTGAAATTTAGGGTTTTGTTCTGGCTGGTGCGGCCGATCCACTGGCCGCGGGCTTCATTCCTTCCTTCAACCATTACTTCGGAGGTTGTTCCTATGTATTTCTTGTAGCGGGTGATCTGTATTTCTTTTTGTCTTGCCATCAGGACTTCCAACCTGCGGGATTTCTCTTGATCTGGGATTGCGTCGTCCAGCGCCAGCGATGGAGTGTTCGGCCGCGGCGAATATTTGAACGTAAACACCGCGTCGTAGCCGACTTCGTCTAAGAGCCATAAAGTTTCGGCGAAGTCTTCTTCCGTCTCTCCGGGGAAGCCGACGATGATGTCGCTGGTGATGCTGATCTCGCGTTTCGCCGACTTCATCCAGGCGATGCGTTCGAGATATTGCTCGCGGGTGTAGAGGCGCTGCATGGCGTTCAGCACGCGGTCCGATCCGCTTTGCACGGGCAGGTGAACGTGATCGCAGAGCGTCGGTACGGCGTCGATCGCATCGATGATGTCGCGTCCAAAGTCGCGCGGATGCGAAGTTGTGAATCGCACTCGCCGAATCCCGGGCACTTCGCCGACTGCTGCCAGCAATTCCGCGAACGTCCGCCTCCCTGCCGGATCTTTATAGGAATTCACGTTCTGCCCCAGCAGTTGAATTTCCGTGTAGCCGAGATCGGCCATCTGGCGGGCTTCGGCAAGCACTGACTCTGTCGTCCGGCTGCGCTCCTTGCCGCGCGTGAACGGCACCACGCAGTAGGAGCAAAACTTGTCGCAGCCTTCGATGATGGTGATGTATCCGCGATGCGGATTGGTGCGTGCGGTAAATTCGGTTTCAAAACAATCTTCGGTCTCGCGATCGTCGAGCCCGGTGATGCGCTTCCCTGCCTCGAGCTGCACCAGCATCTGCGGTAGGTTGCGGTATGAGGCCGATCCGCACACCAGCGACACATGCGGCGCGCGCTCGAAAATCTTTTCGCCTTCCTGCTGCGCCACGCAGCCTAGCACGCCAAACTTCTTGCCCTGCTTCAGCAGTTTCTTGTAATCCGCCAGCCGATGAAACACTTTCTGCTCCGCCTTGTCCCGGATGGAGCACGTGTTGTACAGAATCAAGTCAGCCTGCTCGACCGTCTGCACCTGCCGGTATCCCTCGTGCACCAGCGTGCCAATGACCTTTTCCGAGTCATGCACGTTCATCTGGCAGCCGAAGGTTTCGAGGTAGAAGGTCTTGTGGGAGGCGTTTGGCAGAACTCTTTGGGGAACCCCAGACATAAGGAAAGTATAGCGCGGCCCTAGGTTATTCGCCTCGCTTCGATTGCTTGCGCTTCGGAGATTCCAGTTGCGGAAGGTCTCCATCGGGATACTCGGGACGCCTTTCCGCCGCCTTGTCTTTGATGATGACGTCGAGCGCCCGCTGCTTGTCCTGGTTCTGCATCTCGTAGATGGCTCCGACGAAGGCATTGCGGACGGAGGCTCCCCTGCGGCGGGCTCGGCGGCTGAGAGCCACAACCACGAGAAGGAAGATCAGGAAAACAGCTGCGTACACAATGCGAAGTACTTCATACATGAATCGCAGGTCCTTTGCTGCTGGGCGCGAACGTGTGCCGCACCTTCCCCCAAGGCTACCCTCGCCGCACCTTCGTAGCAAGCAACTCCCTGAACTCCGCGACCGACTCCGGGGCCCTGCGCCCAAAGTTACTTGAGGCTTAAAGCACCGCGAGGCAGGCTTGATTTGTAAGGTGCGAACTTAGGCGCTTTGTTTTAGAATGAGTTTGAAGGGCGGCTGCGAAGCCGCCCTTTGTTTTGGAGCGTCGAGATCAAAATCCCCTCCCTGTCTCTCCAAAGAACGGAGAGACAGGGAGGGGCACTTTCGCGGATTGGATGGAAAGGCTGGGCCAGCTCCTTATAGGGCGTGGGAACCGTCCGGGAAGCCCGCGAGGTGAAGATGGGACAGCCCCTCGCTGTGTTAGACTCCGACCGTCCGATACGTTCCCACGTAGGGAGTTTGCTGCCATGGGCGCTCAGGCCTCGCCTGATACGTTGCTACACTGGCTTTACACGAATGCACCAGCCGCTTGGCTCAGTGCTCTCGCGGCAGCCGTTGCCTTCCTTCTCGCGCTTCGGTCGCGCAAAAAGCCCAGAAGGCTCGTCGTCCGGGAAGTCCGTAATTCCTCCGTCGTCCGGATATGGCCCAGCGTTCGGCACAAGATCAAAATGGAATTCGAAGATCGGACAATAAAATCGCTTGCCCAGGTTGAGGCCGAGGTGTTTAACGAGGGGTCGGAAACGATTGAAGGCCCTAATTTCACGCTGACGTTGCCTGATGGATGCGTTGTCCTCGACATAGCCGTTTCTCCGGAGGAGTTCCAAGCAGGAACGGTGATTGACGGCCACAGTGTCTCTATCTCCCTTCCGTATTTGAATGCCGTGCGGGAGCATAAACAGGTCGTGAAATTGTCGGTCCTGGCCGATGGAGATACCGAACCAATTAAAGTAAGTGGTTCTGGAGCGGGATGGTCAGTTCGGCACTTCCCCGTGACTGATCCAGGGAGCGACTTAAAGCACCTTATGTGGCTTGGCGCTGCCGTAGCATACCTCCTGCCTATGGGCATTTGGTATATACCGTTCATTTTCCGCCGGTACGGAATAGGGGAAAACGAGATGAGCTGGAGAGCTCTCGCGGCCGCCGCTCCTGTGCTTGTGCCAGGCGCGGTGGCGGCCTTCGCCAGCGTACGCTGGAGTGTGCGCGATGTCCGGCTGCTGAAGAACAAGGTTCGGTGAGCCGCTCCTAGCTGCGTTCTCGACGGGCCGGAAAGTGCAGGGCCGCCTTCGTCCGGAGCCGTCCGTGCGGCGGGGGTTCAACCGTGAGCTTCAAAGTACCCCCTTTGGTCACGGCCACGAGGGTGGAGAGTCTAGGGTTTCCGCTCTCCGACAAGGCGCGATACAGGCTCTCGCGCCTCAATGCGCCCGTTCTTGTTCTTACTTAATGTATAATGTAAGCCATGCTGCGTCAGATTACTACGGTAAGCACCAAGGGCCAGTTCGTCATTCCTTCTGAGATGAGGGCCGCGCTGGGCATTGGACCGGGCACGCGCATTGCTGTTTCTCAGGATGGGTCGCGAATTGTCCTGGAGCCGGTATCGGAGGAACTTGTAGACAAGACGCGCGGGCTTTTTTCCGGCAAGCCTTCCCTTTCCGAGGCGCTCAAGCGCGAGCGGCGGCGGAAGAAAGATCGCTGGTAAATGGGTGACAATCCCATGGTGACCTACGTCCTCGACTCCAGCGCGATTCTGCGCTACCTCGACGATGAGGCGGGCGCGGCTCGGGTGGCGGAGATTATCAAATCGCATTTGGCCGGTCGATGCGTTGCCATCCTCTCGGCTGTGCATTGGGGCGAGGTGGCCGGTATCACTTGCAAAGCCCATGGCAAGCAGGCGATGGAGTTGTTGCTGTCCCGCCTTAGTGTGTTTGGATTGCAAGTGGTTGCGGCCGATGCCGATCGCGCCGTGCGCGCTGCGTTGATCAAGGTAAAGCGTGACCTACCCTACGTCGATGCCTTTGGAGTGGAGTTGGCTGGGGATTCGGGCGGGCATGTTTTTGTGACGGCTGACTTTGATTTCAAAGTGGCTAGCCGCGATGTGGCGATTGAATTTTTGCCTGTGAAGTGATGGGTCAACACGGGGCTAACGATCTTTCGCCCCTTCCAGGGCTTGGTTATCCTCTATCTGTCGTTTACCCACGGCTTACGGTGAATTCTGTCGCCGCTTCGCGGCTGGCGTCGTGCCCTACAATTCCAGAGCAACTTCGACGATTTCCGGCCGACGCGGGCGGGGGCGCCAGCGCCACATTCGCGCCGCTAGGAGACGAGGGGAAGCAGGAGCTCTCGCTCAACCGTACGCTTAGCGGGATGCGGCCGCGGCGAGAGGCTTGATGGCCTTGAGTTCCCTCGAATACTTCTTCTTGACCTGATGAACGGCAAAGGCATCTTGCAGGTTGAGCCAGAACTGCTCGGAAGTGCCGAAATACCTGGCTAGGCGAGCGGCCATCTCGGGGGAGATTCCCCGCTTCTCCCGAACAATGTCGTTGACGGTAGGAGCGGAAACGCCCAAGTCGACCGACAAACGGTAGGCGGAAATGCCCATAGGCGCGAGAAACTCCTCCCGAAGAATCTCTCCGGGATGCACTGCCCAACCTGCCGGACCCTCATTCTTGATACTCACAGTTCTTTCTCCATGCTACTGATTCGTTTTTCATACTACGTTCAGTGGTAATCCGTTATCTCCACATCGTGGGCGTCGCCGTCCCGCCACTTGAAACAGACGCGGAATTGATCGTTGACTCGAATGCTGTGCTGGCCCTTTCTGTTGCCGTGCAACTCTTCCGGTCGGTTGCCGGGAGGGATTCGCAAGTCCTCCACGCTACGTTTCGCAAATTGGCCGGAGGCATCCCTTGACTCTTTCCTGTATCCCAGAATTCTTTCGTGTTCTTGTCCGCGAAGGGCTTGATCACACTTCGAGACCGTTGCTGCGGCACAGGGCCGGGATATCTTTCCAGCCGCGCGCTTTTCGGGGGCAATCCAGCGGTGTGCGGTGTGTCCACGCGGCGCGGCCTCGACTGCTATTTAACGATTGACGTTATTAACGATACACGTTAACTATCAGGCTTCGCGGTATTTTTCGTACTTCCCTCTTTTTCCTCTGGTCGGCCTGAAATCTAGCGCAGACTATCGAGTTATAAAAGGCCAACGGTGGGGAGGATCTCCAGGGTTCCGACGGTAGCGTTCGGCGGCAGCAGGATTGCGTTGACGACTGCGGCGGCGACCGTGGCCGCAGACATCATCTTTTTTCGCGGGGCTTGCGGCCAAAAACTGTTCCAGATATCGGTACTGGTGGCGCCGGGCAACAGGGCGACGACGCGGATTCCCTTCGGGCTTAGTTCCTCGCGAAGCGTATTGGTGAAGCCAAGCGCCCCGTGTTTTGAGGCAGCGTAGGCGGCTGATCCAGCAAAGACGCGATTGGCGGTGATGGAGAGGTTGTTCACGATGGTGCCGCCGCGCTTCATGATGGCCAGCGCGGCTTGCGTCACCAGAAACATTCCGGTCAGGTTTGTCTCGATCACGTCTTTCCAAAGTGGCAAAGGCAGCTTGTCGATTGTGAAATTGCTATGGGCGATCCCGGCGTTGTTGACAAGAATATCGAGACGCTTGAATTGCCGGCGGATGGATCGAAAGAGATCGTCGATCGACTGCGGGTCGCGAACGTCGCCAGGGTGGGCGAGGATTTTGATTTTTGCAGAGGCCAGTTCCCTGCTGATGCGGCGCAGGGTTTGTTCGTCGCGGCCGGTGAGGACCAGATTGCAGCCTTGGGCGGCCAGGGCTTGTGCGATGGCCAGGCCGATGCCGCGGGTGGCGCCGGTAATGAGGGCGACCTGGCCGCGTAGACATCCCGCCGATTGCGAGGTTTTGTGTAAAGTACGTTGCGACAGGACAGGCCCCCTTCCAGTTCGTTGAGCCATCCTACTGCATTACGAAAGAAGCTGGCACCGCAGGTTGGCAGAGACGGCCATTATTTTGGCACGCAAGACGCAACGCTGAACTTCTTCGCGGAGGCATTCTCATTGGATATATACTGTGCGTCTAACGCGGAATCTACAGTCCGAGGTAATCGTATGAAGGCAGCGATCGGACAAGCGAGGATATCCACATTCAACCTCTTCAACTTCTTTGGCATAGTCGCCCTTATGGGAGGGGCAGTGCTGATATTCCAGCATTACATGGATGCGAAGGCGTTCAAGGACTTTAGCAATGATCCGGCAGGCGTTGTCTCGACGGGAGGCTCGATTCCGCAGTGGGAGGAAAAAGGGCTGGAAGCCTTCTCCGCGATGAGCGGCTTGCTTACCACCCTGGGCACGGCATTGCTGGGAGGCTTGGGGTTTCTATTGAGCAATGCGCGCCAAGTCGAAAATCCGGCGCAACGCGCATGGTCCGCCTGCGGAGCGGCTGCGTGCGCTTGTGTGTCTATTTATTTCGGGTATGTAGTCCACCTTCATGTCCTGTGGGCGATTAGTCTCGAGCGATTCGATCCGTACCTTTTTGCGTTCATTTGGCCCAGTCGAGCCCAATTTTACATGCTCCTGTTGGCTGTGTTCTTTTTTGCCCTCTTTGCATTTCACGAGCTAAACTCGGAGGGTTCCAAGTGAAGGCTCGTCCAATGTCGTCAGCTATTAGAGCCGTCATGCTAGGCGGCCTTCTGTTGCAAGGCGCCCTGTCACAGTTGCCTCCGCAACCTGCCACGTTGATCGTCAGGTCAAATCCGAGCGGCGCCAGGATAACCATTAACGATAGAGTTATGGATCATCCTACAGATGCGACCTTTAAGGTGGCGCCGGGCACCTACCGTGTGTCGGTATCGGGTAATGCGAGCTGCCAGGAGAGATCGGTGAACCTCGCTTCCGGCCAGAGGCTGACGCTCGTCTGCAACGGCACTTCCTGGACGGTTCAGTAGCAGCAAGGCCCATCGCGATCACACTCCGTTCGGGCGCTGGCGGATTAGGGAGAGGAACTCCTGCCGCGTTTCTTGTTCGTTGCGGAAGCAGCCCAGCATGGAAGACGTTACAGCGGCAGAATGTTGCTTTTCGACGCCGCGCATCATCATGCACAGGTGGCGGGCTTCGATGACTACGGCCACGCCTTGCGGTTGGATTACTCTTTGAATCGTCTCGGCGATCTGGGTGGTGAGGCGTTCCTGAATCTGGAGGCGGCGGGAGAAGAGTTCTATCAGGCGCGGGACTTTGCTGAGGCCGATTACTTTGCCGTTGGGAATGTAGGCGACGTGCACTTTGCCGAAGAAGGGCAGCAGGTGGTGCTCGCAGAGGCTGAACATTTCGACGTCTTTGACGATCACCATCTCGTCGTAAGTGACGGTAAAAAGCGCGGCTTTGAGCAAGCTCTCGGGATCTTCGGTGTAGCCGCGGGTTAGGAACTGCATCGACTTGCGAACGCGCTCGGGAGTGAGCAGGAGGCCTTCGCGTTGCGGGTCTTCGCCCAGGCGGATGATCATCTCCTGAACCAGATCTTCGAAGCTCGCGCTGGTAAGAGTGGACGGCTCGGTCGTGGGTTTCATGGTCATATCAAATTGGTACTCTTGTAAGCCGGTAATTTTGCAATTGAAAGCTGATTAGCCTGCGTACTCGAACGAATTCATCATAGTTTCTTCCAGCCTCACTCTTTCCAGATGCGCGAAGCGGAAGCCGCGCTGCAGTATTTCGTAAATCTGGATGCAGAGATTTTCTGTGGTAGGGACCTCCTGGGCAAATTCCGGCAGCATGTTCAGGTTCTCGTGGCCGTAGCGCGCGAGAATTTCCGTTTCGATGAAGCGGTCGAGATCGGTGAGATTGCAGACCATGCCGGTTTTCTCGTCGACCTGACCGCTAACCGTCACTTCGACAGTGTAGTTGTGGCCATGTCCGTAGGGATTGTTGCACTTGCCGTAAGTCATCTGGTTTTCTTCATTCGACATCGCTTCGCAGTGGAGACGGTGCGAGGCCGAAAAGAGATAACGGCGGGAGAGGTGAGCTTTCATTTACCTGCCTTACTGACTCGATTTGGATGCTGTACCCCAAAAACCTTCACTACAGAGGGCACGGGGGTTCCACGGGGTAGGACTTTCTTTGGGCTTCATGCTTCTCCGTAGAAATCGACGAACAAGTCGGGGGTTTCGTAGAGCCGCACACGGTGCAGTTTGGCGGCGGTGAGCTTGGTGGCCAGGCGCTGCCAGATGGCGATGGCGATGTTTTCCGTCGTCGGAATCTGGTGCTGAAATTCGGGAACCTCTTTGTTGAGAAAGCGATGGTCCATCGCGTCGAGCACTTCACGGTGCATGATTTCTTTGAGTTGCTTGAGGTCGACAACAAAACCGGAGCGCGCGTCGACTTCCCCTTTTACTGTGACTTCGAGCGTGTAGTTGTGGCCATGGCCGTTTGGGTTATTGCACTTACCGAAGACGCGGCGGTTCTCCTCCGGCGTGAAGTCCGGGTTGTGGTAGAGGTGCGATGCGGAGAATTCAGCTTTGCGCGTGAGATAGACCATGCTTTTCCTGCGTTGCGGGATCGGTTTCTGTCAATGATTCCAGGGTGAGTGGATTGCCGGGATATTCGCGGCCTTTCCAGCAAACAGTGCCGCGCCGGTGAGATCGCTCCGAGCGCAACAATAAATATGAGAATAGAGGCAAGCCGAAGAGGGCTAGAACATTTGCCTCCGCGGGAAAATGAGCGCGGCGGACGCGCCTTAAAAATAATCCATAGACAGCCACGCAAAGAACGGCTGTGATCACCGTGGGTCGCCAACGCCCGCGCAGGCGGCTGTCGATGGCAACGGCAAAGCTGGTAACGATAAGCACAAACTCGGTGGCGCGGAGCGCGGCCAGGCGCAGCGGTGAGAGAAACAGTAGCGCGAGGTTTTTGGTCCAGCCTTCGCGCAGTTGGGCGAAGCTGCGATACATGCGGGTGCGAACCGCGTCGCCGCCGTAGCGGAAGAAAATCTTTCGGCCTGATTGCTTCACGGCGCGAGCCAGGGCTACGTCTTCGAGGAGGTTGGTTGCGACTGCGGCGTGGCCCCCGACAGCGTCGTAGGCTTCGCGGCTAATGAGGATGTACTGGCCGTTGGCAGCCGCTGCCACAGACTTGGGATCGCTAACTTGGCTGGGGCGAAAGCTGGCTGCGAGTTCGGCGAAGATTACGGGCATGACAGCCTTCTCCCAAAGCTTCACTTCTTTCATGCCGCGGGCCAGCGATCCCGGCAGGTGGATGGTGTCGGCATCGGTGAAGAGCAGCCATTGGCCGCGAGCCGCTTTGGCTCCAGCGGTGACGGCGTTGTTCTTACCGGTCCAACCTGCGGGAAGCGGACCGGCATCGACGACTCGAACTCCCTGACCAGCAAATGAGTTGGCGATTTCATGGGTGCGGTCGGTGGAGTGATCGTCCACCACGATGATTTCAAAATCCACGATTCCCTGGTCCACTGGAGTCTGGTCCGCAAAAGACTGGTCCACAAGAGACTGAAGACACGCGTCCAGGCAGGCTTCTTCGTTGCGCGCTGGCACGATCACTGAGACTGCGGGTTGAGCGATTGCTCTATCTGTCGCAGGCATACGCCGAATCCATTATTATAGCTGTGTGCGACGCATCCTTCGTTTTCCCGGCGCCATTTTCTCCGCCCTAATTCTGTTCGCTCTCTCTGGCTGCTACAGCGGGACGCGCCCCCCGCACATCGGCACGGCCGCTCCGGACTTCACCGTGCAGGACTCCGAGCATGCGGTATCTCTCAGCCAACTCAAAGGTAAGGTGGTGGTGCTGAACTTCTGGGCAACGTGGTGCCCGCCCTGCATCGAAGAGATGCCTTCGCTGGTCCGAATGCAGCAGCGCATGCAGCCTAAAGGCGTGACGGTGCTGGCCGTCAGCGTCGACGTCGACGACAGCAAATACAGGCGCTTCCTGAAAGATCACAATGTGAATTTGCTTTCCGTGCGCGATCCGGATCAGAAAAGTAACGCTCTGTATGGAACGTTCAAGTTTCCCGAGACTTACATCATCGACCGCAATGGCGTGATGCGCCGCAAATTTATTGGCGCGGTGGATTGGACGGAGCCGGAGATCATTGATTTTCTGGGGAAACTTTAATTCGCCACCGAGCCACACCGCCACGAAGTGAACCTTTTGGCGGCAAAGAACCGGCGGCATTTTTTCGTTCCACAGTTCCTATTTCAATCACAACTTTGCCTTGCGCAAACGCAGCGCGTTCGTGATAACCGACACAGAACTGAAGCTCATGGCCGCGGCGGCGAAGATGGGGCTGAGCAACAGCCCGAAGAATGGATAGAGAACTCCGGCGGCAATGGGTACCCCGATCGCGTTGTAGACGAAGGCGAAAAATAAATTCTGACGGATGTTGCGCATCGTGGCCCGGCTTAGCTTGCGGGCCCGCAGAATTGCGGAGAGGTCGCCTCTCACCAGCGTGATGCCGCCGCTCTCCATCGCGACATCGGTGCCGGTGCCCATCGCGATGCCGACATCGGCTTGCGCCAGGGCCGGGGCGTCGTTGATGCCGTCGCCCGCCATGGCGACCACTCTTCCCTGCCCTTGCAGTTTGCGAATGATTTCCAATTTTCTTTCGGGCATGACTTCGGCTTCGAATTCGTCTACCCCAAGTTGCTGGGCAATCGCGGCGGCGGTCGCGTGGTTGTCGCCGGTGAGCATCACGATGCGGATGCCCTGATTCTTGACTCCGCGGATCGCATCGAAAGTGGAAGCCTTCATCGGATCCACGACGTGGAAGCCTCCAATATATTTGCCATCGACCGCAACACAAAGGCTGGTTCCGCCTCCGGCGTCCCTATCGTGAAATTCCGTATTTGCGCGGGCGAAGGCTCCCAGATCCTTCATAAAAGCGGCGTTGCCCACGGCCACCCGCTTACCGTCAACCAAACCCATAATTCCTTTTCCGGCGACGCTGACGAATTCGCTTGGCTGCGAGAGCGACAAACCTTGTTTTGTCGCAGCCTGAACGATTGCGCCGGCCAGAGGATGCTCGCTGGCTCTCTCGACACTGGCGGCCAGGCGAAGAGTTTCGCCATTGTCGTCACTTAGCGAGAGCACTCCCGTCACTTGCGGTTTGCCTTCAGTCAACGTCCCGGTCTTATCAACGACCAGGGTGTCGATGTTTTCCAGAATCTCCAGTGCTTCGGCATTTTTGATCAGAACGCCGGCACGCGCGCCGCGGCCTACGCCGACCATAATTGCCATCGGCGTAGCGAGTCCCAGGGCGCACGGGCACGCGATAATGAGCACGGCCACAGCGTTCACCAGGGCGTGCGCGAAGCGGGGCTGCGGCCCCAGAAAAAGCCACGCGGTGAAGGTGATCAGCGCGACCGCTACGACGATAGGGACAAACCATTTCGCCACGCGGTCGGCGAGGCGCTGAATAGGAGCGCGGCTGCGCTGCGCCTGCCCGACAAGTTGCACAATGCGCGCCAGCAAAGTCTCGCCACCCACGCGTTCGGCCTGCATCACAAATGAGCCGCTGCCATTAATGGTTGCCCCAATGACTCTGCTGTCTGGCGATTTCTCGACCGGGATGGACTCGCCGGTGATCATCGACTCGTCGATCGAACTCCTCCCTTCCAGCAGAATGCCATCCACCGGGATTTTTTCTCCGGGCCGCACACGGAGACGATCTCCGGGCTTTACTTGCTCGAGCGGAACGTCTTTCTCGTTGCCATCTGCACTAAGCAGTCGCGCAGTCTGCGGACTGAGGTCGAGCAAGGCACGAATGGCGGCGCTGGTGCGGCTGCGGGCGCGTAACTCCATGACCTGGCCGAGCAAGACCAGGGTGGTGATGGCGGCGGCGGCCTCGAAATACACATCGGGATATCCGTCCATGCTGCGCAGCGATTCCGGAAAAATCTGCGGGGCAAGGGTGGCGATCAGGCTGTATCCGTAGGCGACGCCGGTGCCCATGCCAATCAGCGTGAACATGTTTGGGCTGCGATTGGCGAGCGAGGTCCAGAAGCGCTGGAAGAAGGGCCATCCGCCCCACAGCACAACCGGCGTCGCCAACGCGAGTTCCAGCCAGGGCAACGCCGCGCCGGAGAGAATGCGGTGCAGCGGCATCTCCCATAACATTGCGGCCATCGCAATCGCCATCAGTGGCGCCGTCAGAGCAAGACTTATCCAGAAGCGGCGAGCCATCTCGTGCAGTTCGGGATTTTCTTCGGCAGCGGCGGTCACCGCGCGAGGTTCCAGCGCCATGCCGCAGATCGGACATGAGCCCGGCGCGGGCCGCACGACCTCCGGATGCATGGGACAGGTGTACTCGATGCGCGTGGACGCGACCGGGACTTCCGGTTCGAGCGCCATTCCGCATGAAGGGCAAGCGCCGGGCTTGCCTTCACGCACCTCAGGGCACATGGGGCAGACGTAGGCGGCGGGCGGCGCCTGGGGCTTTGGCGTGATCTGTGAGGATGAGTCGCGGAACGGCGAGTTTGCGTTAGCGCCGCCGAGCACTACCAAATCGGCCGGGTGCGCTGGGATCATCCGTTGCAAGTATTTCGGAGGATCTGCCTTGAATTTCTCCACACACGCCGCGCAGCAAAAATAGTAATTCCTTCCATCGTGGTCATGGACATGTTTGGTGGTCGCAGGATTCACCTTCATTCCGCAGACCGGGTCGCGTTCTAGTGTGCGTGGCGGGTTGGTTGGGCGCGTGGACATAAGTTGAGGCGAACTCGAATGCGACGCGGGACTGAAGCCCGCGATCGATTGTGATGCTATTAGGCGGCGCGGAAAGCGCCGCTCCTCTCCGTCACCGCAAGTACTTGTTCGATGGGCTATGCTTTATATTGGATTCAGCCCGACGCATGCAGCTGCATCGATCGGCAAAACGTTGATCTCGAACCCATTGATCTCGAACAGATTGACCTCGAACGCGTTGAGTTCGAACATGTTGATCTGGAACCCAAGGATTATCCCATGACGTATTTGGAGGTAGTGTTTCGCTACGATGCTGTGCCCGGCGAGAGCGCACTCCGAGCGATCGATGGCATGCGTGAGGTCTACGGAGTGAGACGGGTGCAGTTCAACGAGCATGAGCGCACGGTGCGCGTTGAGTTTGACGCTTCGCGCCTTAGAGCGGAGGCTGTGGCTCGACTTTTGCGCCAGGCTGGAGTGGATGTGCGCGAGCGTCTCGAGTTAGCGTAGGAATTAAAGAATCAGGATTACTTGCGGCAAGGGGGGTGAGGAGGGCTGGTCGAAACGAAGATAAATGCAATGGGGCGCCCAAGAAAACCTCTGGCCGAAGTCCTTCTTGGAGCGCCCCGTTGCGCGCCACTTCGTCTGTTTTCTTTAAAGCATCTGGCGTACCGTTCTGTAAGCCAAACAAAATACAAGGGCATACAGGCGGCGGCATTGTAGGAATTGCTCTAGGCCGGGAAAGATTTACTTCGGGTCCGAGGTGCGTCTCGAGGGCCAAAGGGCTGTGGAAAACAGCAAATGGCGGAATCTTTCTACCTTTACTTTCAAGTTAAATACCTGAGACGCTCGAAGCAAAGCAATAGCGAAACAAGCTGCCTTGATCTTCAATCTTCGACTCCTTCGCCAAGGCCGCACGATAGCAACCTTGCGCAGCGATTGGCGACTTCCGCTATAATCCTTGAACAAGTTTCCTGCCGAAGCAAGACCTGCGCCCTTAGCTCAGCTGGATAGAGCGTCTGGCTACGAACCAGAAGGTCGGGAGTTCGAATCTCTCAGGGCGCACCATTCCCTCAACGATTTAGGGCACCCCGCGAAGGGTGCCCTTTGGTTTTTGTCCGTGAATTGTCCGTGAAGCAGTGAATTCCTAGCCGTTCGCAGCCATCGCGACTACGTTCTCCTTCGCCGCCGCGAGGTACGCCTGAGTCGCTCAGAGAGCCGTCCGCAGGTCCGTCTCGGAGACGATGGCATCGCGCCGGAACATGGAATCCGTCCTGTGACCGGAAACCTGCATCGCAGTGACTTGCGCCACTCCCGCCGCGACCATGTTCCGGCAGGCGCTTCTGCGCAGGGCACAAACTCATGCATATGCGCATCTGCGGCCGTCGCCGATAAGATTTTTCCGCGCATCGTCTTTTTGACGTATGATGTGTGGTCAAGCCGTACGAGAATCCGCCCCCACGGATTTGGGCATTCCCAGAAAAGATACAACTTAGTTAAGGCAGCCGAGTTCTGTCTGGAGGTCATGTTGCGCCACATCGTCTCCGCGGCATCTTTGTGTGTGTTCGTTTGTCTTTTTGTGTCCCCTCTAGTGTCACAAACATCGCTCGGAGGGGAGAACGTGAACATGGTTTCCGGCACGGACTGGACCACGGGCGATCCTTTCCTGGAGCGGCAGAATGAACCTTCGATCACTGTGTCGACCCGCAATAATCTACACTTGCTGGCCGGCAACAACGACTATCGCACGGTTGACCTGCCGGGAGTCTCGGGCATTCAAGTAAACGGCGATACCTGGCTCGGTGTATTCAAATCCTTTGACGGGGGCCTGACTTGGGGCAGCACGTTGCTGCCGGGTTATCCTCAGGATTCGTCCGCTGTGGGCAACGCGTCGCCGCTCCATGGATTTCAAGCCGCTTCCGACCCGACGGTGCGTTCGGGGCCCAGCGGGACGTTCTATTACAGCGGCATCGCCTTCAACCGCACGCCGACGAACAACGCGCTCGGAGCCGTCTTCGTGGCGCGGTTCGTTGATAACAACAATCGCGAAAACGGCGATCCGACGGCCAAGGCGAGCCTCACCAACCTCACTCCCACGGATTCGATTCGCTATCTGGGAGCAACCGTCATCAGCAGCGGCACATCCGGACAATTCCTCGACAAGCCCTGGCTGGCCGTGGATATCCCGCGTAATACGAACACGTGCACCATCAACTTCACGAACCCTGATGGCACGGCGGGAACTCAAACCGGGCGTGGAGCAACTTCACCGGCACCGGCGGATCCAGCAAGGTCAACGTTGCCTATTCTGACAATTGCGGTGCTACCTTTCCGTCCTCAGTCAAGATCAGCCAGACCAACAGCGTGAACCAGGGGACGGTGATTGCCATGGATCCGAGCGTGCCGGCAACTTCTCCGGCGACGGTCTACGTTGGATGGCGACGTTTCGCCAATGGCAGCCAGAGCGATGCGATCGTGCTGGCGAAGTCAACCGACGGCGGTATTTCCTGGAGCAAGGCCATTGACGTGGTCGACTTTCCGCTGAGTTGTGCAACGAATTCCACGGCCCCGAGCTGCCAGTTCGACGAACTGGAAGGATCCAGTACGTACCGGAGTAATGGCTACCCTGCGCTTGCGGTGGACGCCACCGGCCGCGTGTATGTGGCGGTGTCGCAGCGCAACGCCAATGGCGATGCCCGTGTCGTATTGACCATGTCGACGGATGGCGCCAACACGTGGTCCACTCCCGCGCCGATTGACAACGGATACGTCTTCGACGACAGCGGCAATCCTTTTCTCAACCTTTCCGACCACGGTCACCAGATCATGCCGTCCATGAGCTTCAATGCGGGAAAGCTCACTTTGATCTACTACGACCTGCGAGAGGACCACACCATGGGTGTGTTCACTCCTTCATCGGATGCGAGCGGGTACACCGAGACCCGGCAATTCCTCGCCGATCTGACCTCCAACGCGGCGTCGGTGTTCACGTCATTTATTGACGACTCGACCCTCACCGTGCGCCGGCACACGATGGATGTTCAGGGTGCGCAGGCCGATCCACCTCCGGCGGGTCAATTGACAATGCCGTCTTTTAACACTTTCCGTATCTCCAAGTACTTCGTCGGATTCGATCCAGTGACCAATCAGGCCGAACAGCTTACGTACAACCCGCCGGATCTCCCGCTATTCGTTAAGGGTACCGAGCCATTCATGGGGGACTACATTGACCTCGCCGGCGATCCCCCCTTCATTCTGCAGGGTGGACAGTGGCAGTTCAATACGAGCAACACCAATCCGCAGGTGTTCCACGCTACCTGGACGGACAACCGGGACGTGGTGCAGCCCCCGAATGGGGACTGGACGCAATCTGTTCCTCCGTACTCGCTGTCGAATCCGACCGTGTCGCACCCCAGCGTGTTCGATCCGACCCAAACAGTCACGCAATGCGTGGCTGGAACGAACGACCAGTACTTGGGAACGCGCAACCAGAACATTTACACAGCACGCATCGAGCCGGCTCTCACCATCAGTTCGCCCGGCAACCAGAAAACGCTCGGCTACCAGCCTGCCCCCAATAACACTCAGTTGCTGCAGCGCGCCTTTTCGATGTACGTGCGGAATGCGAACAATGCCCCGCTGACGATCCGGCTTCAAACCAGCCAGCCCGCGGGCGGACAATCTTCCTTCCAGCAATTCGGCGGAGTCATCCGCACGCTCGATGTGACGGTGGCGCCGCTATCCAACATCGCCCGCTCGGTGTTTGCCCAGTCCACCATCGTCACCGATAGCTTCGCGGTCCAGGCATTTCAGATCGATGGCATCGGGGGCCAACCCACAACCAACGGCCTGAATAGCACGATCACCTTTAATCCGGATCCCAGCGCTCCGCAGATTATCAATCCTGACGGATTGCCGCAGCAAGACCCGTCCATTGCGGCGGGTGAAGTGTACACGCCGACCATCGGTTCGGTATTTCTGACGACGCCACTGACGAACTCGAGTGTACTGAGCCCTTACGTTCCAAATCCGGCGATCAAGACCAATTACCCGGCGCAGAATCCAGCGATCAAGACCAACACCGATATCAACCCAGCGATCAAGACCAACACCGCGCTGAACACGGCCTTGAACGATCCGGCCGTCTACAACAGTTCGGTAGCGAACGCCGTGGTGCAGAACCAGCCCCTCAACGATGCGGTCTACTCCGTAATCAACACAGGCAACACCGCCGCAACCTACGTGGTGAAGTTGTTCGACAGCGATGCCACCATGAGCAATCTGCCGCGTCCACTGTGTACCGGAACGGTGAGTTCTTCATGTGTGTACATCCAGTTGCTGCTTTCGAAGCAGTACCTCACTAACACCAATCAGGGTTGCAATCTGGCGGTACAGAACAATTTCGTGACTTACACCAATGTCACGCCTATGTTCGTAACCGACCCGAATCAACTGGGCGATCCCATCATCTTCAATTCCGACATAACTAACGCCACGATTGCACTGGCGCCCAAAGAGACCGGCTTCGTGATCCTGCGCACGAATCTAAGTTCCACGGAGTTACAGCAACTGGTGTCGGCGGTCGCGCCGGTGGTGGTCGCCCACGCAGCCAACCTGGGCACACTCACTCCGCCTGCAACCCTCGCGATCACATCGAGTTCGTTACCCGGCGGCATCGTGGGCCAGACCTATAGCGCAGCGGTAGGAGTATTCGGTGGAAAGGCTCCGTACACCTTCACGATTCCGTTTGGCGCGCTGCCGCCGGGAATCCAGTTGAACGCCACGACGGGAGGTTTCAGCGGAAGTGCGTCAAACACTGGTGCTTATTCTTTCACGGTGCAGGTGACGGATTCGTCGCCTATCTCCAACACCTTCACCCGGCAGTTCAACATCAATATCTTTAGTCAATTGCAGATCAGCGCTACATCTCTGCCCGGAGGAATCGTGGGCACGGCGTACGCGCAATCTGTGCCTACGACTGGCGGCCGCGGGTCGAACTACGTTTGGTCCGCGACCAGCCTGCCTGCATTCCTGGCGATCAATCCAGCCTCCGGCACAATCTCATCCCTGATCAATCAGAACGGGGTTCCAGGAACGTATTTCTTCAGCGTGACCGTGAATGATCCTGGTCCGCCGGCCCAGACCGCCAGCCAGTCGCTGAGCGTGGGGTTCACAGAAAATACGACGGTTACGATGACACTTTCTCCGAATCCCGCCCTGTTTGGCGTCCCGGTGACGGTCGCCGTGACGGTTGTGCCCGGAGTGAGCGGAGTTCCCACCGGCTCGGTTTCTGTGAAAGATGCGACCGGCGCCACCTGCACGGCAACGCTGGCGAGCGGATCCGGCAGTTGCCAACTTACCCCAACCGCTCCGAGCGCGTCCGACACAGTCACTGCCAGCTATTCCGGCGACGGCCTCTACAATGCCAGTTCCGGCACAACCACGCTCGTGTTGAACAAGGGGACGACGACTCTGAGCTTAGCTTTGAGTCCGGCGTCGGCAGTCGTAGGCCAACAAATCCTGGCAAATGTTACAGTCACTCCGGCCGGCGGGGTATCGATCAGCCCGTCCGGAAGTGTGCAGGTGAGCGACGGTGCCGGTTTGAGCTGCACGGTAGCATCATTGACAGCAACGATCCCGGGACATTCGAGTTCGGGAAGCTGTACGCTGGTTCCGATCTCGACTGGCATTCGCACCGTACAGGCCACGTATGCGGGCGATACCAGCTTCCTTCCCAGCAACGCCTCGGCCAGCCTGATAGTGACGCAGGCTTCCACTTCGACTACGGTGAACTCACCCCAGAAGACCGCCGTCGCCGGGCAGACCATCACTGTCAACTTCCAGGTCGGAGCAAACGCTCCTTCCACCGGAACTCCGGCCCCAACGGGAACGGTGAAAGTGAGCAACTCCACTGGTGGAAGTTGCACCGGCAGCCTTGTCAACGGGTCCGGCACCTGTGCATTGACCATTGCCAATTCGGGCACGAGTTCACTCACGGGATACTACTCCGGAGAGAGCAATTACGCAGGCAGTAGCAGTCCGCCAACGCAGGGTCCGATCGTCGGGAAATCAAACACAACGACTTTGGCCAGTGCGAGTCCCAATCCGTCGGTAGTGGGTCAGCCTTATACCGTCAACGTGACAGTGGCGCCAGCGTTCAGCGGGATTCCCACCGGGCAGGTCGCAGTTTCTGATGGTGCGGGCGGTTCGTGCGCCGTTACGCTTTCGAGCGGCAAGGGCTCGTGTCAGATGGCTTCCACTACAGCGGGTGCGCGCTCGCTAACAGCAACCTACGGAGGCGATTCCAACTTCAACACCAGCGCCGCTACGGCGAGTCAGGCTGTAAGTATCGCCAATACTACAACGGCAATCACTTCAACTGCACCGAACCCATCGGTGCTGGGGCAGCCAGTGACCGTAAAATCTACGGTGACGGCGGTCGCTCCGGGAGCGGGCACTCCGACCGGAACCGTCAGCGTAACGGCAAGTACCGGCGAGGCGTGCTCGAACTCCGTGGCATTAGGCAGTTGTCCGCTAACGTTCACAACCACAGGCCCGAGAACCCTGACGGTTGCCTACGCCGGAGACACGAATTTTGCGGCGAGCACGTCAGCTGCGGTTACGGTGACGCAATCGGTGGGTAACTTTACTATTACCGCAGCGCCGGCGTCCCAGACCATTCCCTCCGGGCACCAAGGGATGTTCCAGATCACGCTAACCGCGATCGGGGGTCTCACAGGAAATGTGAATCTAACTTGCAGTGGTGCGCCGGCGAATTCTACCTGCTCGATTTCCCCGAGCGTCGTCAGCCTCAGTGGCTCCGGTTCACTATCGACAACCGTAACCTTGAACTCTGCCATGAACGTCAATCATGGGACTTCTACTTTGACGTTTACGGGAATTCTGGGCAGCGGAAATCCGGCGACGGGAGGATTGACACGCAGCATAAACGTCAGCCTGACGGTCAAATGACCCGACGATCATAGCCTCAGACTTCACTGAAGGCGATGCGGCCGGTCTACATATGTTTTACCGGACTTTTGTACGCTTCAGGGCATCGGTCACCAGCGAACCGCTGCCCTTTCCTTGTCTGGCAAGAAAGGAACGGTAGGAATCTGCGGCGGCGGGACTCTTCAGAGCTTCCTGCACTCGCCCCATGTAGTAGTCGACGGGCGGCGATAAGCGGAAGGTCGGAACATCATCGAGGTAGAGCGCGGAGGCTTCCCCACGTCGTTTGATACAGGTCTCAATTTCAGAACTCGCTTCGGGATACATACCTGCTTCGAGAAACGACCGCCCCAGAAGTAAGTGCCCGATCCAGGTGTCGGTTTTCTGTCCGGCCTCTTTCAGAGTCAAGACTGCCTTCCTTGCGTTGCCGCGATCGAGCGCAATCTTTCCTTCCAGCAGCTTCCCGTAGGTCTGCGGCTCCGAATCAAGGCTCGACTCCAGTTGCGACGCCAGCGATTGCGCCCTCGCCGCCTGGCCAGCTTCCGAAAGAACCGTTCCGGCTGCGTGCCAAGTCGAAGGTTGCTTATCCAGCGCCACCGCCTTCTCGGCGGCCGCGACCGCCTGCGGGTTGCGACCGGCAAGCTGGTAGGCCTGGGCTAGCGCAATCGACTTGACTGCCGCAGCGGCGCTGTCTTTGTTTTCGACGTCCTCTTTTATACCGCTCTGCAGGATTGGAATGGCCTCATTCGCTTTGGCCTCGTACAAATCGATGTCGGCCAAGCCCAGCTTGGACATCGAACTTCCCCGCATGCCCACGGTCGCCAGCTTCTGGTACGTCTGGCGTGCATCTTCGAGGTGGCCCTGTCCCATCTGCGCCATGGCCAGGGCACCGAAGGCAGCGCCGCCGAGATACAAGGGTTCCTGCTGAATCACTTCCTGCGCGTACTTTTCGCCGGTGGCAAAATCGCCTGCATAAATTGCGAACAGGGCAAGATTGTTCGCCTCCAGAACCGACTTACCCGCATACTGCACCGCCAGGCGGCCTTCTTGCAGCGCCATGGAAAAATCGCGCATTTCGAAGTATGCGAGCGCCATGTTCGAGTGCGCTGACGTATCGGTGGGAAATTGCCTGACGAGAGCGCTGTATTGCCGAATGGCCTCGCGCGGCTCGCGTTTGAACAGAAAGTATTCGGCACGTGTACGATACTTCTCGCGATCGCTCATGCGATCAATGCGAGTCATTGCCATGTCGTAATGCTTGGCAGCGTCCGTGGTTTGTCCGGTGTTGTTCTCCAGATTCGCCAAGGCGGCGTAGGCACGACCCATATTGGGGTCGACTTCGATCGCTCGCCGGTAATACTTGGCGGCATCCTGATACTTTCCCCTGTCGGAGAGGTCGCGGCCAAGCGCGTATTCGTGGGATGCATCCAGCGAACTCGAACTAAAGGTCGCCATTTGCAGCAACTGCGCCGACTCCGGCGTGGCGTCACCGAGTTCCTGTCGGAGTTTAGCTGCCAGGACTCCCACCGAGTGCAAAACATCGTCCTGGTTTTGGACGCTGATCTGCTGCGTGGAGATGACGTTGCCGGTTACCGAGTCCACCACCCGGGCCGCGATCTTGTACCCCTGACCCTCCGGGGTGATCGACCCGCTGACCACCGCACTCACGCCTTCCCGCTGGGCGACCAGGCGAGCCAGCGATTCGTCCAATGCCGCCATTCCGGGCTTGATTAAGGCTGCGGTTTTTCGCGCATCTCCCCGGCTGTAGGCGTTGATGAAAGAAGCGCCTTCCAGCGCAAGGTTGAAGGTCGGCTCGAGCGTGCCGTCGAATACGGCGTCCGATGTGTTGTTCTTGAAGTCCGCGACCAGTACCGACACCGGCTCATGAACTTTTAGTGTAGGCGTCTTCCCCCTACCCAAATACCAGACCGCTCCGCCCACGAAAGCTCCGGCCAGCACTAGAACGGCTATAACCTGCAGCCACCGTACTTCGCGAAGGCGATTCATCCGCAACTGGATGGAGGAGGCCGAAACCCTGGTACTGCCGCTCTTTCCCTGCCAAGCCCGCAAGTCGCCGAGCAGTTCATCCGCACTCTGATAGCGAAGCCCGGGGTCGCGCTCCAGGCATTTGCTCACGATGTTGCTGAGAGCCCCCGGAACGTTCTTGTCGATGTCCGAAGCCGGAATCGCGCGCTGTTGCGTTCGCTTGAGCAGGCTGGCGATTGCGCTGTCGGCGTGATACGGCATGATGCCGGTCAACAGTTCGTAAAGAATCAGACCGACGGTAAAGATATCGGAGCGCGCATCAAGCTCTTTCGCCTGGGCTTGTTCGGGAGACATATACTCCATCGTCCCCAGCATCGCGCCGGTGTGGGTCATGCCGTCGGATTGCAGAGAGCGGGCGAGTCCGAAGTCCATGACCAGCACCCGATCATCGGTGGCGCACATAATGTTGCCCGGTTTCAGATCGCGGTGGATGATGCCCACACGGTGCGCCGCCCGCAGACCGCTGACCACCTGTTCCATAAGGTCCACCGCTTCGGCTGCCGGCAGCTTGCCTTGGCGCTTCAGGAAGTGGCTCAAGTCCTCCCCTTCGACGAACTCCATGGTGATGAGCTTGATGCCTTCGGCGTCGCCCAGGTCGTAGATGCGGATGATGTTGCGATCGGTAACTTTACTGGCGAGAACAATCTCCTGCTTGAAGCGCTGCAGAATCTCGGGATTGCGAGCCAGCTCGGGACGAATCACTTTCAGAGCGACGGTTCGGCCCAGTTCGCGATCCTCCGCCTTATAAACGGTCCCCATGCCGCCTTCACCGATCGTCTGGAGAATCTCGTAACGTCCGCCCAGGATCATCCCCGGAAACAAGGCAGGAAGCTGCATCACGGAGCTGGCTGGCCTTGGCGGCGGCGAGCCTCCCGGGCCGCGAACATCGAATAGAGTGGGCGCCTCCGAGGGTGCCAACGGGGTGGGCATTATGTCCCCGATCATGGTGGGAGCGTCCGCTGAAAGTGGCCCTGGCGAAACGATGGTGTTTGCATCCGCACTCGTAGCCTGTGATTGGACACGGCGCATTGCCGGCGGAACGGAACGGCCATCAGGGACTAGTGTCGGACTCTCCGAATCCCTTTCACCATTTTGTGGGTTACTCATACTTTGGTTTGTGTCGGCCGAGCGCTGGGGGGGGGCGCCTAGTGTTGGAATCTTAACACCAAAGCTCCGAATCTAGCGGTATGGCGTGACGATTCATCAGGATTGAAAAGGCGGGTAAGTCAGGCGTGGATAAGGAGAGCGACCATCTACGTTCACGAAATGTTCTTCGATAATATGCGGATCTGCAAATCGTGGGACTGGCGCCTGAGTACCTCTTTTCACGGCAGGGGTCCCTCTCGCTGTTTGTCCGTCAATTAGGCGCGTCAATCCCCAATGTTAAACACTTTTCTTAGCGGGCCGGGGATTGAATTCTTGCGCTCCTAAGCGTACGACGCCTGTCAGCCGGCATAAAGGCCATGTAGCGCCACATGGCCGCTACTCATGCGGCATTGCGTTCCCGATTCACCATTCTCACAATGGGTAGCGGAATCCGGACGCGTCTCGACTGCCCCGACTTTCTCTCGGTTGCGTCCAGCAGAACCACATTCTCTCCCACGACGATTGGACCGCCAAGAAACTCGAATTCTTCACCGTAGAGTCTCATGCGGTTGCCTTGAGCGAACCCCAAGCGCTCCAGTTCCGAGCACAAGTTGAATGGCTTCTCGGTCATGTGGAATTCCCGCCGTTTCTTTGGCTATGACTATTGCCAATAACAAAGAGTTGGACACCAAGTTTATACACGCAAACACGGATTACTGCACCGTGGCTTTTCCCGTGAGTTCGATGTCTGCCGACGAATGCGCGACATAAATATCGAAATCCCCCGGAGCCACCGTCCACTGGTGATTCTTGACGTCGTAGTAAGAGAAGGCCCGGCGATCCAGCGTGACCTGAACGTGCTTGCTCTCGCCAGGATTGAGCTCAACCTTCGCGAAACCTTTCAATTCCTTTACCGGACGCGGAACACTCGCATGCCGATCGCCAACATAGACCTGCGAGATTTCCGCGCCAGCGCGAGTACCGGTGTTTGTTACATCAAAATCCACACTGACTAGTTGAGCCTTCGACTGATCGCCATCCGAGGTCGACTCCGATGTCGGGGACACCGTCAGATTCTTGTAGGCAAAACTGGTGTATGACAAGCCGTAGCCGAACGGGAACAACGGTTTGATTCCAGACTTGTCGAAGTGGCGATATCCAACCAACACGCCCTCGGTGTATTCAACCTTCTTCTCACCGTTCTTTGGGTAGTAACTGTCGTGGACCGCGTTGTCTTCCCACCGCCGTTCGATCGAGATCGGCAGCCGACCCGAAGGATTGAACTCGCCGAATAGAAGTTGCGCAAGCGCCGTGCCTCCTTCCTGGCCGGGGTACCACGCTTGCAAGAGCGCCGGAACGCGATCCACCCACGCGGTCATGTCGACGCCACCGCCGGAGGTCATAACTACCACTGTGTTCTTGTTCACGGCCGCAATCTGATTGATCAGCTCATCCTGGCCGGGAGGCAGCCGGAATGTGCGGTCGCCGCTTTCGCCTTCACTGGAGGCATCAAAACCCATGGCCAACACTACCGCATCCGCGCTTTCCGCCAACGACTTCGCCTCGCGGCTGATCAGGGTCTCGGGTCGCACAATCCCAAGGTTCGCCGTAGTTTTCCCCCACCCTTTCTTCGCGTGGTAATCGAGTTCGACCTGGTGCGGGCCGGCCGCTAGTGTCATTGAGGCTTCACCCACAAATGCGTACCAATCGTTCCAGTTATCCAACACCAGCTTCTTGTCT
>WNFJ01622833.1_pt1 | contig 24544 bp, 19 predicted proteins | sample 5400461 | NCBI WGS metagenome assembly WNFJ01 (sample SAMN13153349, study PRJNA577476) | soil metagenome | isolation source: 115 cm saprolite on Douglas fir-dominated hillslope | place: USA:California | collected 2013-09-17
GCAGTCAGCCACTTCAGAAGCCTTATGGCGTGCACAAGAGTTTTAGCTAGTGCTCTGCATCGAGTCAAGTTATGTGTGTTAAACCAACTGTTTAGTGGGCAGATTTAACTGCATGAAACTTGATTAGTGAACGATGAACTCGCTACGATCAAGGCCTTTTTAGGCAAACGGGCGGGCTCCTCAATGGGTCCTTGAAGAGCCTCAACTTCCCAGACCCTACCCGCCGCTCGTCCTTCTCGACGGCATGCATCGCAGCCAACAACAAGGCTGAGCCATTCGAACAGGATGAAGCCTTTGTCGCGCAAAAATTGAACGTTGAACGAGGAGACGTGAACCATGCAAACTAAATTATTTCAGTCAGGAGCAGGAACGGGCAGAAAGCGTGGGTTGTGTCACAGCTTAGCCTATCTGCTGGCACTGTCGATTCTGTTGCTGATCCTTATACCCCAGGCTGCTGCCCAAAGCTGGCAGCTCGCCTGGAGCGACGAATTCAACGGCCCGGCGGGCTCTGCTCCCAGCAGCGCCGATTGGTCATTTATGCTGGGCAAGAACAACGCCAACGGCGAACTGGAGTTTTATTGTCCTCCAGGAAACAATACCGCGCCCTGCAACGCCAGCACCCCGAACATTTTTGAAGATGGAAAAGGCAACTTGGTCATTCGTGCCATTCGGACGCCCAGTGGAACATGGACCTCGGGGCGCATGAACACGTCAGGGAAACACACATTTCAGTTTGGACGAATGGAAGCGAGAATGAAGCTTGTCCCGGGCGCGGGCTTCTGGCCCGCGTTCTGGATGCTGGGGAGCAACATTGGCAGCGTAGGCTGGCCCACCTGCGGCGAGCAGGACATCATGGAATGGGTTCCTCACTATACGCCAACCACCACGTCATCTACGATTCATGGACCAGGATATTCTGGCGCGAACGGCATTGGCAGCCGATTTACCTTCCCCAACGGCGGCAGGATTGATGATGCCGCCTATCACACCTACGGAGTCATCTGGTCGCAAGACAAAATGGAGTTTTACAGGGACGACTGGACGAAACCTTTTTTCACCGTTACCTCAAGCAACATCCCGGCAGGTACGCAATGGGTCTTCAACCATCCTTTCTATATCCTGTTGAACTTCGCCATCGGAGGCGGCTTTCCTGGGCCCCCGGACGCTTCGAGCCCGAGTCCGGCAGATGTATTGGTTGACTATGTTCGCGTCTATCAACCTTGCACCTCCTGCACGCAAACCGTCGCCGTCAATGCTGGTGGACCGGCAGTGCCTCCCTTTGATGCCGACAGAGACTTCACCGGTGGTTCGACCTCCACACATGCCGTAACTATCGACACCTTTGGCGTAACCAACCCGGCACCGATGCAGGTCTATCAGTCCATCCGCTTCGGCAATTTCAGTTACACCGTCCCCGGCTTTACGGTTGGATCGAACCACACGGTACGCCTGCACTTTGCGGAGACCTTCTGGACCACGACTGGCCAGCGCATCTTCCATGTATCGATCAATGGCGCCTCTGTGTTAACCAACTTTGACATCATTGCCGCTGCAGGGGCCACACATCGGGCAATCGTGAAGGAATTTCCAACCACCGCCGACTCGGCAGGGAACATTGTGATTCAGTTCGTTTCCATAGTGGACCATGCTGCAATTAATGGAATCGAGATCCAGTAAGCAATCTGGTTTTATTTCTGCGAAGAAGGATTTCAAACAGGAGGAATCATGGTTCAGATTGCGTTCCGGCCCCGACACCGATCGTACGTGAGCACGATCTCGCCAATTGCCAGAACTGCCGCGGCCTGGTTGTTGACGATAATTGTGGTTTGCGGTTTTCTAAATTCTTTGGGTTACGCTCAAGTGAGCGTCCTAACTCAAAACGCCGACACAAGACGCGACGCAGTTTATAACAATGAGACGATACTGACCCCAACCTCTAAAATTCACAAGTTATTTACTATTTCCCTCGACAGTCCGGTCAGAGGTCAGGCGTTAATTGTCAGCGGCGTTGCGGGGGGGCCCCAGAACATTCTTCTTGCCACCACATCCCCCAACCACACGACAGGGTCGACGAGCGCTTACGGATTCAACGCCGACACGGGAGCCCAACTCTGGCACTTGTCCCTGGGGACCTCCGCCGCCTTTAGTACGGCGGCGCCAGTGGTAGACCCCAATTTGGGGCCGCACGGGGCGCTTTTCGTGGTGATCAAGGACAGCACCACCAATACGAACAAACTGCATGCGATCGACGTGCTTGCCGGAACCGAGCTTGCCGGGAGCCCCGTTACCATCTCGGCCACGACTGGTGGACACACTTTCGATTCGGCCCAGGAGAATGCCCGCCCGGCGCTCCTGGAGGTGAACGGCACCATTTATACCTCGTTTTGCCACATGACGGACTCGACGGACTCGGGTACCTACCACGGCTGGCTGATGCTGCTGACTGATCCAAGCGCGCCAAAATCATGCTCGGTTACTGAATCTTGCGATATTCAATCCTGGCTTGCCTGACGATCGGAACGTCGTCGGCCGTGTTCCACAGGGATAGAAAACTGCTGTAGTCTTTGCGCCCTGCTTCCGAGTCACCCATCATTATTTCCGCACGCGCGAGTTGCAGCTGCGACAACGCACTCACGATACTATTCTGTGCAACGCCGGGGTGCTCCAAAACTCTCTTGAATTCTGCCGCGGCTAAAGCACCCTCCCGTACCGACAGATAGGCCTGGCCGCGCACATAGTTGGGATACATATTAACTGCATTCGAGAGGTTGGAAGTTATAGCCAGTTCGTAGGGGGCCGCTGTCTGCAAGTGCGAAATCGCCATCTGCGGATTACCGGCGCGAAGTTCGATTGAAGCCCGGATGGTTGGCAACCAGTACAGTCTTACGAGTGTGTTAGCAGGGTTCGTGTTTTCAAGGTCGGTTGCCAGGGCGTTGGCCTCAGGAGCGTTGCCGCTTCTTGCCAACACTAATGCTGCCAGCAATCGTACATTCCTGCTCGGCGCCGGACCGAAAGTTGAAACGATAGTTTGTTTCCTTTGGCGTATGCCGACTTCAGTTTCCCGCAGGAGAGCGGCTAGCTCGCATAGTGCAGCTGTCTCCTTGGACTGGTCCCGCGAAGCGGCTGCCACCGCACGGCTCGTAAGCTGCCGCGCTTCCCGCAGGTGGCCATAGTAAGCTTTGCTGTCCGAATCCTGTGAAAGCAATACCTCTTCCGTGTTGATCTTACCTATTCCCCAAGCGGTCTGCCGGTCCATTTCCTGATGATCGTGGCACAAGAAGGCCATAGAATAAGTGATCTCTCGAATCAGCGGACCGTCGAGCCCACGCGTTTGTGCCGACCGCAGGATTCCGATCGCCTCTTCCCAGCGGTTCAGCGCGGCGGTGATTTGCACTGCGTTGAATACGTTAACAGCTGAATCGGGATCAAGGCGCAGAGCTTCCCTGAACTGGGCATTTGCGTTTTCAAAATCGCCGAGCTCCCCGTACAGGGTGCCTAATTTTTCTCGGGCGATCGCGTCCCGTGGGTAGGCTCGCACCCAAAGCACAGCCGCAGTTTTCGCTTGCTCCATGTTACCGGTCACAGTCTCATGATAAAGCGTGCTCACGTAATATCTGTCCCGTTCGCTGAGACGATTGCGCAGCGCGAACGCCTTTGTATAGTTGTCAATCGCGTCCTCGTCTTGGCCAACGTCCTCGCATGCGCGCCCCAAGGTAGCGTAGGCCAGAGCAAACTCCGGGTCGAGCTCGATCGCATAGCGGAAGAAAGGAATCGCCTCGCCTTCTCCTCTTTCCCGCAAGGCCCGAGAACCCAAGCTGTATGCTTTGAGCGCGTCGAGTGACTTCGTGGTAGTGACGGGATAGTCGTACTTCTCTAGTGAAGCCAACGACTCTCCGAGCTTCCGGCGCAGTTGTGCAGCCAGTCCATGCACGGCCTTGACAACACTCTCCTTATTCGCGGCCTCAACTTGAAATGCGCCTAACATGTCCTTATTCGCACAGCCAAGCACCTGCAGACCGACAACATAGTGGCTTCCCATTTTGGCAATGGAACCGACCACAACTGCCTTGCCTCCAAGACGCAGACAGACTTCGGTAGCGACCTCCCGCGTCAGCGCATCGTTTGGCGGTCGGCCCATGTGCCGAAGCATGTCGCTGACCCTCAGATCAGAAGCAATGTTGAGAAACGGAGACTCAGTCAGTTCGGCGGATAGGGCCTGTTTCAGTGCGTGGTCAAAGATCGAATCACCGGTGGTATTGGTGAAATCGGCAAGGATGACGGTGTCTTTGTCAGTAAATGATTGCGGCCGCCGGAATCGCTGATAGAAGAGAATGCCAGAGAGCCCCACTATCAACATGACAACTGCCAGAATCGACAAATTGCGCACGTTCCTGTTGAAACGAGCGGGAGCTTCGAAATGTTTGGCGTCGGCTGAGGGTTCGGTCAGAACAGCCTTTGCGGCTGCCGCGACACCCGCACTTGCGGCAGTCAAAGGGAATTCGGCTTTCATCACCGGCGCAATGAAGCGGTAGCCGCGCCGTCCAACTGTCTCAATGAACCTTGGATTGGTGGCAGAATCGCCTAGCGCATCCCTGAGTTTGCTTACCGCGGTGCTGATACCGCGCTCGAAGTCTACGAAGGTATCAGCGGGCCATAGCTCCTGGCGTAGCTCTTCTCTGGTAACCACGCGCCCGGGTTCACGCAACAGAAGCTCCAGGATGCGGAACGGTAGGTTCTGCAGCGGAATGTTGTCTTGCCCTTTCTTCAGCTCCGCTGCCCGCAAGTCAACGGTGTAGAGACCAAAACGCACTCTTTCCCGGTCGTGTCCCATTGGCTGCTGCCTGGCAAATCTGGGTTGGAAGTCTAGCAAAACCTGCTTTCTGCTCGCGCAAATAGTTGACCTTCTCCAGCAACATTCTTCTTTTCAGCTACTTATGGATTGAGCGAGAGATAAGCGCCAAACCATTGACCAGACTTCCCCTAGTCAGCGAAGGTCTCATGCGTGAAATTCAAAGCGCCAAGTCAATTGCCGAGGCACAGGAAATCGGCCAATGGGCCTGGCGCGCTGTTTTGTAGCCAAGTCGAATTCTTGAGTGAATTCGCCGGGCTTTTCCGCGTTTAACAGTAGAGGACCTAGAAATGAACGCCTGCACGTCAATGCCATTCGAGCACCAAATCGGACCCCGGACACGTTCTAGGGTTTCGGAACTTACGTCTAAGGAACCAGCCGGCAAACTGGATATACTTCCCTATTTCTCGTGGCCAACAAAGTGGCCGGTAAGTACGGCTAGCCTATGGGGCTCGTACCTCAAGTCACTACTGCGTTTTTGAGGAGAAAGAACATGCTAAGTCAGAAGAAACTCTTACGAGACGGCGTTTGGGCCATGCTCATCATCACTGGATCGGTATGCCTCGCTCAGAAGGATCCGGGAGTGCGTCCAGGCCCGCCTGGGGCCGGCGCTCCCCTCAACGGGCTCACACCGATCGAGCTGTCCATGTTCAACGAAGGCTTGCAAAGGGCTATCCAGCTGGAGGCGGTTTGCGATGACTGCAGCGATCTTACGTTGGGCGCGTTTATCGATCCCGCCAAGGCAAATTTTGTAACCAAGACGAACTCAGCCGGATTGGGAACCCGCTTCAATGGCGACCAATGCCTCGCCTGTCACAATCAGCCGGCTCTGGGAGGATCGGGCGGTTTCCTGGTACCGAACCCGCAGGACCCACCCAGCCAGTTCCGCAAGCCAGAAAACCCGATGTTTGACCTCATCCCCCACCGCAAGGGCGCGACCAACCACGTGCCCTCGTTCATCACGCAGTTTGGCCCCATCCGCGAAGTTCGTTTCGCGAAGAAGCCGGACGGAACTCCCGACGGCGGCGTCCATCAACTCTTCACCATCGTTGGCCGCTCGGACATCTTCCCCGCCGGGCAGACCAACACCTGCACGGCTGAGGCCTTGCCTCCCACCGACTTCGAGACGCAGTTCGCGAATGGCAATGCCCGCTTCCGCATCCCCTTGCAAACGTTTGGCCTCGGAATCCTCGACGGGATTCAAGACAGCGAGATTCTCGGGCGCCACGCCGCAACCGCGGCGATTCGCCAAGAACTCGGCATCCTTGGCATTCCCAATCGCAGCGGTAATGATGGAACCATTACCCGTTTCGGCTGGAAGGCGCAGAACAAGTCGATCACCATCTTTGCCGGCGAAGCCTATAACGTCGAGATGGGCGTCACGAACGATCTGTTCCCGCAGGCGGTGGATGAAAGCCCTCTGTGCACGGCGGTGAAGAGCGAGCCCAACGACATCAGCCGGCTGGATGCCACTGATGTCCGCAACCAGAGCTTCTTCAACCCGTTGCATGAACTTCCTGACTGGTTGATGTTCGAGCTCTTCATGCGCTTCCTCGACGCGCCGCAGGCAGTAGCATTCACTCCCAGCGCCCAGCGCGGCCAGCAGCTCTTCGGCACCGGTCCGAACAACCCGGGCGTCGGCTGCGTGGCCTGCCATACCGCAACCATGGTGACGCCACCGCGGAGCGAGACCGAAGCGCTGCAGAGTCTCACGGTGCATCCGTTCTCGGACCTGTTGATCCACCACATGGGCAAGGGGCTTGCCGACGACATCACCCAGGGCGCGGCTACTGGCGACATGTTTCGCTCTACGCCGCTGTGGGGCGTCGGCCAGCGCATCTTCTTCCTGCATGACGGCCGGACTGACGACCTTGTGCAGGCTATCGAAGCGCATCGTTCTCCCAGCAACTGCGAGGACGGCGACGTCGACTCGCGCCACGCTCCTTGTTATGGACCTTCAGAAGCGAATGAAGTGATCCATCGCTTCAACCAGCTTTCCGCCAAGGACAAGCAGGCAATCCTGGATTTCCTGCGATCGCTCTGATGTGACGCAGCTCCGTTACCCGGCTGACGCACCAAAAGTGCGTCAGCCCTTGCCCCGTTTCCGGTCTCTTTGATATACAGACCATCTCCGACGCATTCATGAGCACATCTTCCAGGATGTCTATGCTTGGGCCGGTCGATTTCGGACTGTAGATATCAGCATAGAAGGGGGATTTTGGTTCTGCCGGCATGGCAGCACCCGTATCAAAATTCAAATCTTTTCAATCCAACTGCAGTTCCAGAAAGCCCGGTAGGTCGGAGCCACGCCGTCGGCTGCGGGGGTCGCAAATGCAGCAGAAGCCCACAGCTCTCTCATCTAAGCTGTGCATGAATGAGTGCGCAACGCGCGATGCACCAGCTGGAACGAGCGTGGATCGGGAGCAGAGTGTCAGGCGCCGCCAGCGTGATCGCTTTCGGAGGGTGAAACTCAGGTTACCCTGCGTTGCCTTAGCCGCAGCTTTGCTGGCATCAGCGCACATGCTTGCACAAACGGCGCCTGCGAATCCATCAACCACTTCGCAAGCTGCAACCAAAGCGCCCTGGGAAATCTCATTCACGATTGACGGCTATCTTCGTCCGGATCAGGAGGGCTACGTCAACCCGACCGTGGCGGCAGACCACGTCTGGCTTCATCTCGAAGCGCGCTACAACTACGAGGACCTGAGAACCGGTTCATTCTGGACCGGCTACAACTTTAGCGCTGGTAGGAGGCTGGTACTTAAGGTTACGCCGATGATCGGTGGGGTCTTCGGGCGAACCACTGGCATCGCGCCAGGCTGCGAGGCCTCGCTGAGTTACAAAGACATCACATTGTCATTTTCGAATGAATATGTGTTCGACACAGCTCATCATGCAAGAAGCTTTTATTACAGTTGGCCGGAACTAACCTACTCTCCGGCAGATTGGCTTCGAGTGGGTCTGGTGGCGCAACGCACAAAGGTGTTTCAGACCGAGCTCGCGATCCAGCGGGGGTTTCTAGTCGGTTTCTCTCATAAACACGCGGAATTCACGGCTTATGTCTTTAACGCAGGCTGGACCGCCCCGACCGTCGTCCTTGAGGTTGGCTGGAGTTTTTAAAGAGACAGCATGACTGTTCGTTTGGATGCATGCCGGCTGGCCCTTGGTCCCGGGGATGTCATTAGCCGTCTTGTTGGCCCCGCCCAGTAAATTGCGTGACATTATGCTATCGTCCAGCACGTTTAACTTGCGCGAATGTCGGCGGATCGAAGAACGGCAGAAGGCGCTTGCGCGAGGGATTGCGCTTGAAACGGAACAACGCGGGCTCAGGAAAGACGGTTAGTATCGCTGGTTCCTCAACCGCTACAACCCCGTTGCGGGATGAACGAACGAGCCGTACCTTAAGATGGACATGAAGATGGACATGCCGCTCCTGTCGGGGCCGCCCGTCACCCTTGCTTTCGCCGAATCCAAGGACGTTCTGCTCTATAGATCGGAGTAGCAGTCGGGTTCTTCAGTGAAACGTAGATTAGCCTTCGCCTCTTGAGGAGCCTCACAGCGCTTTGCACAGCGGACTTCGACAACCCCGTGCCTTCCGCTATCTCCTGGTAGCTCAGCGATGCGACTTTCTGACCCGCACCCAGGCTCCGTCTCCACACATGCAGGTAAACAAGAAACGCTGAGGGTCGCTTTTCATGTTGAGTAAGATCCCGCATCAGTACATCCAGAATGTAGCTATCCAAGGAAAGGTTCACGAAAAACTCCCACCTGTTATTATTATAACTACAGTTGTGAATACTATAGTAATTCGATTTTGCTTTGCAAGGCTGTGATCCCCGCCTACACTGAGTCGTGCAGGAGGATGTTTATGATTAAGGCGGTAAAGTTTGTGAGCATTCCCGTGCGAGATCAGGACCAAGCAGTTAGTTTCTATACGGAAAAGCTCGGGTTCCAGATCTTGACCGACCAGCCATTTGACGACAAGCAGCGTTGGATAGAACTGCGTATTCCAGGCAGCGAGACCAAGGTAGTTCTATTCACGCCTCCTGGCCACGAAGATCGGATCGGTTCTTTTTGCAATGTCACGTTTATGACGGACGACATCGATCGGACATATCAAGAGTTGAAAGATCGCGGAGTGGAATTTGCAGCTCCTCCCACGAAACAACTGTGGGGCCAGTTTGCGAAATTCCGGGATGTAGATGGCAATCAATTTGTTCTTTCAACCAAATGATCGGCGCTCGGTCCGTGTTTTTCGACAACAACTGGGAATCAGGCCTGGAATGAAAGGTCTTGTTTCACGGCGCACCGGCCGACTTCTCGATAGACGCGGTTTGATTAGAACTCTGCCGGAACCCTGCGCGACAAAGCGCCTCTTCTCTGCCGATTCCTCAATCGCGGCCGCCAGCACGTCTACACCGCGGTGTATGCGACGCCCGGATTGTGTCTGGATCACGGGCAAGGACTAAGCCGCTGGTGCGGCGGACGCTACCGCGTGTCGCTGGCTCAAAGTTCGTCCTCGAATAAGTGTTGTCCCTCAACTCCAAGTGCCGTGGAGGCTGCGCCGCCGGCGTCGTGCGGTCGCGATGCCGATGGTTCCATTTCAACGAAATTCTCATTAAATAATAGTGGAATTCTCATCAAACCTTTGGACGTATCTGAAGAATCTTTATGAGCAAAGAGCTGCGAGAGCGATGCACTCTTCCTCTTGGCTCGATGCGGCTCTAGCGGAGAAGTAAGGTCCTCATGTCGGCCGCGCTCGGGCTCACCCATTTGCCCACACCCCCGGTCTACGCCGCCCGAGGACCGGTTGCCCTGATGCCGTCGTTGCTGCGGGCATCATTGTGTTGTTTCCGGTCCTATTCCAGATCGCGGTGCTGGGCCTTCGAAAGGCGGCTAGAGCGTATGACAACGAGAATCAAAATCAGAAACCAGGTGGACAGCTCCGTGCGATCAGTGTCTGTTTTTGGCTCCGTCATCCTGATGTCGGGACTGCTCGCGGCGCAAACAGGTGTGCCCAGCAATGTTCCTCAAGAATCCAGCCCAGACCGGGTGGAGATCCAAAAGCTGCTGGAAGCCATGTCTACCCAGCAGAAAGCAATGATCGAACAGCAAAAGGCGATAGCCGAACAACAGAGACAAATTTCGGAACAGGGCCAGGAAATTGAAAACCTTAAACAGCAATTGGGCTCCCGGCCCCAAATGGTATCGGTGAGTGAGGAAGCTCCCCCTCTGCGGCAGATGGCAGCCACGTGGAATACTGCGACCGCCGCCGATGGGCCGGCGTCCCATGCATCCGACGCTCTTCAGCAGGAGAAGCCCAAGGAATCTCCACTCTCATTCCGCATTGGCGGCGCCGAGTTCACCCCGGGCGGATTTGTTGACCTGACCGCTTTCTGGCGCAGCACGAACGTGGGCAGCGGGTATGGAACCAACTTCTTCTCCATTCCATTCGCCAACACATTTCCGGGACAGATCACCGAAACACGACTTACCGCAGAAAACTCACGGCTCACCCTAAAGGCGACCAGCAGATTCAGAGGGAGCGATGTCATGGGTTACGTCGAGACCGACTTTCATGGCAATGACCCGACCAATCTCAACGTTAGCGCCAACTCGAGCACCCTGCGTCTGCGGCAATACTGGGTGAACGTCAGACGGGGAAAGTGGGAAGTCCTGGCTGGGCAGGCCTGGAGCTGGCTTACACCGAACCGCGTTGGGCTGTCGGCCTTGCCCACGGACGTCTTCTACGGCTTGGGCGTGGACGCAAACTATCAGGTGGGCCTTACGTGGACTCGGTCTCCTCAGGTTCGCGGAATCTTCCACGCGACTGAGCATTGGGGCCTGGGTCTGGCCCTGGAAAACCCGGATCAGTTCGCGGGCCAAACGGGTCAGGTCACCTTCCCGGCGGCATTCAATGTTCCCGGGGTGACCGCTCAGTTTGACGCCGCCAACCAGACCACAACGCCTAATCTGCATCCGGACGTGATTGCCAAGATCGCGTATGATGCCGAGGTCGCAGGAAAACACTATCACTTGGAAGGCGCAGGACTACTGACTACCGTCCGAGTGCTGCCTCAGCTCGGCGGTCCAAACAACACGAAGACGGGAGGTGGCGTATCGGCCGCCTTCAATCTTGAAGTCTTCAAGCATTTCCGGCTGATCGCCAATGGTTTCTGGAGTGACGGCGGAGCCCGTTACATCTTCGGCAGCGGACCAGAAGTGGTGCTAAGCCCAAGGGGCAGCTTGTCGCTGGTACATGCTGGGTCCGGCATCGGCGGGTTCGAGTGGCAGGCAAGTAAAGCGAATCTGTTTGGCGTGTACTATGGCGCGGACTACTTCCAGCGCAACTTCTTCTTGGACACGAGTGCCGGAGCCAAGCCCAATACGTTTGTCGGATTCGGCGGACCCGGGTCGTCGAATGCGGCAAACCGGGCCATCCAGGAACCAACGATTGATTGGACCATTACCCTGTGGAAGCACGACCAATACGGGGCGCTCCAACTGGTGAATCAGGTCAGCTATCTAACGCGCGCGTCCTGGAATGTAGCTCCGGGACAGCCCAAGAATGCCCGCAGCACGATGGTGTGGTCTAACATACGCTACATCCTGCCCTAGGAAACGCCGGGGCTGGCCAGCCAGCCCCGGAATCTTTTCGATTGCGCACGGCCTCACCCACTTCGCTCGCATCCCTCTGGGGATGATTCCTACGCGGGCGAACAAGATCACCACTCCTTCGGCGCCTGCCGGGTATCAGCATACGGGCCGACCCAAAGCGCAATTTGTATCTGCATTGACTTACACCATGCTCAATGCACCCAGTCCGCCTCCCCGGGATCGGCTTTCCATCGGGCGTGCGCGAGTGACTGCCGAGGTTCGGGATGCTGGCGATGGTCGAAGATTACGTTGACGCAAATCTCTTCACCGCTTACGCGGACAAAGTCTCTGTGCTCAAAAAGTTGATGGCTGAAATCCACCACCTTAGGCGTGAAAACCACCAGCCGTACAGGGATCAGAAACTAACGCGCCGAATACCAGACGCTACTGCGTAGTTCCTCACGCGTTGCAGCAACACCAAGTTTGGCATTAGCGTTGCTACAATGATCTAAGGAGCCTTACTTATTGAGAGTAGCACGTGTTTCAAAAATGCTTTCGAAGCCTAATGCACCGTGCTCGCCAGGAGCTAAAGCCCGCAATTCTTTTGCGTCTTTACAGCACGATTTCGCTTCGCTCACCCATGCCTAAAGGCATGGGCTGGGTCGTGCCCTGTTACGAATCGCTTTTCTGAAACATGCTCTAAAGGACGTCGGCCTCCGAGGCGGCCGCGGAGCTTCTTTTCGGTGGAGATAATTCAAATGATCAAACCCACCTTCTTCAGAATCCTGTTTGCACTCTTTACACTCGTTGCGCTTATTGGGGCGCCAAAGCCCGCATTCGCTCAGCGTGGCGGAGGAGGTCACGGCGGTGGAGGCGGTGGCGGAGGCGGTGGCGGCTTTCACGGCGGTGGCTTCGGAGGTGGCGGATATCGCGGCGGTTACGGCGGCGGTTATCGCGGAGGCGCGCCGGGCGCCTATGGCCGCGGCGGATACGGGACACCGGGTGGATACGCGCCGCGCGGGTTTGCAGGGCCCTCGGGTGGCGCTTACCGAATGGGGAACGGCGGCAGGACCGTTGCGCCGCCGGCAACATCGAGCGGGCGGTTCGGTTCGCCGGGCGGGGCGTACAGTTCACCGACCGGCGGCGGGGCTGGGAGCTCGATCGCTCGCGGCGCCGGGGCTCCGCAGGCGGGGCACGAGCCAAGCTCACCGAACTCAAGTGGCTGGCACACATTTGGCAGCTCAGGATCTGCTGGGAGCTCGGCCGCTCGCGGCGCGGGAGCTCCGTCGACGGGGCACGACACGCAGGCGAGGGCGCCTGCGCCACATGGGGAGGCAAGCTCTCCGAAGTCAAGCGGCTGGCACTCATTTAGCAGCTCAGGATCTGCCGCGGCGCGAGCACCCAGCGTGAACTCGGGCGCGAACGCGAGCGTGGCGTCCAACCGGGCGGCGGCTTCAAGTGGCACGACTTTCAGGAGTTTTACCGGTTCGCCGATGAGGAACTCCATCTCAGCCAGCCGCGCATTCTCACCAATCGTTAGTTCGAGATTTGGCCTGGGCGGCTCGAGGTCGAGATTTGGCCTGGGCAGCTCGCGATTCAGCAGATCGTCTCTCCTAAACCACACGGCCTTCACCAACCGGAACATCTTTGCGAACGCGTCGCACATGGGCGGTTCGCAACTTGGGTCGTCGTTTGGGACTCGCTCGGGCCTGACGAGCTTTGGACACGGCCCGATGTTCGCCAACAACTTCGTTGGGCGTGGATTTAACCGGACTGGCTTCGGGTTCAACCGCTTTGCGTTCAATGGATTCCCGTTCCACGACGGGTTCTTCTTTCATAATCGCTTCTTCTTCAATGGCTTCTTCTTTCACGATCGATTCTTTTTCGGGTTTGGCTTCCCGTTTGGCTTCTGGAACCCATTCTGGGGGGGCCCGGGTTGGGGCTGGGGATGGGGTTGGAATCCGTGGTGGTGGAATCCTTGGTGGGGAGGAGGTTGGGGTCCGGGATGGGGTTGGGGTTACCCGCCACCTCCCTCGGTGCCTTATTACGACTGGAACGCCGACACCGCGTCATCATCATATTCAAACGACAGCGATTACTCGCCGCCGGCTAGCCTGAACCTGGACACTCCGCCTGCCGAGCCTGGCTCATCTAACAAGATCCCGACCGGCGCGCCCGAAAACAATCCAGCGCCCCCGACACCGCCGGCCCCCGCTCCAGTACCTGCGCGAAAAACCTAGGATCATTAGAAGCCATCTCACACATAGGCCTTGAAAGGGCACGGCTTCTGCCGTGCCCTTTCAAACCATATTCACATTTGCGAGATCAATCCTTCGCGTTAGGCCGCGGAGCTAGAGCACTCAGTGGCAAAGTGAGATTAAATGCCAATGAACACTTGAGTCTTGCCAGGGAAATCATCTTTGACGTGTATTTAGCTTATCGAGAGTGCGCTTCAACTGTTCAAGCTGCTGCCCAGCCTCGCCGAGCTTGCCTTCCGCTGTCAGGCGCTGGTAGTCAGCGAGGTCTTTGGCGGCTTCCGCGATGAGCGCGTTGACATCCGCCGCCGGCTGGGGCGCGGCGGACGCCGCCGCGCGCCGCACCGGCTCTGCGGACGCAGCGGCAGGGCTGAGCGACGAGACTGCTTCGCCAAAAAGCGCGGCCATCGCGGATTCGAAGGTTGGTCCGTACGCGAGCCGATCTTGCAGCGCGAGCACGACGAGACGCAACTCCGGCATCGGGCTCCGCTCGGCCTGCAGGTAGATCGGCTCTGCGTACAACAGAGCGCGCCCGGTCGGAATCACCAGCAGGGTTCCGCGCCGCACGTGCGAGCCTTGCTGATTCCAGAGGGTCAATTGTCCGGAAAGCTGCGCGTTCTGATCGATTCGCGCCTCGATCTGCATAGGTCCGTCAACCAGCTTCGTTTTCGGAAAGTCATAGACCACCGACGCGCCGTAGTGCGGGCCGTCGCTCCGCCCAGCTATCCAGCCAATCAGATTATTCCGGTTGGCCGGCGTGAACGGCAGAATTTCTACGAACTCCATGCCGCTTTCGCCGGGCAGCTTCATGAGCACGAAATTTGGCTCCATCGGTTGTGTCGTTTGTTCGCCACCGGGGCTTAGGCCGACTTCGCTGGCGACCGTCCACAGATCCTCGCGGTTGTAGAACATGGCCGGGTCCGTCATGTGATAGAGACCGTATACGGCCGCCTGCAGCTTGAGCAGCAACTCGGGATAGCGGACATGTTTGCGCAGCTCCGGCGGCATCGTCGCCCCGTCCTTGAAAAGGCTGGGAAAGATGCGGCGGTATGCCGCGATGATCGGGTCCTCCGCGTCGAAAACGTAAAAGGTCGTTGTCCCATCATAGGCATCGACAACGACTTTCACGCTGTTTCGCATGTAATTGATGGAGTTACTTCCAAGGCGGTAATGGCTCGAATAGGGATAACTGTCTGAAGTCGTGAACCCGTCCATGATCCACGACAACCGGCCATCGTTGCCGAGCACGATATACGGATCCGGATCGTAGGTGAGGAACGGCGCTAATTCGGATATGCGATCGCGCACGTTGCGACGCATCAGCAACCGGCTATCCTTGCTCACGTCATCGCTGAATGGCAGCTTGGCGAGGTCGCCGCGGTCGAACGCGATGATGAGCCTCCGCAAGAAACCGCCTAGGACGATGCCGCCCTTGCCTTGGTACGACGTGAGGCTGTTGGTCTGGCCTTGCGGGTAATTGAACTCCTTCTGCCGCGTATTCACGTAAACGTCAGTGTTCGTCAACTCGCCGAAATAGACCTCCGGGCGTGTCACGTTGAGAGCGGGCACCGTGCTCTGGACGGGCATGTTGCTCAGAATCAGCGTCGGCAGCCCTTCCGGCGTAAAGCCGTTGACAGGATTCATGGTGATGCCATAGCCGTGTGTGTAGATGAGCTTCTCGTTGATCCAGTTGCGGCTGCTCTCGGGGAGCTTCTCGACGTTCAGCTCCCGCGTGGCGAGCATCACTTGACGAATCGTGCCGTCGATTTCATAACGATCAATGTCGATGTCGGGAAAATCATAATAAGTGCGGATTTCCTGAATCTGACGAAGGGTGTCTTGCAGCGCATGCCAATCCCAGAGCCGGATGTTTTGAAGCGTAGCCTGGTTGTTCACCGGATCAGCCGCCTCGACGGTCGTCTCAGCCGGAAACTCACGCTGCGAGACCTGGTCCAATCCGTAGGCCTGCCGCGTCAACTCGATGTTGTGGGCAATGTAGGGTTGCTCGCGAACAAGCTGGTTTGGTTTCACAATAAAACTGTTAACGTACGAGCCGTAAACCTGGACGATGAGATAACATGCCGCGGCCGGGACCATCGCGGCGACAAGCCAGCTCACGCGTTGCGCCGTGACGGCGTTGACGGTTGCGACCACCGCGCCAAGAACGAGCCCCACGCAGACGGCAAGCATGCCTGGAAGATAGACGTGCGCGTCTGTGTAGGTCACACCGGCGAAGATCGTATGATCCTCGAACAATCGCTCGAACCGGCCGATATACACACGCATCGCGAGGGTCAGCAACAGGAACGCGAACGTGATGGAGAGCCCGCGCCACGATAATGGGGGGTAGCTGCCACGATATCCGGCAAGGGCCCGGGCTCCGCCGGTGATGAGGATAAAGAAAACGGCGGCCACGCAGGTAATCACGGCCATCGTCATCAGCCAGCCGGCGATTAGTTGCCACGCAGGAAGAGTAAACAGATAGAAGTTCAGCGGCTTGCCAAAGATTGGATCCACAACGCCACCAGTGGCGTGCGGCGCGTGCCAATAGAGAGCGAGAGCCGGCCACTCCGCCATCATGCCGGCGCCAGTCGCAACTGCGATGACGAGCGAGACGCCGAGCATGATGAGGTTAAGGACAGGCTCGACTGGCAGCCTCACCTCCTGACCTGCGATGAAAATCGTTTGACCGCTCCGCAACTCGGTAGAGTGCGCGCGCTTCAGAGCCAAGAACGATCCATACAGAATCAGAAACGTGGTCGCGGCAAAGGCAGCGAAGATCGCCCACTGAACGCCCTGGGTTTTCCAGAACACGTCGCGGTAGCCGAGTGATCCGAACCAGAGCGCCTCGACGTAGTACGACAACGCTGTCCGGCAGGCCAAGACGACGGCGACGACGGCGGCGAGAATGAAGAAAAAGCGGCGGCCTCGCCGTCGGGGCCGTGGCGTACGCGGCCAATCAATGGACTCAGGCATTGCTCTACTCATTGTCATTTAACTCAGCTAGCTACTGCATGATACGCCCTCCGCATCCGCAAGTTCCCCCATGGCTCAACCCTCACCGCATTGTAGGTGGAAAAAGCGAATCGTGGTTGGCGAAGGGATCTTCACACGTGGAAACCGTGCCGCAAGAAGCCTGTAGAATGTGGGCTTCAGGCCCTGGGTTCGGCACGGATTACTTTTCCGGGACTGAAGAGCGTGTGTGAGAACTGCGTGACACATCCAAAAGGCGTCATCCCGAACCGCTAGCGAGGGCGCGCTGTCATCAGCGCCCGAGTAGGGTGAGGGACCCTGGGTTTGTGGTGGAATCGAATCAAACACTGGCAAACCACGAGGTCCCTCAGGGCTACTCGCCCGCTGAAGACGGCGCGGGCTCGCTTACGCCCTCCGGGATGACGATTTCTAGTTCTCACACACCCTCTGAAGCCCGCAATTCTCTTAGTTCGCAACGGCACGGTTTCGCTTCGCCCACCCCATGCCTCAAGGCATGGGCTAGGTCGTGCCCTTTCAAACCATATTTATGAGACGAGTTGTAATTTTTCCGGCGACTAAGTCGTTGTGCCTTGCATGGCTCGCACTGCTTTGCCCTTTTCTCCTGCTAAGCGGCCAGGTTGTCTCCGGACAATATCCTGTTCCTCCCCAAACCATGTTCAAGGACCTGTTTGCCGCAGTGGAAATGGAGCGGGTCTTTCCCGACAGCAAGGAGTTCGCCGACGCTGTTCCGAAATCTGCGCCGTCCGATATCTTAGCCCTCTATCATTCGGAAAAGCCTCGATCACAAGCGGAGCTGAAACGTTTTGTCGAGGAACACTTCGAACTTCCGGCGGACGTTACCTCAGTCGCCGCCGCAAGCAAGCAGGTTCCTATTCGCGAGCACATCGATTCTCTGTGGGACCATCTAACGCGGAATTCGGCTACTGTTGTGGCGAATTCGTCGTTGATACCTCTTCCCCAGCCCTATGTGGTTCCTGGGGCGCGTTTTCGTGAAGTTTATTATTGGGACACTTATTTCACCATGCTTGGGCTTGCTGAGGCTGGTCGCCAGGATCTTATTCGCGATCTGGTCCGCGACTTCGCTTTTCTCATCGACACCTACGGCCACATTCCGAACGGGAACCGAAGCTATTATCTAAGCCGGTCTCAGCCGCCTTTCTTCTTCAAGATGGTTGGGCTGCTGTCGCCAGACGACGAAGCGCGAGCGTTTGCGCAATATCTGCCGGAACTCAAGAAGGAATACGCCTTCTGGATGAACGGGGCCGAAGGGCTGCGTCCGGGCGCCGCGCGCCAGCATGTGGTCGCGCTTCCCGACGGCTCAGTTCTTAACCGCTATTGGGATGACAGCGAGAGCGCGCGGGATGAGTCCTATTGGGAAGACTGGACGCTGGCCAAGACTTCGGGACGTGAACCGCGGCAGCTGTTCCACGACATACGGTCGGCCGCCGAAAGCGGATGGGATTTCAGCTCCCGGTGGTTCGCGGATGGGCGCACACTGGCTACCATTGACGCAGCCGAGATTGTTCCCCCGGACCTCAACAGCCTGCTCTTTGGCCTGGAAAATGCCATTCGATCCGGCTGCGAGAGAACTGAGGACAACACGTGTGTCCAGGATTTCAGCCACCGCGCCACAGCCCGTCGGGTTGCGGTCAACAAGTACTTATGGGACGAAGGCGGCGGCCGCTACCTCGATTACAACTTCAAACTTCGCAAACGCATTAAGCGGGTAAGTGCCGCGACTCTCTATCCGTTGTTTGTCGGCATGTCGAGTGACCGTCAAGCGTCGAAGGTGGCGAGGGTGGTCTCCAAAGAATTGGTCAAACCTGGCGGGCTTGCGGCGACGAACGTGAATACCCGACAGCAATGGGATGCTCCGAACGGATGGGCGCCACTTCAGTGGATCGCCGTGGCCGGGTTGAGCCGCTATCGACATCCCGCGATGGCAGAGGAAGTTGCGTGCCACTGGATGGTCAACGTAGGCCATGTCTATCGGCAGGCTGGGAAATTAGTCGAGAAATATGATGTGATCACGCCGGATCGGGCGGGTGGAGGCGGCGAATACCCGCTGCAAGACGGCTTCGGCTGGACCAACGGCGTGATGAGCAAGTTGATGGCCCTCTATCCGAAGGACTCCACCTATACGGACGTGAATCAGTGCCCTAAGACCTCCCACGCGCAATAAGAAAAGCACAACTCCCGGCTTAGACATCATCGACAACAAATGACGCCGAGTGCTCCAAGTTTCGGTAATCCGGCTGTTAACCGGAGGGTTGTAGGTTCGAGTCCTACCTGAGGAGTCAATTTTTTTTCAGGCAGTTAGTGCGGGTCAATCAGAACGGAGTTTTCAGCAGACACAACGGCCAAGATTACTTGAGCTGTTCAAGCTCAGCCGTAGCCTCCTTGAGGATGGGGATGCTGGGATCGGCGTTTTTCCATTGCGAAAGCAACGCGCCGAGCAGTTCTCGGGCTTTTTCCTTTTGCCCGCGCTCTAGGTAGAGACGCGCCAATTGGTCGTGCGCGCGAATCCACGACTGTTGCGGTTCCCATCCGAGCCATCCTCCGCCGTTCATCGTCACGAAAGCGTCATAGGCCGAGATGGCGTGCTCTCGATCGCCCAGCTTCTCGTATGCGTTCGCCAAGCTCTCTAACGTGAGACCGCTGCGGTGCTCCCTGTCGGCCAGCTCAAGTTTCTCGACGGCTTCTGAGGGATGACCCCGCGCCAGTTCGATCTCTCCCTCTAAACGATGCACCTCACTTGCACCCTCGAGGTTCGCAGGATCAAAGCCCGCGCGCACTTGATCCAGTATCTTGGCCGCCTTCGCCACGGCGCCGGCACGCGCATAGGCGGCGCCCACCCTCGAGCGAAACGTCTCGGCAAGCTGGATCGAAGACAGGGCCGTTGCGGCTCGATCCAATTGAAGCAGTTGCTCCGACGAGTTGCCTTCTCCCTCGAAAGCCATGGACAAATAAAGATGGTTCCGGGCCTCACCGAGCAAGTTTTTTTCCGATCGGTTGACGAGAATGGCTTCGCGAAGCAGGGGTTTCGCGGCTTGGTGCCGCCCCTCAAATAGATCCAGCAGGGCCATGGAACGCAGCCCCCTCCCGCGCATGAGTGGGTCCGCCAAGGCGAGATCGAACACTTCTCTGGCCTTTCCTGGCTGTCCCGCGCCGACCAAGGCGAAACCGTATTCATGGTTGAGATTCCCCCGGGTGATCCATGAGGGTTCCACCGCGAATGCATTTGCATAGTAGGGAAGCGCCTCCGCGTACTTTCCGGAGATCACGTAGCAGGTGGCGAGCTTTACGTTCGCATCGGAATCCCGGGTATCGATCCGCAGCAGTTCTTTGAAACCTTCGATGGCTTTCTCCAGACGCCGGCTCTTCATGAACACATAGGCCAGATCAGAGCGCGCCTGAAAATCATCGGGGTAAGACTTCAGGTATGTTTGATAAAGCCCTACTGCCTGGTCCAGATGACCGAGGCTATCGTGGTAACCCGCTTCAATCAGCTGACGCTCGCGATCCGTCGTGCGCCCCGAGAGTCGCAAGGCCTTTTCGTAATGCTCTTTCCCCTCGGCATCCTTGCTGAACAAGTGGCCCAAAAGGGCAGAGCCAAGGGCCGCGTGCGCCATGGCAAAGTCCGGGTCCGACTTAAGCGCATCCTGGTAGAGCTGGACCGCTTCCAGGTTCTTTCCCTGACTCCAGAGCTCCTCAGCGTCGGAGTATTTCTGAAGCGCGTCGAGGGAAGGAGTGGTTACCTGGGGAAGAGGGCGGTTGGACTGTTGAATGGAAAAGAGGGACTCGCCAAGGTCGCGGCGTATCTTGGCCGCCAGCGTGTCCAGCGCATCGAGGATATTGCTTTCGCTGGAGGCCCTTTCCAAGTAAGAACGAACCGGGTTCCCGGTCTGTGGGTCCACCAAATGCGCTGCAATAGCGTATTGCTGGCCAGCGCGTGTAATCGTAGCGGAAATCATCCCGCGGAGATTTTCACGCAAGCAGATTTCGCGCCCCAATATCTCATCAATCTTTTGGTCCCCGGTTTTTCCCATGCGCTTCAGTGCCGGGCCGAGCCGTCCTCGGGGAAACACATTCGCGTGCCGCGACTGTTCCAGGCTCACCGTAAGCGCGGTCAGAAGAGCCTTGTCGAAACGCGCTTCGCCCGTCTGGTTTTCGAAATCCGTGATCAGCACCCAATCCTTCTCGGCGAACGACAGGACAGGACGGCTAAGAATCAGCCACAGCGTCACGCCCGTCGCGACCAAAAGGATTGCGCCGGCCGTTAGCGCGAGCCGTAGCCATGTCGGACGTGCGTGTGGCCGCGCTCCAGCCGGCGCTGTCTCGGCGCGGTTGTCCGTCACCGGTGCAATGAACCGGTATCCGCGACGGGGCAGGGTTTCCACAAAACGAGGACTCTCCGCGGAATCGCCCAGGGCCTCGCGTAGACGGTTGATGGCGGCGTTGACGCTGTTGTCGACATCGACGAAGGTGTCCGCCGGCCAAAGTTTTTGCCGAAGCTGTTCTCGAGTGACGATTTCGCCGGGGTGTTCCAGCAGAAATGCCAGAATCTGAAACGGCTGCTCCTGAAGCTTGATCTGCATCCCCTGCTTGCGCAGCTCTCCCGCATGCACGTCGGCTTCGAAGACGCCAAAGCGCAAGATGCGTGATGCCGCTGGGGATTGCACTTGCCAAACTCCTTCTTTCTTCCAGGCAGGCAAGTTTATCCCAAGTTATCGATGCCAAGGCACAAGTAATGTCCCCGCATAAGCCTCTGCCGGCAAAGGACTTGATCTGTAAGGAATATTCAATTTCCAAACTATGGCCGGAAGCAGCCGGCAAGCGCAAAGTCAGCGCGTTGCTCGCTGTTCATCCCGGTGGGTCTCTTGGGGACGACAGGGTCGTGAAGCGAGACAACGGTTTATGTGCGGCGCCCCATAAGGAGGAGGAGTTCGATGAAGAAGATGAAGACGAAGTTTCTAAGGGCCAGGGAGCGGTGTTGGCGATCATTCTTGCCCTGGGTTTCGTCTTGGCCATGCCGGCGGAAGCACAGTTCATCTGCGGCGGAAGTGCCGATGGCACGAATGGGCTAAACGGGGCCGGCGCCACGGCGACCGGTGCCCTGAGGAACGGGCCTAAGATCAGTCCCCCGATGTTCTTCTGGGAGAATCAATGTCGCCTTGGGAGAGTCGCCCGACCGCTTCTCGTCACAAAAACTCTTTCACAGTTCGATTTCCGGCTAGCTCCACGACGCTGGAATTGTCTCGCTTTCGGTAGGGCTTTGCCGCAGCCGCTAAGAAACTAGCTGTCCACCGTGTCGGCAAGCCGATAGCGGCGTCGACATTTCGACGTCCCCATCACGCACGTCGCCATCTAGACCCTGCGGCGCGTGTACTGATAAGTCCGTGTGCCTCACGCCGACAGAGGCATGACACACTCACCGCGAGCCCTCGATAGATTTACTTTGGCACTTCAACTGCTCAAGGAATTGGTAAGAGCAGTGATCTGCGCACCGCACGCTGCGTTCCTGCAAATCTCGACCATATCAACTACTCGCTAAACGCCAGGAGATCTAACCTAATGTCGAACATACAGAAGAATGACAACCCGTTCCCTCCGCACGAAAAGATGACAGGCATCATCGATGTCCATTCCCACATCATTACTAATATTGGATCGCAGGCGCCGATGGACAAGCTGCCGGCTTGGTCGATCGAGGAGTCTTTGTCAATCATGGATGCGAATGGAATCTCGGCATCAGTCTTATCGCTGCCGGATTCGGCCAGTCACGTGAAAGGACCGGAGGCCTGCCAACTCGCGAGGCGAATCAATGAACAACTGGCCGGCATCGTCTCAAAACATCCCACGCGCTTCGGAGCCATGGCGACGTTACCGGCGCTGGCGGCGACAGACGGTGTGCTCGAAGAGATGGCGTACGCGCTCGATACGCTGAAGCTTGACGGCGTCGCGACCACCACAAGCACCGATGACATCTACCTTGGCGACACCCGTTACGACCCATGGTTTGAGGAGATGAACCGGCGTGGCGTCACCTTGTTTGTCCACCCAGTCGCAGCCAAGGCATCTCGCTCCGTCGATCTCGGCATCGACGTGTCGATTTTGGAGTTCATGTTCGACACCACCCGCATGCTCACCAATATGATCTTCAGCGGCACCAAGAACCGCTTCGCGAAGATCAAGATCATTTCCACCCACGGCGCGGGAACGATCCCATATTTGATGACGCGTATCGAAACTCTTGAAAAGGTCTTCGGTCCCGGCAAGGACCGCGCGCACCTGAGTCCGGCAGGGATCCGCGAAGGTTTGGCCTCTTTCTATTACGACCTTACCGCAGCAACGTCTCCCACGCAGCTCTTTGGTCTACAGCAGATGGTGCCGCTCTCCCACCTGGTGATGGGCTTCGATAATCCGTTCATGCCGGGATGGACTTTTCCACCTGCCATTCAGGATGTGCAGCGCTGGAACGGCTTCAGCGACGCAGACGCTTCTGCCATCGCTCATCGGAACGCTGAGTCGCTCTATCCCGCTCTCGCCGGCCGCCTGCAGCGGTTGGCAGCCTGAAAGGCCAAACACAAGGTCTTTGAAAGAAGAACTTTCCCCAACTAAGGGAGTACAAAGGAGAACATCAACGTGGCTATACTTAGTTACAACGTCACAGAGCCTGCTCTTCGGTCACCCGTCGAGGAGTGGCAACCTCATGGCAAACAGAGCGAGTCCACTACCGAGTGGTGGTACGTAACCGCAATCGTCCACGATACGGCCGGGAACCCGTATTTCCTGGTTTGGTGTCCCTTCCACTTCTCTGGCGAGAAGACGAGTCCGGCGTCCGCAGGGCTTCCGCGTAACCAAAGGGCAGTCGTCGCTCTAACCGGCTTCACGGACTACCGCAACAACTTCAATATCGGTGGCAGCCCGACAGCAGTGGTGAATGAGGCCGACACTTGGGATCCCAGGACCAACGCGCTTCGCTTCGTGGCCGGCGACTACAACTCCGAGTGGTCCTACAACGGTGACACCATGCACCTGACGGTCGCATCCCCGGAGCTGTCCTACGATCTGCGCCTCACAGGTACGGAGCAGGTGATGTACGCCAAGGACAAGCTCGGCATCAAGGGGTTCATTCAGGAGGGAGCGCAGCAGGATCGGAGCTACTATTATTCGCTGCCGCGCGTCGAGATCGCAGGCCGGATCACATACACCGGAAAGGGCGGCGTCCGACGCGAGATCGACGTGACCGGGCAAGGGTGGGTCGATCGCCAGTGGGGCGACTTCCTGACCAAGTCCTGGGAGTGGTCCTCGCTGCGCTTCTCCAACGGCGCCAGGGTCAATCTGTACAACTTCGCTAACGGCTACCAGGTCGCGACCTACCAGAAGGCCGACGGGTCCACGCAATGGCTGGACTCCTTTCTCGTCCGCCAGAACGGCTATCTCAGGACGCCCAAGGAAGGAGTATGGCTGTCGTGGGGCTGGAGCTATGAGTTTCCCGTGGAGGTGGAGGGCAGCCGCCACTACACGCTGGAGCCGTTTAGCAAGCTCGATGTCTACGAGAACCCAATGAATATTTTGTTCGAAGGTCCTTCGCGCCTCATCAATGACGACACAGGAGAGACGGTTGGAGTAGCGGTTACTGAGTCGATGGATGTTCGCATCATGCAGAACGCGCCGTATTCTGCCCACCAGCATTGACGGCTTCAAGGCACACGCATGTTAGGTTGCTACTCCTGTGACCTAAACTGGACCGGATCATCAACGGCGGATCTTCCTTACGGTGTCAATTTGTATCGATCCCGCGGATAGAGCACGGCCTGTCGCACATTCGGCAGGTTGAGAATCT
>WNFJ01315479.1_pt1 | contig 24542 bp, 14 predicted proteins | sample 5400461 | NCBI WGS metagenome assembly WNFJ01 (sample SAMN13153349, study PRJNA577476) | soil metagenome | isolation source: 115 cm saprolite on Douglas fir-dominated hillslope | place: USA:California | collected 2013-09-17
AGAGGATGCTCGACAGCGTTAGTCGGAGTCAACAGCCTTCCAGCGGTAAAAGCCAGCATAGAAACGTTTTAATAGCGGTAAAAAGTGGCTACGCCCAAGATTGTAGCAGTCTTCGGCCGCCCCGCCGGCAGGCGCGAGGGAACGCCTCGTCAGTGCAACCACCGCGCACGAAATTAGCGCCTGTCCCCGACAGCGCTGTGCAGCCCGCGCGCGTGGATCACCAGCCGCAGAGTGCTATACTGATTGAGTTCGTGTCGCTACGTCGTTCCCGTAGTGGCCGTCATCCATCCGTCAGTCGGGGAGTGGCTCAGCCTGGTAGAGCACCTGGTTCGGGACCAGGGGGTCGGAGGTTCAAATCCTCTCTCCCCGACCATTTCTAATCAATTACTTACAATTTTGCAAATCCTCCCAATTGAGCCCCTGGTGCGGCTTTTGTGGGTGCCCCGACTCAAGTGTCGAGGTCCACAATGGTTAGGTCTGGTTGCTGAGTGATGGTTGGGGCACCCAATTGGGGCACCCATAAGATTTCATTGCTCGGGAATTTCAGAATGTCCAACAAAAATGCGGGTTTCACGATTGTCCGGGATCTAAATTTTGGCTGATCGACCCCTTGGCTAGGCACCAGGGGATCGCGCTCAGGCTGGACGGGAAGGACCAGCACAGTAAATCACCCCTGTACCGGATCCAGTGCGGTGGTCAAACGCGCGAGTGCAGCACGGCTGCGTAGACCGCCTGCCTCTCACGCAGGAGACCTGGCTCCGAGTCACGTCGCTCCCGCCATTGCGACTCAACTTGCCTCAAGGATTGTTGAGTCGCTCGCCAAGAATGACAGAGACTCCCCCCTCAAAAGAAGGCCGAACTCTAGACATCCTTGTTCTCTGGGTCGTAGAGCTATGCCAAGCTATTTCTTCCGTTTATTCTTCTCGACGGCTTCCCAGCCCAAGCTCGGGCGAAGGGGTGGAACCTCCTCCTCCACAGCAAGAGGCGGAGGATAATCCAAACTCCATTTACTCGACGGTGACGAACACCGCCAGCATTCCGAATCCGCATACAGGGACCGGAGAAGCAATGATTACCACCCTCACCATGCCTGGTCAACAAACTAGCCTCCAAGGTCTCGTGTCTGCCCGGTATACCTTCAAACATCTTGAACTCGGAGGAGTTGCGACCATGGCTCAGCCCGCGAGCGGCCCGAACCAGTATTCCGCAGGACCGCTCTTGCGATTCGGTCCAACTGACTTAACAAAAGATCACATCCTGCAGCCGGGCCTGATGATATCAGGGGCGTACAACAACGGTCCGGACACTGCAGGCAAGTCGACTTCCTACGGTAGTGGCGGGGTAGCTTTGAGCTTATCTCACGGAGACAAGAAACAACGTGGCCAGTTTGATTCAACGCTGAGCGTTAACTACTCCCAGTTCGGAAATTTCGGTCCACAGTCAGGTAGTGGCGGTCAAGACACGGCGGCCAATGTTGTCACCGCCGGCGGCTCTGCGCAGGGCACACTTTTCCTGGATGCTCTGCATAACCACCCCTTGACCCTTGAAGCGGGCGACTTCCTTCTCGGCGGGGCTCGCGCGGGAAGCTACCAACTTGGAAACCGCGTTCTTGTCGGTGGCAGCGTCGCTCACTACTTCGGCGCCGGGGGAAATACCCGAGCCGGTTTGATTCTTTCCGGCGATTTTGTGCATGAGAATTATAGTCAAGGAGGTGTATCTAACGCGGGGTCTGTCAACCTAACTTTTGTCTTTACCCCGCGGTAACTGCCGTCCCGCTGCGGAGAACGAGCAAGCGACTAAAGCGGATCCGATATCAGGAGGATTGAACTATGCCAACCAAAACCAACCCCAAATCCCCCGGCCCCACCACACGTGTGGTCACCCCTGAAATCTTCAAACAGGTCTACGACTCTCCTCTTTCGCTGCCCGGCAAACATCGCTGGGTCACGAAAGACGAAGACGCGCGGACCATCGAAAAGCTGCTCGGAATTCCCGAGAAGAGCATTGGCGCCCCGCTCTGGGTGAGTGGAGACACCCGCCACTGCGCGAAATGCGGCCGGGAAACCAACTGGCTTGACATTGTTTCCTCGGCGCTTACGAAGACTCACCAGAAGGCACTGTTGGTGGAAGTCATCCTCGGCGAGCGCAAGTACGTCAATGTCGAAGTACCGCGCGCGATCGCTGATTTGAATTGCTACAAGTGCAAAACGCCAATCATCGATCTGCGCAGCTTCAAGTGTCACAACTGGGCCTACGCACGCGAGGAGATCCTCCAAATCATAGGTGAAGAAACCTCGGCATAGTCTGGCCTGCGTTGTAAGCACATAGCGGCTAGTCGGAAGTGAGTGTTTTACTTGTTCTACTTAACCCAACAAGGAGAGCAAAATGGCTACTAATGCAAATCGAGCAGGATTTTGGAATGACCAGGTTTGGTCTTCCATTGACGACGGCGTAACCAAGGCCGTCGGAGCGATCCGTGTCGCGCAGAAAGTTTTCCCGACTGTACAACTGACCGGCGTGACCTCGGTGCCGGCCGATCACTTCAACCCCGAAAAGATGAGCATCGCTGAGGGGCTTACCAAGCCTTACGTGGAACTGGCGGTTGAGTTCCCATTGACCAATGGACAGGTCAATGCCGATACCACCGGCGCCACCGCGATCACTCTCGCCAAGTTCGCCGCGAAATCCCTGGCGCTCGGCGAGGACATGGTCATTCTCCAAGGGAAAGACGCTACTTTGCCTTCTACGGTGCGGATCGAATCGGGTGGGGAATCGATCGGCAATGGCATTTTGGGCCTTGTCTCCGGGCGAACGGTTGTCGTCAATCCACCGGATCCGGGCGCACCCACAAATTCGGGCGGAGAGATTCTAGCCGCGGTTTCAAGGGCCATCGCCTTACTCACGAAAGATCAACAGGCGCCTCCCTACGGCCTGATCGAGGATACCAACGCATTCGCTGCGACTTGGGGAAGCGTGATCAACGGTGCGCCGGCGTACAGCGTCTTGAATCCCGTACTGACAGGTGGGATCTACGGCACCGGAGCAATGCCGGCCAACACCGGTTTGCTCGTCGCACTGGGCGGGGATCCGACGACCATTTACTCCGGCAGTGATCCGGTCACCGAGCCTACGCACAAGAGCGGGGCGGGGCAATACTTCTTTCGAACCTTCGAGCGTGTGCAGTTCGTCGCGCGCGACCACCGCGCGTTTGTGAAGCTCGACTTTTCCTATCTTGCTTCGACGGAGTCTAGCAGGAAGAAGTAGCCAACGTGTGTGCTCGGAATTGTGGGGCCTCACGAAGAGGAAACTGATATGCCTAATGCACCGCTTTTGGCGGGGGCGTATGGCGACGCCGTTGCCCGCCTTCCATGACCTTCTTCGCCAGCAGGGGCAACAACTCCCTGCCGCCGAAGTCGATCGCAAATTTTTCGGCCCGGCCACGCGGCAGGCCATTCAGCAACTCCAGAGCCAAACCGGGCTGCCGGTTACCGGAGAGGTCGATGACCGCACCGCCAGGGTAATCGATGCCTCCAACTCCGGAGCAAATCCGCTTGCCACCGTTCCTGCGGCCATGATTTTCAATCCAGCGGCGTCTTCTGTGGTCACGGGGATTCCTGCACCGCCACCACCGCCTTCAGGAGGAGGAACGCCTTCCGGTTCGGGAAGTGTCCGGGGAACCCTGGTATTCGACAATGGATTGCCGGGGAGCGGCGTCGCGGTGCGTGCTTACAACATTGGTTATGCCGGCCAGGATGCAAGGCTAGGCGAGACCAAAAGCGATGGCCAGGGGAATTACTCGCTCTCCTGGCAACTACCCCGAGGCCAGGCTCCCAACCTTCAGTTGAGAGTGGTGGATTCCAAGGGCAATGAAGTCACCATTTCCAATACAAAGTTTGGCGCTCAAACCGAGGAAACATTGAATCTTGTTGTCCCGTCCACAGTTCAGCCCATCGCGCCGGAATTTCAACGACTGGCCGCGGATATGGACAAACATATCGGCGGGATCACGAAGCTCGGCTTAGCAAAAGAGGGCGCCGAGCGCCAAGATCTGACCCTGATCAATCGGTCGACGAATTGGGATGCGCGCCTGGTAGCGCTCGCTGGAACGGCCGCGCAACAAACCGCTGCGACGGGCCTTGGCCACGATGCCCTCTACGCCCTTTATCGGGTGGGCCTGCCGAGCGACCCTACACAGTTGGCGATGGTGGCTTCGGGGACCGTCGAGGGAGCACTGAAGAAAGCCACTGAGGCGGCCATCGTTAGCATGAACGCGGACCAGATTGCGTCGGCGACCGCGGCGTTTCAAAAGTTCGCCATCAAGACGCGCCTCACTTTGACCACGGCTGGGGCCGTCTCCACTTACGGGCAGATGTTGACGACAACACTTGCCGATACAACCCAGCAAAGCGCATTTGCGAACCTCTATTTCACCGACCCATCCGCCGGTGCCGATCTCTGGGCGAAGGCTGCAAAGCTTAACATTCCCGCCCAGGCGCTAGACACGCTCAAGGTTCAGGGAAGACTCCTCTATTTGACCTACAACAACAACGCGCTGGCCCAGAAACTTCAGAAGGACATCGGCTCGCTCGCGAACCTCTCCCATTTGGCGGACAAGGATTACCACCAGCCTGCCACCTGGTCGGCTGATCTCACCGCGCTGGCGGGTTCGGGCGGCGATGCGGCATTGCAGGCCCTCATTCCAGCGATATATTCGGGAGAGAAGACTGCCGACCGGCTGCTGGCTTACTCGGCAGACATGGCGCGCAAGGTGCGCTTCAGTTTTCCCACTCAAGTGACCGCGCGCCTGATTGAGACCAAGCAACTCGCAGTTGACGGTGTCAGCGCTCCCAAAGTTACCGCATTCCTGAGAGCGGCAGCGCCGCTCGGTTACCAGTTGGGGCGCACCCCGCTGAACACGTTTCTGACGAAGTCGGGCCAGAGTTTGCCCGGCATGGATGCGGCGAGCACCGACAGTCTCAAGACCGTGCATCGCTTGTACCAGATCACGCCCAGCAATGAGTCCCTGCAAGCGTCGCTGAACCTGGGCTTCAAGTCGGCGCGGGACATTGTTTCCTACACCAAGGACGAGTTCGTCGACAAATATGCGGGTAGTTTTCCGCCCGGCGAAGTCCACATCGTGTATTCGAAGGCGCAGCAGATCAGCGCGGTAACGTTCAACTTCTACATGATGGCGAAGCAGATGGATACCTCGCCGCCCCTGTTTGCGCTCTCCGCCTCGAGTGACGACCTGCAAAACGCAAAGAATGCCATCGTGCAGCAGTTCCCCACGATAACCGGACTGTTCGGCTCGCTGGATTTCTGCCAATGTCAAGAATGCCAATCTGTCTTGAGCCCGGCGGCCTATTTCGTCGACCTGCTGGAGTTCTTGCGGCAAGCAGAGGCCAACCCCGCGGGCCACACTCCCCTCGATGTTCTTGTAGGGCAGCAGAAGCTGAAGATTGCCGCGGCCCCCACGGGCGCGACGGAAGCGGGTTCGACAGTCACACTCACGACTCTCAAAGAGCATGGCCTCACACCGGGGAAATGGGCGATGGTCGCTGGCGTCGGCGTTGCGGGTTACAACGGGACCTTCCAGATAACTTCCGTTCCAACCCCAACGACCTTTACTTACGCCAATGCGGCGACTGGACTTACCACCTCCGGTGGAGGAACGGTCACGGCCGTCGCGGATGCCCATGCTCCGCTCGTCCTCGGTCGCCGGCCTGACCTCGGAGCGCTTCCGCTAACTTGCGAGAACACCAATACGGCGATGCCGTATATCGACCTGGTCAACGAAATCCTGGAATACTACATCGCTCACAGTGGTCTCGACGCGGGCGCCGCCTGTGACACCGGCGGCGAGACGACGGCGGATCTAACTGCAGAACCGCAGCACGTTCTGGCTTCGGTCTACGACACCAATTTGAAGCAGGCGGTTTATCCCCTGAACCTGCCCTTCGACCTTTGGATCGAGACCGTCCGAGCATTCTTCAAGTACTTCAAGAGCCCTTTAGCCCAAGTGCTGGACACACTACGGCCCGCGGACAACCTGGGGTTGTTCACCGACGGCAGTGCCTACCCCTATTACCAGGCTCAGATTTTCGCCGAGTCACTGGGACTCTCGCCTTCGGAGTATACGGTTCTCACCGCAACCGATCCGGTGAGCCAAAAGGCGTCGGTACAGAATTGGTTCCAGCTCTATGGGTACTCGAACGAATCGACGGCCTCGAGCGAACTCATGTCGGCGAAAACCTCGTCGCAACGTCTGGGACTGACCTACCAGGAGTTGACTGACTTAGTGACTACCGGCTTCCTGAACCCTGGCCTTAACTCGATCGCTTTCCAGTTTGAGAGATTCGGCATCGAGATGAGTGACGCCTTTGCATACACCGGACAACCGGGTTACACCGCTTCGGCGGGCCAAGCCCGAGCCGACTTTGAGGCCTTGCTCGATGCGATCACCGCCCGATACACCAGCCAAAACTCCACCTCGACATTCAATGCCCGGACTTGGCTGGCAAACTTGCTACCCGCGGATTACTCCAGGAAAGTTCTGATTCTTCGTGATCCCGCTGCCGGATGCGATTTCACCTCCACCACCCTCCAATATGCGGACGGCACCGCGCCGGCGAAACTGGATTTTCTCAAATTCAATATGTTCGTTCGACTTTGGAAGAAGTTGGGATGGACATTGGATGAAACCGACTGGGCCCTGCAAGCTTTCTTCCCGCCGAACCTGCCACCCTGGACGGACGCTAACTTTGCCAATGCCTTCAGCGCCGCGTGGAAGACGGTCCTGGTCTACGTCGCTCATCTCGACGATCTCAACGCCCGCCTTGCTCCGGCCATGGGGCGCGCCGCTTTGCTTCCGCTTTGGACGGACCTGTCCGTGCAGGCAAACGACTCGCTGTATGCGCAACTCTTCCTCACGCCGACCGTGCTTAACAACGATTGGGCCTTTGACGACCCCAACGGCAAGTTTCCGACTTCCGCCAGCGACCTCCCAGCACCTCTCCAATTGTTTTCCGCCCATCTGCCTTCGGTACAAGGCGCGTTGGGATTGACGGCGGACGAAGTTACTGCCATCCTGAACGACGCTTCCGTCTCGCCGGACACGGCTACATTTACCCTGCCGAACCTGTCCATCTGTTACCGCTACAGCCTGCTTGCCAAGTGTCTGCAGTTCTCGGTGGCCGACATGATCGCGCTGAAGGCCATGTCCGGGCTCAATCCATTCATGACCCTCACAGGAACTGCTTTGTCAACACTCTCCGATGACGTGCTGTTGAATCAGACCCTCGCCTTTGTGAAACAGGTGACGGTGGCGCAGAATAGCGGCTTCTCGGTGGAAGATCTCAAGTACCTCTTGCGTCATCAGTTTGATCCCGTGGGTAAGTACCAGAGCGACCCGAATGCGCTCCTCGCATTAGTGCAGACGATGGGCAGCGGACTGCAGCAGATTCAAACCCAGAACGCGGTCCCAGCGAACCTGCCGACTCTGCCGGATGCCCAAATCGACCAGCGGCTATCGGGCTTGTTTCCGGCCACAATTCTGAAGTCGCTTTTCGCCCTTCTCACGAACTCACAAACTTACAGCGCCGCACAAGGCGCGGTCGCCCCAGTCGCTCAGATCGACACGATGCCGTTTGCCGGCGAAACAGAGCTGACTTTGACCTATGATCCAGTCACACAAACGCAGACTGTCACCTATCAGGGCTTGCTGACGGATTGGAAGAAAGGCCAACTACTCCAGATCAACAATTCTGCGCTGTTCGCTGCGTTGCTGGCCGGCGTGCAACAGCAGGCGCAGCAGGCGTTCAATCAGTCCATCGAGAACATTCTGGGGGCGTGGGCCAGTTTAGCGGAATATGAGGCGGTGCAAACCGGTGTGGTGAGCGGCCTTCTGGCTCCGCCGCTCACCCAGAAGGATCCTGCTCTCAGGTTGAGTTACGACCAGGCCGACCAGTTCCAGTGGTTGGGGTATCGCGGGGTGTTGACCGATGCGAAACTGGCGGCGCTGACGGGAGTGAACAATTCCGCCGTGCTCCTGAACCTTCTCAAAGACGTGCAGAACCAAGCCACTCCGTCCTACAAGCAGCTTGTAGGCACGATTCTCGCCATGTGGGCCAATGTTCAGACATATTCGGTCACCCAGGTCGCGGTCCCTGCCGCCAACCGCATCGATAGCAATGGTTTCTTCGCCGCCCTGACCGCCGCTGAACAGAACGGGAGCATCAGCGGCCCGGTCCCGACGATTCAGTTGGTCTATGACCCTGCCATCCAAATTCAGGGGCTGACCTGCGAAGGCGTTCTGACGGAGGCCATGAGAGGCCAGTTGGCAGCGTTGTTGCCGGCTTCGACGGTCCTGGCGAATTTGCTTCAGGCAGCGCGCAACCAGCCGGTCCAACTGTTCCAGACGCTGGCAACAAATCTTTTCACCGTAGCTGCCATCGACCTCGACCAATACTCGCAGCCGTTTCTGGGTCTCGATGCCACCCGCCAACAGAAACAAGTCAAGGCCCAGTTGGTGATGGTGTTCCTTCCGCTACTGTGTCAAAAACTGTCGCGCGACCTGGTCATTCAAACCTTAACGGCAAACCTAGGTTCCGATCCTTCGCTGACCGGGACGCTGGTTGATGACGCAGCGCTTCTCTCCGATCCGAGCAATCCAGGAAAGTCGCTCCTCGGATCCTTCCTTGCTCTCGGCCAGCAGGGCGTGAGCGCCACGTACTACTCGACCGCCAACGGTAGCGGTCCCGCTCTGGCTACGGCAACAGCAGTGACAACCGATACATCAGACCCCACGAACCCGAACGCCGGCAAGGCAGGAACGGGGAGCGCGCACTTTGAGGGATACTTACAGGTTCCGACGGATGGCCCCTATCGCTTCCTCGCTGAGTTAGGAAATACGGGCGCGACCGCGGTGCTGCAGTTGACTCCTCCCGATCCCACCGCGTTGTTAGCGAACCCGATCATCCCGTCGACCCCTGCGGCGGCGAAGGACAACGACGAAGTCAGCCAATTCGTTCAGTTGAGGGGTGGCCTCCCTTACGACTTCACCCTCGACTTTTCGAACCTGGGAGCAGACGGTGCCACCCTGTTGATCCAGGGCGAGAACCTTGCCAAAGGTCCGCTCAGCCAAGTGGTCTTGTATCCGCAAGCAGGCATCACCGCCTTTACGCGGGCCCGCGTCCTCTTATCCAAAGCGCTACGGATATTGCAGGTCACTGGCCTCGACGAGCGCGAGGTGAGTTATCTCGCCGCTAACGCAGCGCGATTTGGCAACCTGAATTTCAGCGCCCTGCCCACGCAGACGGCTGACGATTCGGTAGCCAACGCAAAGGCGCTCTTCTCACAATTCCTTACGTTGGCCGACTATGCGGATTTGCGAAAAGGCCCGGCGGGGAAATCGGATGGGTTAGTGGACGTATTTCAAGCCGCCGCCGACAACGTAACTCTCGAACCGAACACTCCGTGGACCCTCTTCGCACGCCTCACGCGCCGTGACCCGAAAGTCGTGAAAGATGTTGCCATGGCGCTCGGCGCGGTATCGCACTTCATGGACAACACCGGAATCCGCAGAATTTGGAATGCGCTTCAGCTGACGCAAATCATGGGCATTCCGGTTTCCACGTTGGCAGCTTCGACCCTGATTGCCTCCTTGTCTCCGCCCACCAGTGCGCCGGCGCCGGAGGACATCGCCACCAACCTGAAGAATGCAGTGAGGGCTCGATTTACGCCCGACGCTTGGCGGGCTATCGCCAAGTCGATCTTCGACAAGCTACGCCAAAGGAAACGCGATTCCCTAGTGGCGTATCTGGTGAACGCGCTCCCACTTGAGGATGAGAACCAACTCTTTGAATATTTTCTGGTCGATCCGGGAATGGAGCCAGTCGTCCAGACTTCGCGCCTGCGTTTGGCCTTGTCGTCAGTGCAGACGTTCATCCAGCGTTGCTTGCTCAACCTGGAAAACGCAAACAACAAGAATCCGGAGCGGAATGTGGCCCCGAACGCCATCGACGCCAACTGGTGGGATTGGATGAAGCGTTACCGCGTTTGGCAAGCAAACCGGGAAATCTTCCTTTTCCCAGAGAACTGGATGATTCCCGAACTGCGACTGGACAAGACCGACCTGTTCCAGACGCTCGAAAGCGATTTACTTCAAGGCGACGTGACCAGCGATCTCGTGGACGACGCCTTCTTCACCTACCTGAAAGGGCTCGACGTTCGTGCCCGGTTGGATATCGTAGCTACCTACCTCGACCAGGATCCGAACCACCTCGATATCAGCACGCTGTACGTTCTCGGGCGTACCTACGGCCACCCGCACAAATACTTCTTCCGCACCTACTCCAACGGAACGTGGTCTGGATGGCAGGCACTAACTCAGGATATTGACGGCAATCACATTGTCCAGGCGATCTGGCGAGGGCGTCTCAATCTTTTTTGGGTAACTTTCATCCAAACCACGGCACCGCCGGCCGCGAGTACGGATAACGATAAGAGCGTTGCGAATCTTACCTTCGGCGAGTTGTCGCAGAAGCTCTCCACAGTGAATGCGCAAATAAAAGTTCAAGTTCAACTGCACTGGATTGAGTATTTCCAGGGAAAATGGAGCAACCGGATCTCTACGGACGTTAATGCCTCGAGCACTGTCGCGGTTCACAATCCTTTTGACGCCAGTACCGTCTATATTCACGTTTCCAAGGAGATCAATGCCGATCAGAGCGAAGGGGCCGTAAAGATTCATCTCGATTTTCCCATTGGGTTCGTATATCAGGCGATTAACGCGGTCGCGAGCGCCGCCCTGGCGGCCGGTGACACTTTGTTCTACAACACTTTGGAACCGATTGCGGCGACGTACAAGCCATTCGCCAATCGTTCCTTCCGCGTGACCAGCAAGAACTGCGCTCCGGACTGCGACCTGCAGTACTGGGAACCGGCACCCGAGATGGTGTATACCGCTCCAGGGGTGGACGCAACTCTTCATACCGGATCGGGCAACCTCCAGGTCAACTTCCAAAGCCATCTCGGGAGCGACCGCTCGAGCCAACCGGCCAACGAGAAGATTCTCGACAGCGTTCACAATTACGCCATACTGACCTGCGCCAACGCGGTGGCGCCACCGTTTCTCCCCCCGACGGATCCGAGCTACTCGGAAGCTGGCGCCCTGGTTAGCCCCTTCTTTTTCAAGGACACCGCCAACCCGAACGTCGACATTCGATCGACATTTTTCGACGAGTTGACGTTCTTCGTACAGCCGTCCCTGACAGAGGCGACCATGGAGCAATGGGAGGGATGGGCAATCGCGCCTACCAATCCACTTCAGGAATGGGTAGACCCCAAGGTGTTGAACAACGTCGAGGTGGCGGCTCAATTTCCTACTGCCTCCAATGTACCGGTGAATCCGGGAGATCCGGCATTCTCTAAGTATTCCATCCAGACTCGTCAGGATTGGGCCACTAATCCCGCCACTGTGATTTCCTTCGGAAGTGGGTATGTTGGCAAGAGCGGCGGAATCAGTCTGGCAGCAGGATCGGCCGTCGCTGGAGGAATCAGCAACTCCCGTGGCGGACTCACCGGCCTCGCCGGATCGGCACTCGGGACTCAAGGCGCCGCTTCTGGAAGAGCCGTGATGGTTGTCGGCGGCCAAGGCTTGAGACCGGGCCAATTTCAGTCGGTAAAGGCACTGCAGGGCTCGGTCGCGGCGCGCAACGCTGTCTCGTTATCAAGGTAAGGATGCGGGAGGGAAGAAAAATGGTGACCAATAGCTTTCACAATCTCGTCGATCGCTATCAGCGGGCCTACCAGATTTATACGGGAGGCGGCTGGGTGGGCGGGACTTACGTTTCCTTCCTGAACCGGAGCATGACGTACCAGTTCTTTCCTCATTTTCATCCCTACGTAGCTGGCAACCGCGCCGGCGTTGCGAATGTACCTTCATCCGCACTCTCTCTTATCCGGCGCCTCAACGAAGGCGGTGTCACCGAATTGCTGGATTCTGACACGCTCTACATGCCACAGCCCGAATCTGCCGTCCCCCAGCCACTGTCCGTGATTGCAGACAGCAGCCGCGCCCTGCTCTCGCAGAACACTTCGGGCACTCGCCCTGACGGAAGCAGCGTCTCGCTCTATGCGGGAACTCCCCTGACTGTTGCGAACGGCACGAACGTTATCATCCCCGCTCTAACTCCCGTGTTTCGCACGGACGGGTCAACCTTCAATTTGCCTGCCGACACACAAGTGTCGTTGCCCGGCGATATCCCCGTGTCCAACTCGAGCGGCATTCAGTGGAACATCGGGGGAACCGATACAGTCGTGCCCGATAATACGCTTGTCGCCATCAAGGCGCCCTCAGGCGCGCAAGCCGTCTTGAGTGGTGATGGAACACAAGTGACCCTTCCGGACGCAACCAAGATTTTTCTTCGCAGTGGCCTTCCGCAGCCGTTCTTTTACGAAGAATTTTTCACCCGCTACGCCCCGGACACGAGCGTGCAGCACCCCTATCCAGTCAAGAATCTCGACTTCACCGACGATGGGGCCTACTCCATTTACAACTGGGAAATCTTCTTCCACGCCCCTCTGCTCATCGCCATCCACTTAAGCCAGAACCAGAAGTACCAGGACGCTCAGCGGTGGTTTCATTACATTTTCAACCCCACGGACAATAGTCCGGGCCCCACACCCGAGCGCTTCTGGAAGGTTCAGCCATTCCAGTACACCGACGTCAAGATGATCCAACAGATTCTGGTGAACCTCTCCACCAGACAAGATCCGGACCTCTACGACCAGACCGTGAGAAGCATCGGCGATTGGAAGCAGAATCCATTCCAGCCTTTCGCCGTGGCGCGTCACCGTCCGGTGGCATACATGCTCAAGACGGTGATGGCCTATCTGGACAATCTCATCGCCTGGGGCGATTCCCTGTTCCAGCAGTACACCATCGAGACCATCAGGGAGGCGATGCAGATTTACGTGATGGCGGCGCACATTCTGGGACCTAAACCGCAGGCGGTCCCGGAGAAGGGATCGGTGAGTACGCTTATGTACAACGACCTCCGCGGCAAACTCGATGCTTTCAGCAACACGATGGTGGATATGGAGGTCGATATCCCGTTTGACGTAGCGCCCCTGCCGCCACAGGGATCGAATCCTCAAGGAACGCAGATCTTGGGCAACCTAGGGCAGACACTCTACTTTTGCGTGCCGCGCAATGACATCCTGATCGGTTATTGGGACACGGTGGCTGATCGACTGTTCAAGATTCACAACAGTCTGAACCTCCAGGGGGTCTTCCAGCAGCTTCCGCTCTATGACCCACCCATCGACCCGGCGCTTTTGGTCCGTGCCGCTGCCGCCGGTTTGGACGTGAGCGCCGTCGTAAGCGGATTGAATCAACCCTTGCCGCTGGTGAGGTTCCGGCTACTGGTAGCCAAGGCCGCGGAAATTTGCCAGGAAGTCAAATCGCTGGGCGCCAGTATTCTGGCGACGATGGAAAAACAGGACAACGAATCTTTGTCGTTGCTTCGTGCCCAGCACGAGAACACGATTCTTGCGCTGGCCGAATCGGTGAAGTATTCGCAATGGCAGGACGCTCGAAAGGCGACGCAAGGATTGCAGCTCTCGCTCGCCAATGCCTTCCAACGCTACGCCTACTACCAAAAACTGTTGGGCCGCACAGATGCTCAAATTCAGAGCAGCATACCTTCGCTAGACGCTTTGGACCTCAGCGGCCTGCAGAGCTTGAACTTCACACAGTCGGATCCATCGAGCGAACCTCAGGTGCCTCTTGATCCGATTAACCCGGATATCTCGCAGAATTCGACCGCGGTAAGTGATGGAGAGATTAAGACGCTCACCAACCATGAAGTGGCGGAGCTCACCAAACTGGCGTTATCACGGGCGGCACAGGCTTCGGCCAGTAACACGGAAACCCTGAATTCCGTTCTCTCGATTCTCCCTCAGTTCGAAGCGAACGTCCTGCCGATGGGGTGTGGTGCGACTTTGAGTTTTGGTAGCCAGCAACTTCACGGCATGATGTCTGCCATGGCGAGCGATTCCCGAGCGCAGGCGGAGCAGTCTTCCTATGAAGCCGCCAACGCCGCCAAACTCGGCGGCTACTCTCGCCGAGAACTCGAATGGACTTTCCAGGGTAACTCTGCCAAAGCCGAGATTAATCAGATCCAGAAACAGATTCGAGGCGCGCAAATCCGCGAAGCCATCGCCCAGAAGGAATTTGAGAACCATCAAAAACAGATGGCGCAGACCCAGGAAGTCGCCGATTTCCTCCAGGGTAATGACATCGGAAAAGGCTTCACGGTCAAGGAAACCACCACCGGCTTTTATGCTTGGATGAAGCGGGAGGTGAAGGCTGTCTACGCCAAATCGTTCCAACTGGCCTTCGAGGTTGCCAAGAAGGCCGAACTTGCTCTGCAACATGAACTCGGAAACCCGAGTCTGACCTACATCCAATACAACTACCTGGACGGCACGGAAGGATTGTTGGCGGGCGAAAAGTTGGTGTTTGACGTCAAGACGATGGAGATGTCGTATCACGACTTGAACCACCGTGAATACGAGATCACCAAACACGCGAGCCTGCTTCAAATCGATCCCTTGGCCCTGGTGCAACTACGCTCCACAGGAACCTGCACGTTCACGTTGCCGGAGGAAGCATTGGACATCGATTTTCCTGCCTACTTCCGTCGCATCAAATCCGTCGCGCTGACGATTCCCTGTGTCACGGGACCCTACACTGGCGTCAACTGCAACCTGACACTTCAGAAGAGTTCCATCCGCGTCAGCACCGACGTGGCCGATGGCTATCCTCGAAAGGGATCGGATGACGCCCGCTTCAGCGACTACGGCAGCCTGCAGTCAATTGTCACCAGCTCGGCACAGTCCGATAGCGGCTTGTTTGAGACTAATCTGGGAGATGAACGCTACTTGCCCTTCGAGGGCGCGGGTGCAGCCGAGAGCATGTGGCAATTGACGCTGCCGTCGGACGTTCGCCAGTTCGACTTCGATACCATCACCGATGTTATCCTGCACATCCGCTACACCGCGCGTGAGGCGGGCGATCAGTTCAAATCAGCGGCGGTCAGCAATCTCCAGATCCAGATCAATAAAGCACAAACCGTCGGATCAGTGCGGTTGTTCTCCGTCCGGCACGAGTTCCCCTCCGCTTGGGCGAAATTCCAGAGCGTCACCATCGGCGGCACCACGCCCACCGCTCTCTTGTCCCTTACCCTCGTCCCCGAACACTATCCGTTCTGGGCGCAAGGCATCGTGGGCCCCGGTCGCTTGAAGGCGGTTGAGTTTTTCGCTGGCGGGAGCACGGCACCGACGGTGAATCTCTACGACAAGCCCGACCCGGCTACTCCGGGGGTCAAGAACGATACGTTGAGCCAAAACCCATTGTTGAACAACCTGCTCACTGGGGGTCTTGCCAACATACCGAACCCCCCCGCTTTGACCGACAGCAAGAACCCTCCTCTCAATGTGTACTTCGACAATAACTCTATGGAAGATTTGTGGATGGCGATTACCTGGGGCAAAGCCTAAGCGCCAATGGTCCTGGAAGCCAGAAGAGGCGCATCTACAACGCTACCCCGGCGCGCTTGTTCCATTCTTGTTCAAAGCGGGAGAAAGGCAAGTGAGCTGAGTTCGCAAGAAAGTTCCGAAGCATGCGCAACAGAGAGGCCGTCATCACAGTGCTATGTGGCCTGGAAACCTCAGCGGTCACCCAAAACCGGCCAATGAGGGTCACCTGAAAACCGGCCAACGAGAATGAAGCTCGGGGACGTTGATTCCGACGCAAGGCAGTAGCCTTCGTTGGTATGAGCAACGTCTTGAGCGAAGCGAAAAAACAACAAGTTATAGCCCTGGGACGACTCGGATGGCCACTGCGGCGCATCGAGCAAGAAACCGGGGTGCGTCGGGAGACCGCTGGTGCCTACCTGAAAGCGGCCGGGATCGGAGTGCGTCCGCCGGGAGCGTGGGGACGGCGAGCGCCGGCAAAACCGGCCAACGAGGTGACCACCGGGTCGGACGCGACAAAACCGGTCAACACGGTAAACACCAACACCAACACCGAAAACCTTTCTTCGAAGGAAAAAGCAAAAGCAGAAGCAAAACCGGCCAATGCGCATGAGGTGATCACCGGGTTTGGCGTGGAGTTGAGCGACTCGGGACCGAAAGACCCGAAGCATGCTCTGTCCACCAGTTTCTGCGAACCGTTCCGTGATGCGATCGAAGTGGGTCTGAGCCGTGGTCGCAACGCGATGGCGATCTGGCAGGACCTGGTGTCCGAGAGCGGGTTTCGCGGTGGCTATCAGACCGTCAAACGTTTCGTTCGTAACTCCGCGGAACCCAACCAGCACAGCCGCGGGCGGTGATTCTCACCGCGCCCGGAGAAGAGGCCCAAGTCGATTACGGCACCGGCCCGATGGTCCGCGACCCGCAGACGGGCAAATATCGCCGCACACGATTGTTCGTGATGACGCTCGGGTACAGCCGCAAGGCCGTACGCTTGCTGACTTTCCGCTCCAGTTCCCGCATCTGGGCCGAGCTGCATGAGAAAGCGTTTCGCCGATTGGCGGGCAGTACGCGGGTGGTCGTGCTCGATAACTTGCGCGAAGGCGTGCTGGTCCCGGACATCTACGATCCCACTCTGAATCCACTCTATCGCGACGTCCTCGTCCACTACGGTGTAGTCGCCCTGCCTTGCCGGATCCAAGATCCCGATCGAAAAGGAAAAGTTGAGCGCGGCGTCGGACACGCCAAGAACACACCGCTCAAGGGAAAACGCTTCGAGAGCCTGGAAGAAGCGCAAGCGTTTCTGGACCAGTGGGAAACCAGCTGCGCCGATACTCGCATTCATGGCACCACCAAACGGCAAGTCTCCGCCATGTTTGCCGAAGAAAAACCGTTCTTGCTCTCACTGCCACTGGAACCTTTTCGCTACTACCAACACGGCCAACGGGTCGTGCATCTGGATGGTTGTGTCGAAGTCGAAGCCGCCTACTACGGCCTGCCCCCGGGCTGGATCGGACGCTTAGTCCGAGTGCAGTGGGACGAACTCTACGTTCGCATCCTCGATCCCAACAACGGTCTGCTGCTGCGCGAACATGTACGTCAGAAACGTGGCTGGTATCGCATCCAAGAACAGGACCACCCGAAACAGAGACCGCTGCGCGTCTCCCAGTTACTGTGGCGAGCCGGCCGGGCCGGCACTCACATCGGCACCCTCTGCAACCTTATTTATAACCAGCTCGGAGAACCCGGGGTCCGCCGCGTCTTGGGCGTGCTCTCGCTGGCCAAGAAGTTCGGCTTGACCGCGGTCGAGGATGCTTGCGCGGCGGCCCTCGAAATGGGCGTGCACGAGTATCGCTTCGTTCGTCGCTATCTCGAACGGGGTCCCCAGTTGACCCTGCGGCAAGTCGATCCCCTCATTCGCGAACTGGTGCAATACCGCGATCTCATCCACCTCAGAACCCAGGAGCCCAAAGAATGGATCTCATCGAGTTGAATCGTGCCTTACGGCAACTACGACTCGGCGGCATCGCCGCCGTGCTCGAAACCCGTCCTCCAAGCTCAAGCCGAAGCCATGCCCCCCATCGACTTCCTCTCCTGCTTGGTCTCGGACGAACTCACTCGTCGCGGCGATCGCTTGCTGGAGCGCAGGACCAAGCAGGCCGAGTTTCGCGACCCACAGAGGAGCCTCGAAAACTTCGACTTCAACTTCAACCAGAAGATGAATCGCAGTCTGATCTTCGACCTGGCCACCGGCGCCTTCATCGCTCGCCATGAAGATGCTTTGTTCTTAGGCCCGCCCGGCACCGGGAAAAGTCATCTTGCCCAAGCCATTGGACAGTCGGCCATTCAGCAGGGCTATCGTGTGCTCTATCGCGAAACCCACAAGCTGCTCGATGACCTGGCCGAAGCCACCATCGATGGAACTCGCAAGCAGCACATGGAACTGTTCGCTTCGGTTCCACTCCTCATCATTGATGATCTGGGTATGCGCAAGCTACCCGTCACCGCCGCCGAGGAACTGCTGGAGATCGTCATGCGCCGCTATGAGCGCACCAGTACTTTGCTCACTTCCAACCGACCAGTGGAAGACTGGGGCAAACTGCTGGGAGATAGTGCCGCCGTCACCGCCATGCTCGATCGCCTCCTCCATCATGGTCACGTACTCAAATGCGGTCCTCGGAGTTGGCGCACAAAAATAGACTTGCCTCCACAGGAGGCTGCAGGATAAAACAACTGAGTCCCCGGCCTCCTCCCGTTGGCCGGTTTTGCCCTGACTACCGTTGGCCGGTTTTGGGGTGACCACTGAGGCTGGAAAACGCCATCACCGAGATGAGAATTCACTGCAGCAGGTTCTAGTTGTGCCAAACAGCATCGACCGATGTCTCCTGCCGCGAATGCCTGTCGATCCGAAAGCAGGCTTCAGCTGTACCGAAACTGTGTCAAAACCCCTTCTGTTTTGGGCTCAGGAGCTTTGCTTGAGCGAAAAGCAGACTCCCCAAGTTATTGTTTTCATTAGAAGTCGTCAGAACGAGGAGAGCGTTTAGAGCGGGGGGACGTGCGCCCAAGGCAGGTGCGCTACCTGCGTTGTCTCGTCGGTCGAGAGCTTCTGATCCGTTGCCCACGGGTCACACTATGCTGAACGCTCCCGTCTGATAGGTGCGATGAGAAAGAAGAACGACCACAGAGAATTCAGCGTCCATTAAGCGTCCAATAGAACGTGGAGTTGAATGGTCTTGCAGAATCTGGGAGGTTTGATATGCCATTCGCGCCTCCTAATTTGTTGATTTTGTTAGGCGGCTCTGGGTTCGAATCCCACTCTTTTCGCGTACAGTTCGTCACTTGGCGCCGCCTGCAATCACGCTGCAATCACTCGGAGCGAAAACCCCAGCGGGTGCTTCTAGGCATCATCGGGGTCAAACAAGGGTCACGCTTCCTTCAACGTGCAGCATTCATGCGTTGCGGTGGGTTGTCATCTGCGCCGCAAGGTATTTGAATTTGCAGTTTCCCACGATCCTCACAAACCGGAGGTTAGTCTCCCTGAGCCCTTGGTCTGGGGCACCCATTCTGGGGCACCCATAAGAAAATGACTGAGATCGACGAGCAGGAATTACGTGAGTTTATGCGGTTGAAGCACCACTCACATGGATTGAAAAATCAACACTTTGGCTAATTTCCGTTGTTTCGGGACCAGGGGGTCGGAGGTTCAAATCCTCTCTCCCCGACCAATCTTTCTCTCGCTCTTTCAGTTGTTTAGGCAGCTATTGCGACCTCAGTTTTTTCGGTACATTTCGGTACATTCGGTACAACTGAGGCTAGTTGAAACCCAAAGCCACATCGCTCCGCCCACTTCCTGCGGAATGGAACGTCCTCTTTGATCTTGTCGTAGAGGTCGCTCATGTCCTTTCCAGCATGACCCATCCAGTACTTGTATAGGCCCTCGGGACATTCCGCATAGTTCCGCAGGTACGTGTTTCTAAAGCGACGGAACGCATGGTTTCCAGCTTTGTGCGTTCCGGTGAACGGATTGACGTAGCCCAGTTCCTTAAGGGCCTTGTGCAGATGCCGACGGATGATGTTTGACGGAGAGAGGGGTTTCCCTTGTCGAGTGCAGAACAGGAAGCCCGATGCCCGGTTGCCAACGAACTCTTTGAAAAGAGTGGCAATCGTCGGGTGGAGGTCAACCTGGCGAAAGCCATTTGCTGTTTTGAGTCGTTGTTCAACCCTACCGTGATGAATTTTCTGTTGGACAAAGATGGTGAGGAAGTCCGGAGAAATGTGCTTGTCAATCTCGATGCCAAGCGCCTCGCCGACTCGAAAACCACCAGCACCACACAGAACGAAAATCATCCGCTCCCGCTCTTTCTTCCACCGTGCTAGGCCTGTCATCACGTCAGACGAGAAGGATGGAGTGTTTTGCTTGCCCTTCTCGACCACAGGTAGGTCGATGAATTCGTGATTCCACTTTCGAGGATAAATTTCCTCGCCTTGTTCATCGACGGCAGAAGCCACGACCATCTTCACAACCGGAACATAGTTGTCGATGGTTTTTGGAGATAAACCTTGTTCCGACATCTTTGCAACGACGGACTTCAAGACCGCATTGTTGATTTCGGACAAGGGCAAATCTCCAATATTCGGGTTAAGCCAGTTCTTGAGACAGGCCTCCCAGAGTTCCAATGTCGAAATTGCAATGGGCTTGCGCTTCCGACTTCGGACGTGGTTGAGCCACCATTTTGCTTGTTCGTGGAACGTGACACCGTTTTTTTGCTTCACAACTTCGTTAAAATACTCCACGGTGTCGGCTCCGCTCTCCATGATGATTTCACGAGCGCGGCCTTCCCTGACGGTCTTGGACAGGCTACCGGGGCCTGAGATCGGGCAAATTCTCTCCCGCATGTGTTTTCTCTTCTCTAGTCCCGGTACATCCATCCACCACCGAACAACCCACCATCTGCCGCTTGATTCAATGTGACCGCTCTGACCAGTTCTGCGGAACATGCTCTTTCCTCTCCGCTTCACTGGTGTCGCAGTTAAAACCTTAGTATCGCTGGCGTTTAATTGCAACGGGGTAGGGGTTACGGCGTCCTGGGTCGGAGCCCTGGGCAAATGAACCTGTTGAGGCGTGAGCAACGGGCCATGTTCGCACCAATCGCTTGCACATCCGATCGTTTTGGGTATCGCGGCCATGATTGCAACCGAATAACCGAACGAAGAAAGAGAGTTCGCGTCGGAAGCTCTGCCTCAGGACAAAACGTTGTGCGCTGCCGGCGCTTCGGGACAAATTTGATCGATTCCTTTAAACCGTGTCCAACAACTTCTCGTCCGCGTGATATTCCTGCCGGGAATATCAGACAGCGGCAAAACGATTTGTCACCTCACTTTTCGTTGGGCAAATCACTTCGCGGATGCGGTGCGGCCGTTTCAGAAGAACTGAGTCAAGCAGACCACGACACACTCATCTGCCTCGTCGGCAGGCACTTGGACGCAGACTTGGGAAAATAATGAATACGCGCCCGCCACCAAAACGGGATCTCAGGGCCGTCTAATTAGACGCCCTGCGTGTACCTGTGTCCGAGTCGCGTTTGCCGACCAGTCGCTTTCCGAGGAAGATTCCTTACCGAAACCATCGAGCCGGGAGGCGCGATTTACTTGGTCGCGACACCATGTTCGTCTGTTATTCCTCCCAGGAATAACAGAGTGACGAGAAGTTGTTGGACATCGTGATTGAGTCCGGTTACGTTTGCGCCACAGGCAGCCGATTTGAGGTGCTGCGGGAGGTGCAAATGACACGTTGGTTCCAAGTCCATTCCATCCGCCAGATCGAGCGCCTCCTTCAGTCGAAGTGCGTGCGTCCAACCACAGTTGTTCTTGCCCTGATCTTCCTCATGCCTATGGCGGCGCTGGCACAGGGTTCACCGTTCGACACCGGGTTTACCGCTATCCAAAGCCTTTTCACCGGCACCATTGCCAAGGTTGCGAGTCTGGTCGCAATCGTGATCGGAGGCTACGGCTTCGCGCACGGCGAACCCGGTGCAAAAAAGGCGCTGGCCGGTGTTGCCGCTGGAACGGGCATCGCCGTTCTCGCCGTGAATGTCCTAAGTTGGCTTTGGGGCGTGTAGCGCAGCTCCCGAGTACTTGCGTCCCGTCTTCAAGCAAGGAACTTATGCCAGACAAGTCACAGCAGAGGCAGCGCACAAATCGAGTCTTCAAGAGCCTGCATAAGCCTCTCACTTACCTGGGCGTAGAGCGTACGCTGTTCTACTTCGTGTGCGTCGGAGCGGTGGGGGCCTTCAACCTCTTCGATTCCATCCTTGCGGGTATCGCCGTCTTCATTCGCGGTTTCGCCTTCGGGCATTGGGTCACGAAGAGCGATCCGGTGTTCCTCCGCATCCTGGCCAGGTCCGAACGCTACGAGCTGCGCTATGACGCGGCGAAACAGCAAGTCCCCCGCGTAGAGGTGCAGTAATGCTGCGTCTCGATAAGGTCATCAAGCCGTGGAAAGAGAGTGCGGCGCTGAACGACCACATCAACCTCTACGGCTTCTGGAATGAGACGGCCTTCCTTACCAAAAGTGGCGATCTAGGCATGGTTCTCAGTGTTCCCTGTGTGGACTATGAAAGTCTTGACCATTCGGAACAGGAGTATGCAGTGAAGCGGTTGGAAGCGGCGCTCAAAGCCTTTGGCCCAGGCTTCCATGTTTACCAGTACCTCTTCAAATCGAATCGGCCCGACATACCATTCGCAAAATATGACGACCCGGTTGTGGAAGCAGCGATCGATCAGCGGAGGAAGTTCTTTGAAGCCAAGCGTGACCATCTTTATCAGGTTGAAGTCTTCTACTGCATCCTGCTCGAAGGCGCCAGGTCGAAAACCGGCGTGGGCACAGCACTAGCTCGGCTCTTGCGTGATCCAGAAGGCGCGATCGCTGAACTCAAATCGCAGTTCACCAACGACAGCATGAAGACGCTATTGCGGACGCATATCGAGCGCGATCTTCAGCGGCTCGACCAGCACGTGCAGGCGTTCGCCCGGCAACTAGCAGATTTCATGCAAATCGAGGTGTTGGATCAGCAGGGACAGTTCACGTTTTTCCACCGCTTGCTGAATTATGATGACCGGCGCATTGCCGGCAAGCCGCAATCCACACAGTTTCTCGACTATCAGGTAGTGAATTCCGACTCGAAGCCGAGCGCGACCATCTGCGCGTCGGCGACTACATCGTCCGCGTGTTGACGATGAAAGAGGCCATCACAGAGACGCGGCCGCTCGTGCTGGACGCGCTGTTGAAGATTCCTGGCAACTTCTATGTCGTCACGGAATGGACGCCTCTCCCCGCGGACAAGGCCCGCAAGGAAGTGAATAAGCGTCGCCGCCACTTCAATATGTCAAAGACGGGATTCGTCTCTCAGATGGGCAACGATGCCACGAAGACGAACCCACGCGATGTGCTGGTGGACGAATCCAAGCAGGCCGACATCGAAAACCTAGGCGATTGCCTTCGTGCCCTGGGCGACGGCCAATCACTTGGCGATTTCTCGCTAACAATTGTGCTGTTTGGCCGGGGGCCATCCGGTCACTCAAGAACGGAACTCGATCAACTCGTAGCCGAGTTCATCGGCGTCTTCACGAATGCGGACGGCAATCTGTTTGCCGAGAGCTACAACCAGCTAAACGCCTATTTCGCCACCATTCCGGGCAACTACGCGATCAACCTCCGCAAGCTGTATCTGCTGAACACAAATTATGCAGACCTTTCTTTCCTATTTACGATCCTTCCCGGAGAGAAGACGAACGCGCATCTCGGCACAGAGTACCTGGCTGTACTCGAAACCGACAACAGCACGCCGTACTTCCTGAACCTGCACAACGGCGAGGTCGCCCACACGCTGATTCTCGGCATGACCGGAAGTGGAAAGTCGTACTTCTGCAATTTCCTTCTGCAGAACGCACAGAAGTACGCGCCGCTGACCTTCATCTTCGATATCGGCGGCAGCTTCCAGTCGCTTACAACGATTTTCGGCGGCTCGTACCTGAACGTGGGCCAGGAAGTGCGGGATTTTACGATCAATCCATTCTCCCTACCTAAGACCAAGGAGAATCTGCAATTTCTCTTCAGCTTCTTCCGCGTGCTCATTGAGGGCAACGAACAACGCTACCGGCTCGACTTCAAAGAGGAACGTCGCCTGTGGGATGCGATCGAGCGTATCTACGTCCTGGAGCCGAGCCAACGCACCATCTCAAACTTTTGCAACATCATTGGCGAGCTGAAGGAACGCCTACACCGCTGGAACCGCGGCGGACAGTACGGCTTTCTGTTTGACAACACTGAGGACACGCTTTCGTTCTCCCGCTTTCAGACATTCAACTTCCACGGTTGGAATGACGCGCCGGAAGTCTTGGAGCCGCTGTTGTTTTACGTTTTGCATCGCGCGTCGAACGAGATTGCCGACCCAAAAAGACTCGCCACCTTCAAAACCTTCTTGCTCGATGAGGCATGGCTCTTCATCAAGAACGAGACGATCCGCAATTATGTGGTGCAGGCGCAGAAGACTTGGCGTAAACACAACGCCGCCATGATCTTGGCGACGCAATCAATCAAAGAGCTTGAGGAATCGGGGATGCTGGCGATAGTGGCGGAGAGCTGCCCGACAAAAATCTTTCTCGCCAATCCGGAGATGAACCGCGAAGTCTACCGGGAGGCATTCCATCTCAACGACACGGAGCTTAGTTTCTCCGAGAGAATTGCTCCCGCGAAGGGCCTGTCTTATGGCGGAAAGATCACACTCCTTTCGGGGATGCAGCCCGCCGAGGAATTTTCCACGCTAACGCATGAAATCGCCCACTTATGTGGCGCAGAGATTTATGTGGCGTCCGCCTCGGGACGCACATAAAGACGGGTCGATCACGGCAGACCAGCGCCACATAATTGTGGAGTAGCAGAGTCAGGGTGAGAGACTCAGGATGCCTGGGGAGCCAGGTTCAACAGGCGGCGAAGCGCACTAATG
>WNFJ01739278.1_pt2 | contig 24528 bp, 23 predicted proteins | sample 5400461 | NCBI WGS metagenome assembly WNFJ01 (sample SAMN13153349, study PRJNA577476) | soil metagenome | isolation source: 115 cm saprolite on Douglas fir-dominated hillslope | place: USA:California | collected 2013-09-17
CAAGGTGAAGGACAGAATCGCGGAGCTGCAGAACGCGATCAACGCCTCCAAGCAGATGTACGCCGCCGCCTGCTCGCGCCTCGGCGTCCCGAACGACATGGAAGAGGAAGAGGTAGGGGAGACCTAGGAGAACGATGAACGCGGAACGATGAACGATGAACACGGCGCTGAAGTTCATCGTTCATCGTTTATCGTTCATCGTTTGTCTCGCACTTGCGTGCGCACAGCCGCAAGAAAAACCGCGCGAGATTCACCGGGTGGTCTCCCTCGCCCCCAACGTGACCGAAATGCTCTTCGCGCTCGGATGCGGAGCGAAGGTCGTCGGCACCGACACCTTCTCCGACTATCCAGAGGGCGCGAATCGGCTGCCGCGGGTCGGCGGCGTCGAACCGAACATCGAGAAGATCGTGTCGCTGCATCCCGATCTCGTCATCGCGAGCGCATCCAACGCGCATCCGAATCTGCGGCATGCGCTCGACGCGGCGCATGTGCCGCTGATGGTGATCACGACCGATCGTCTCTCGCAGATCGATACCTCGATGCGCGACATCCAGCGCGCTCTCGGATGTCCGAATCCTCCGCGAGTCGCGGAGGAGCTGGAGAAGCAGCGGCGCAGACGTGCAATGCCGCCCACGGTTCTCTTCGCGGTCTGGACCGATCCGCTGTACGTCGCGGGAACGGGAAGCTTCGTCGACGACCTCTTCGGGCTCGCCGACGCCCGCAACGTTGTCTCGGCTCCCGGCTGGCCGCAATATTCATTCGAATCGTTCGCAGCGCACCCGCCGGACCTGTTGCTCTATCCTGCGAAGTCGGTGAAACGCGAGGCTGTCGACAATCTTCTCCGGCGCGCGAACGTGCACGTCGCAGCGGTGGCGGTCGATGAGAATCTCTTCACGCGTCCCGGCCCGCGGATGCCGCTGGCGGCAGCCGAGCTCAATCGCATCCTCGATCAGTGGGAAAAGTCGCATTGATCCGTCCGATGCTGCTGCTGGCGGCGGCGCTCGTGGTCGCGATCTTCGCGGCGTCGACGTTCGGTACGGCGTCGGTTTCCTGGCGCGACGCGATCGCCGGTGATCCGACTGCGCGCACGGTGTTGTTCGACATCCGCCTGCCACGTGTTTTGTTGGCGGCGCTCGTCGGCGCCGCGCTCGCGAGCGCGGGAGTCACGTTTCAGACTCTCCTTCGCAATCCACTCGCCGACCCATTCATCCTCGGCGTCTCAGGCGGCGCTGCATGCGGCGCGGCCGTGATGACGGCGCTCGGATTCGCCCGGATTCCCGGCGTCGTCTCGATCACCGCGTTCATCGGCGCGTGCGGAGCGACGGCCGCGGTATTCATCCTCGCGCGTCGCCGCGAGTACACCGATCCGACGCGATTGCTGCTCTCCGGGCTCGTCCTCAACGCGCTCTTCTCGGCGATCATCCTCATCGCGTTCGCGCTTTCGCCTGCGAACGATCTCACTGCCGCGCTTCGCTGGATGATGGGAACGCTCTTCGGCGCGGCGTGGAGCGATGTCCTATTGCTGCTCGCGTTCGTGACCGTTGCGATGATCGCGCTCATCACGATCGCCGGCGATCTGCGCATGCTGGCTTTTGGCGAAGATGACGCGAAGTCGCGCGGCGTCAACACCGAGCGCATCAAGTTGATCGGCTTCGCGGCCGGATCGATCGTCACCGGCGCCGCCGTCGCGGTCAGCGGAATCATCGGCTTCGTCGGCCTGCTCGTACCGCATCTCATCCGGCTGATCTGGCGCCGCGACTATCGCGTCCTGCTGCCGCTTTCGGCACTGGGCGGCGCGACGCTCCTCGTGCTCGCCGATCTCGCATCGCGTCTCACGCTTCCCAACTCCGAGCTTCCCGTCGGCGCGTTCACCGCCATCCTGGGCGTCCCGTTTTTTCTCTCGCTGCTGCGGAGGAGTCGCTGATGCTGGCGATTCGGGGAGTGTCGTATGCATACGACGGCGTGGCTGCGGTTCGCGATCTGACGGCGCATTTTCAGCGGACGCAGCTCGTCGCGCTCACCGGACCGAACGGCTCGGGAAAGTCGACGCTGCTGAAATTGCTGGCACGCGTGCTGGCACCCGATGCTGGCAAAATCGCGTTCGAAGATCGCAACGTCTGCGCGTGGCCGCCGAAAGAGTACGCGCGGCGCGTCGGCTATCTGCCGCAGGATCCCGATCCGACTTTTCCGATGCGCGCGTTCGACGTCGTCCTCTCCGGCCGCGCCCCCTTTCTCGGCCGATTCGAATGGGAGAGCGACGCCGATCGCGAGGAAGCGCGCCGCGCGCTGGCGTTGTGCGATGCCGAAGGTCTCACCGAGCGCTATCTCGACGAGATGTCAGGAGGTGAGCGCAAGCGCGTCTTTCTCGCGCGCGTGCTGGCCGGACATCCGAAATTGATTCTGCTCGACGAGCCGCTCGCGTCGCTCGACGTCTCGCACATGCAGCAATTCTCGCGGCTGCTGCGCGACATCGTCGGCCGCACCGAAACGACCGTGATCTACGCGACCCACGATCTCAATTGGGCTGCCGCGTATTCCGATCGGATGCTCGTGATGCAGCGAGGCGCGCTCGCGCTCGACGCGCCGCCTTCGGAGCTGATGAGGCCGGATGTCGTGCGCGCTCTCTTTGGCTTCGACGCTCGCGTTGTAGACGGCTGGCTCGTCCCGCGCCTCCCGTAAACGAGCACCGGCGTCGCGCGTCTAACGTGCATGAAACGCCTCGCTTTACCGCTGATCGCCCTGGTGATGACGACCGGCGTCAGCCCCGATCCGAAACTCACCGAGCATCAGCGCGCCGTGCACGTTCTCAATCGCCTTGCGTTCGGCCCGCGGCCGGGCGACGTCGACAAAGTCCTCGAGGACGGCATCGATGTCTGGATCGATCAGCAGCTCCATCCGGATGCGATTCCTGATCGAGCTGTCGAAGCGCGCCTGCAAAACATGCCGACACTGCGCCTCAGCAACGGCGCGATCATGGATGCCTACTACAAGCCGCTCGTACAGGCGCGGCGTTCTCGAAAAGCAGACGCCGCGGGCGAGGCGCCCGCCACCACGCCGGAGCTCATGGCAGCGCGGCAGAAAGGGCGCGAAGTCGTTGAAGATCTCGTCGCGCAGCGCATCATCCGCGCGGCCGAGTCCGATCGTCAGCTCAATGAGGTGATGGTCGACTTCTGGTTCAACCACTTCAACGTCTTCATCGGCAAGGGACCCGATCGGTTCATGATCACCAGTTACGAGCGCGATGCGATCCGGCCTCGCATCTGGGGACGCTTCGAAGATCTGCTCACCGCGACCGCGAAATCGCCCGCGATGCTCTTCTATCTCGACAACGCCCGCTCCCGCGGCGGTGCACTCAACGAGAACTACGCTCGCGAGATCATGGAGCTTCACACCCTCGGCGTCGACGCCGGCTATACGCAGAAAGACGTCACCGAGCTGGCGCGCGTCTTCACCGGCTGGACGATCGATCAACGCAGCGGAACGTTCATCTTTCGCCCGCGTCTGCATGACAACAGCGAGAAGACTGTGTTAGGCGTGCATTTTCGCGCCGGGGGCGGGATCGAAGAAGGCGAGCAGATGATTCACATCCTCGCACATCATCCGGCCACCGCCCATCACATCGCGCTGCAGCTCTGCCAGCGGCTGGTGTCGGACAATCCACCGAAGGCCCTCGTCGATCGCGTCGCGAAGAAATTCCTGGCCACCGATGGTGACTTGCGCGAGACCGTGCGGGCCATCATCGATAGTCCTGAATTCTGGGATCCGAAGCAATATCGCGCGAAGGTGAAGTCGCCGTTCGAATATGTGATCTCAGCGGTTCGCGCGGTGCATGCCACTGTCGACAATCCGCTGCCGATCGCTCGCGCGTTGCAACAGATCGGTGAGCCGCTCTACGGCGCACAGCCGCCGACCGGCTATTCCGATCGCGCCGACGTCTGGATCAACACCGGCGCGCTCATGAACCGTCTGAACTTCGCGCTGGCGCTGGCAGCCAACAAGTTGCCTGGCGTGCACAGCGATGTCGTGTCAATGATTCCTTCGAGCGAGGCAGCCGACGCCGCCCAGTCCGTCGACGCGCTTGCCGCGGCACTCATCGGCGGCGATCTCAGCGGGCCAACGCGCGCGACGATCAAGTCGCGCATCGTCGAGCGGGACAACACGCAGATACCGATGGTCGCCGGGCTGATTCTGGGGAGCCCCGAGTTTCAAAGGCAATGAGATGAAAGTTGTCGGTTATCAGTTGCGGTTGTCGCCGTTTGACAACCGATCACCGACAACCGACAACGCACGGAGTGCAAAATGATCGATCGAAGATTTTTTCTGAAATCATCCGGACTCGCCCTCGTCGCGGGCGGCCTCCTTCCCAACGTTTTCGTGAAAATGGCCAGCGCGGCCACAACGAAGGGCAAGAAAGTTCTCGTCGCGATTTTTCAGCGCGGCGCAGTCGATGGACTCAACGTCGTCGTGCCGTACGGCGAGCAGGCGTACTACACCGCGCGGCCGACGATCGCCGTCCCGCGCGAATCCGTTCTCGATCTCGACGGCTTCTTTGGACTTCATCCGTCGCTCGGGTCGCTCCTGCCGTACTTCAAGGACAAATCACTGGCGATCGTGCACGCAGTCGGGAGTCCTGACGCAACGCGATCGCATTTCGACGCCCAGGATTTCATGGAATCGGGAACGCCTGGCGTGAAGTCGACCGAGGATGGATTTCTGTCGCGCGCGTTGGCGGTGAAAAAGGATTCGTCGCCGCTGCGCGCGGTGGCGCTCGGTCCCGCGCTGCCGCGAATTCTTTCCGGCAATTCGGGGGCGGTCGCGATGACGAACATCGCGCAGTTCGGCATTCGGGGCGGCGCGCAGGTGAGCGCCGGCTTCGAATCGATGTACGCCGACGCTGTTGCGGGCGCGCTCGGCGGCACGGCCAGGGAATCGTTCGAAGCGTCGCGCATTCTCAAGTCGGCTGATCCGACCAAGCTGCAGCCGGAAAACGGCGCGGTCTATCCGACCAATCCGCTCGGCAACTCGCTCAAACAGATCGCGCAGCTCATCAAGTCGGAGGTCGGACTGGAGGTCGCATTCGCCGACGTCGGCGGATGGGACACGCACGCTGGCGAAGGTGGCGCGCAAGGGCAGCTCGCCAACAATCTCCACCAGTTCAGCGACGCGATCGCGGCTTTCAATCGCGATCTCGGATCGCGCATGGGCGACATCATTCTGGTCACGATGTCGGAATTCGGCCGGACCGTTCGCGAGAATGGAAATCGCGGAACGGATCACGGCCACGCGAATTTCATGCTGGTCGTTGGCGGCGGCGTGAAGGGCGGAAAGGTCTACGGCAAGTGGCCGGGACTCACCGATCTTTACGAGAACCGAGATTTGGCAATCACGACCGACTTTCGCGACATCTTCAGCGAGCTCCTGACGAAACAGCTCCGCATCGCGTCGCTAAAGTCGGTGTTCCCGAATTACGATCCGAAGATGCGGGGAGTGCTGGCGTAACGCCGGCGGCCCGCCGGCTGTTCCGCCGCCGGCTCGGCGGCTGAGATCCCTCGCTACGCTCGGGATGACGACTTCGTCGTCATTTCGCCTGATCGCGCGCGGCGTTGATCGCGTTGTCGATCGCCTCCTGTCGCTGCACGAGATCGGACGGCGGAGGGGATCCGCTGCGCAGCGCGGAATCCATCTCGTTGACCAATCCGCGAAGATCGCTCATCGCGCTCTTCGCCGTGTTGCATGCCGCATCACCGCACAGGCACTTCTCCTGCGCCTGGCGCGCCTGCTTTTCGACGCGCGAGCGGAAGTCGTCCCACGCGGCAGTGTCGTAGGGTGGATTCGCGAAGCGTCCGACGCCCGATCCCCACGTCTCGCCGGCCGCAGCCGCTGCCGCCGCGCACTCCTGCGAAGCCGATGCGCCAGCCGCCGCCGTCGGTGCGCTCTGATGTTTCTGCCACCACTTCCAGGCCACGAATAACAGGACCAGCACGATGAGGAGTTGAATGACCGTCTTCATCTTCTACCTCTTGATCAGCGTCACGTCGCCGAACGGCGCGACCTGATCCTTCACCTGCGCGTAATCGCCGACGATCACAATTGCTCCGCGATAGGTGTCGAAGTACTTCGCGGCGATCTTCTGGATGTCGTCGGGCGTCAAGGCATCGACCTTTTCGCGGAATGTCTGCAGAAAATTATACGGTAATTGGTAGGTATAAATAGTGTTGATTCGATTTGCGAGTCCGGCCTGACTCTCCAGCTCCAGCGAAAGCGTGCCCAGGCTGTAGGTTTTGGCGGAGTCGAGCTCTTCTTTCGTGACGGGAGCGACGCGCATGCGATCGAGCTCGTACAGCATCTCGAGAATGGTCGGACCTGTGACCGCGTTGCGCACCGACGCGCTGGTCCAGAATGCGCCGGCGCGGCGGCGCAGATCGGCGACGCTGAATGGCGAATACGTGTAACCCTTGTTTTCGCGGATGTTGCGCGTGAGTCGCGAATAGAACGAGCCGCCGAAGATCATGTTGGCGGTGCGGAGCGGAATGTAGTCCGGCGATTTACGCGGCGGCCCGGCGGCGCCTATCACGACCGTCGACTGCACCGATCCCGGCCGGTCGACGAAGTAGATCTGCCGCTTGTCGCGTTTAGGCAGCGGGGGCGATTCGAGCGTCGTCGTCGTTCCGCGCTTCCACTCGCCGAACGCTTTCTGCACTTCGGCGAACATCGCGCCGGCATCCAGATCGCCGACGATGATGAGGTGCGCGTTGTTAGGCGCGTAGTGCGATGCCGCAAACTTCTGGAGCGCATCGCGCGTGATCTTCGCGATCGCGGCCGGCTCGGGCACGACGAAGCCATACGGATGTCGGCCGAACACCGCCTTCTCGAACTGCTCGTTTGCGACGAAATCGGGCTGCGCGCGCTGCTCCTCGATCTCCTGCGCGAAATTCGCCTTTGCGAGGTCGACTTCCGCCTTTGGGTACGCCGGATGCTGCGCGACGTCGTTGAGAAGCTCGAGCAGCTTCGGAGCAGATTCAGAAAGTGACGTCGCGGTGATCGTGGTCGCGTCGTCATCGACTCCGACGCTCATCGATCCGCCGATCGATCGCAACTCCTCCTTCAACTGTCTGCTCGAGCGCGCGCTCGTTCCTTCCGTCAGCACGCGGCCGGCGAGCTGCGCGACGCCCGGATGCTCGCGATAATCGCTGCCGCGTCCCGCCAGAAACGTCAGCTCGGCGGTGATCTTTGGAACATTCGACAGCGGGGCGAGAACGACCGTCAGCCCGTTCTCGAGTTTTTTCTCCGTAATCGCCGGCCACTGGATCGCGCGGGCGGGGGCCGGCGGGGGAGGGGCGGCGGTCTGGGCGGCCATCGCGAACAGCGCAGCGATTAACATCACTTTTTCTCCGGGACGCGATCGATGGCGGTGCGATTCGCCGGCCGTCACGGTGTCGTAGGCGTCAATCATCCGATTGATGCGCGTCGGATCGTCGTGGAACAGCGCGAACGACGCCAGCAGATTCGCTTTCCCGAACGTCGATTCGAGCTGATCGTAGAAGTTCGATCGGAACCGCACTTTCGCGTCGTGGAGCTCCTTCGCCGTCACACCGTGTTGCTGGATGTCGCTCACGATGGCATCCACTTCCTCGAGGATCTCGTCGCCGGTATGCCCCGGCTTGTACGTCGAGCGCGAGACGAGCAGCATCGGGCCGTCGTAGTCGAACGCGTTTCCAAGCTCGAAATTAATTCCGCCATTCCAGTCGATCGAGATCGCTTTCTCTTTTACGAGCCGTTGGTAAAAGCGGGAGCTGTCATCGCCCTGCAGGATCAGATCGAGAAGCACCATCGCGGGATAGTCAGGCAAATCCTGATTGGGGAGGTGATACCCGAAGGCCAGCGCCGGCACGCTGGCGAGTTTGTCGGTCTGCTTGATCCGCTTCTCCTGCGTCTGCTCCGCCTCGTTGACGTCGGGACGCTCGGGCACCGACTGCACCGGAATGTCGCCGAAGTATTTCTGGACCATCGGCTTCACGGCCTGCGGGTCGACGTCGCCGACGATCGTCACCACCGCGTTGTTAGGCGCGTAATAGGTTTTGAAAAACTGGCGCACGTCGGCGATCCTGGCAGCCTCGATGTCGCGCAGATCGCCGTAGAAATTGTGTGCGTTGAACCAGTTCTGATTCGCGTTCTGCCAGATGTCGAGCCATTCGAAGAGCGCGTAGGGCTGATTCAGAACCGCGGACCGCACTTCTTCGCTGACGACGTTCTGCTGGTTCTTGAGGTTCTCATCGCTCACATCCAGCGAGCGCATGCGATCGGACTCCAGCCACAACGCCGTCTCCACACGATCGCTCGGCAGGGTCTCGAAGTAATTGGTGAAGTCGAGCCGCGTCGACCCGTTGAGATTCCCGCCGTTCGCCTCGACGATTTTTGCGTGCTCCATCTTCTTCACGTTCGCGGAGCCTTGAAACATCATGTGCTCGAAGAGATGCGCGAATCCGGTCTGGCCTTTCGGCTCGACGCGAAATCCGATTCCGTAATACACCGCCACCGTCACCGTCGGCGCCGTATGTGCCTCGGAGATCACCACTTTGAGTCCGTTAGGCAGCCGGTAGTATTCGACCGGAACGTTGACTGTTTTTGCGGACGCTGCCGCGGCAGTCAGCAGAATCGTGAGGACGAGAGACCATCGCATTGCGAAATCCTACACAGTTCGCGGCCGGGAGAGTGTAATGACTACCATCGCGGCGGTGAGTCCGAGGAAACCGCACGCCAGCCAGAGAATGAGCTCGTTGTGCGCGAAGAGAAGAGTCCCCAGCGGCGGACCGACCACCATTCCGAACGACCACGTAGCGGTCAGCAGTCCCATGTAGCGGCCGCGATATTGCTCCGGCGCGATCTGCGCAACGTACGCGACGACCATGGGAGAGCTGAGCATCTCGCCGATGGTCCAGATCACGACTGTTCCCGCCAGCGCCGGAATCGTGTGCGCGAATCCGGTGAGCGCGAATCCGATTCCTGTGAAGAGAAATCCGAGCGCGATGACCGGCTGCGGACGAAAGCGCATCACATACGACGTGATCAACAGCTCGAAGCAGATGATCAGCAGTCCGTTCTCCGAGGTCAGCATTCCGTAGACGCGGCTCGGGAAGCCGGCTGCTTTCACATGCAGCGCGAACGTCGATCCGAGTTGAAAATCGACGACCGTCACGCAGAAGGTTGCCAGCAGCAGAAAAACAAAAGGCTTGTTCTTCACCGCCAGTCGCATCGCTTCGCCGAGGCGCTCGTTCTTCATGTCGGAGCGAAGACCGTGGGGCAGGAAGACGAGCGCGATCAGGCCGTAGACGACTGACGTGATCGCGTCGCCCACGAACAGATAGAGGAACGAACGATCGGCGAGAAAGCCGGCCGTTGCGGGACCGGCGGCGAATGCGAGATTGACTGCGAAGCGATACATGCCGAACGCGAACACGCTCTGCTGCGGTCCCACCAGATCGACGAGCAGCGCGTGGCTGGCGGGCCGATAGAGCTCGGCGGCCGTTCCGGCAAGACAGGCGAGGATCAGGATCGAGGCGAAGCTGCGCGCCTGCGAGAGCGCGAGCATGGCGATCGCGGAGGCGAACATCGAGAGGACGATGGTGTGGCGCCGGCCGATGCGATCGGCGAGATGCCCGCCCAGTGCCGATGCGAACACGTGGCCCGCTCCGTATGCGCCCACACCAAGTCCGGCCTGCGTGATGCTGTAGCCGCGCCGCGTCAGATACAGAACGAGAAACGGCATCACGAACGAGCCGAACCGATTGATGAACGTTCCGCCGAACAGAATCCAGGCGGTAGCGGGAAGCGCGCGAAGGTTTTCGCGAATGTTGCGATTCGTCATCCTGAGCCGGAGACGGCGAAGGATCTCCGACGACGAGGTCCTTCGCTTCGCTCAGGATGACGATGTTAGTCGATGATTTCGTTCATTGACTTGAGGAAACGCGCCACGACCGCCTCGTCGAATTGCGTTCCGGCCGCCTGGCGGATTCGCCGCGCCGCGTCGCCGCGCGGCAGCGCATTCTGATACGAGGCTGCCGACGTCATCGCGACCCATGCATCGCAGACCTGGATGATGCGCGATGCCAGCGGAAGCTGTTGCCCACTCATGTGGCTGGGGTAGCCCTTCCCATCGACGCGCTCATGATGCCGCAGCACCGCATGCGCCACCTCGGCGCCCAGCAGCGGCTCGACGATCGCGGCCCCCACGATCGGATGCTCCGCCAGTCCGCGCAGCTCTTCGGCGGTCAGACTCGGGCGGCGATAGAGGCGTTCGTAATCGAGCATTCGAAGGCCGACGTCGTGAACCAGACCGGCGACGCGCACGACCTCGACCTGATGGGCCGTCATGCCGACGAGCGTTGCGAGTCGCTGCGACATCGTCGCGACCTGACGGCTGTGATCGACCAGCTCGGGATAATGCTGAAAATCCGGCTCGAGCAATCTCTCGCCGACCAGGTGACGATCGCTTCGCCCCGCACCCACCGCGATGGCTACCTCGACCGAGTTTTCGATCTGACGCAGAAACATCGTCAACGCGCGTTGCGCCTGCGCTTCGGGGATCCGTTCGAAGCCGACGGTGAGAACGAGTCCGTCGAACGATTGCGCGTTGACGGGAGCGCTGAGGATCGTGCTGATGCCGGCGGCGCTGACCGGAACGATCTGCGCGCCGAACGGATAGATCAACTGCGGTTGCGACGTCGAGAGATCGAAGTCTTTGTGTGCGACTCCCTTGAACCAAACCTGAAGATGACGCTCGAGTGCCTCGATCGCATCCTCCGTGACCTCGGCGATTGCGACGATGGATTGCGGCGTGTACATCTGCCCGATCGCGCTGAAGCACGCCAGCACTGCGCCGGGAATCGCGAGCGCGGCCGGAAGAAGAAGGCGCACGATCTCCATGTCGCTTTCGGTCAGCACGCGCCTCGTGGCGGCTGATGGAGCGAGCTGGCGTTTGCCCATCATGTCGCGGGCGGCCTCGATCGCTTTCACTGCTGGGGCCGAAAGGTCGTAACGCGTTTCGGTCGATGAAACGATTGGTGCGGCTGCCGCTGCCGGCGTGAGTCCGAACAGTTTTCTCGCCGTCAAAAGGCTGACGACCTGGTCGGCGATCATGCGCGCGGCATCGAGGTCAGGGTTGCCGAAAGGCTTCTTGCCGGCTTTGTCGCGCATGTCGATGAAGCCGAGAAGACGGCCGCCGACGAAGAGCGGTGCAGCGAGCAGACGATCGTTGCCCTGGCGAAACAGAAGCTCGGAGAGACGCGTATCCGATCCGAGCCCGTTGACGAAAAAGGCGTTGCGTTTGACGGCCAGGCGGTCCACCAGATCATCAGTCGCGTTGAGCGTTTTACGGCTGGCGTCGTTGAAGGCGTAGCTCGTGACTAGCTCGAAGCGCTTCTCGTTAAGGTCTCCCGATGCCGATAGATACAGCGCCGCGCGGGTGGCCTGGACATGCTCGACGCATCCATAAAGGATCTGTTTGAGCTGATCCTGCAGCGCTTTGAGCTCGTACATCATGGATGGAAATAAGTATAGCTTGTGACGCTACTGGAATTCGAAGCGGAGGCGGAGGCGCAGATGCGCCAGGATCGCGCCGGCCAGCGTGCCGGTCGTATTCCAAATAATGTCGTTGATGTCGGCCACTCGCGACGGCAGGAAGTACTGCCAAGCCTCGATGGCGCACGTGAACGTCAGACCGAGCAAGACCGTGAGGACGTACGTCTGCACGGTCGGGCGGTTGACCGTGTAGAGCGCGATGAACATCAGGAATCCCCACGGCACGAACAGCAGGATGTTCGCGATCAGCGGGACGATGATCAGCGCGAGCACGCGCGTCGACACCGGCCGGTGCGCCACACGATGCGCCAGATGGCGCAGACCCTCGAACGGAATCGGATCGACCTTCGAGTAGCTCTTCCCCGACATCCACAGCGTCACGCCCGCGATGGCAACCGTCGCGATCAGGAGCAGCAGAATCGTGAACGGCCGGCGGACGACGATCGTCGTCTGCATCAGACGTTGACGAACTTTCTGAAGTCGACGTTCAGGATCAGTCCGACCGCCATGAAAAACATCATGGTCGCCGATCCGCCGTACGAGATCAGTGGCAGCGGAATTCCGGTAACCGGCAGAAGTCCGATCTGCATGCCGACATTGATGACGACGTGGAAAATGAAAAACGCGATCAGGGTCAGCACGAGAAATGTGCCGCCGCGATCGCGCGCCGATTTCGCAACCGCCAGCGATTCGAGAACCAGAAATAGATACAACGTCAACACCACGCTGACGCCGACGAAGCCCCACTCTTCGCCGAGAACCGAGAAGATGAAGTCGGTGTGCCGCGCGGGGAGATACTCGAGATTGACCTGCGTGCCGTGCAGGAATCCTTTGCCGGTGATGCCGCCCGATCCGGTCGCGATCTTCGCCTGCATCACCTGATATCCCGATCCGAGCGGATCGCGCGCCGGATCGAGAAAAATCTTGATGCGCTCCCGCTGAAATGGTTTCAGGAAATGCCATCCCGCGGGCAAGGCAATCAGCCCGCACAGAATCGCGATCACCCAGTAGCGCGGCTTGATCCCGCCGAAGAACATCGCGACCCCGACCAGCGGAAGAAAACTGGCCGCCGAGCCGAACGCCGGCTGCACCGCGATCAGCAACATCGGCGCTCCGAGGATCGCGATGACGACGATGAAGTTGCGAACGGTCAGATAGGCGCGATCATTGGAATCGAAATACTTCGCGATCAGCAGCGCCGTGAAAATCTTCATGAACTCCGAAGGCTGAAACTGAAAACCTCCGATGTGGATCCACGAGCGCACGTGCCGCGTCAGGCGCCCCCAGATCAGAACGTATCCGAGCAGCGCCAGCCCGAGGCCGTAGAGAAATGGGGAGATCTCCATCAGCGCGTGATAGTCGACCGCGATGAAGATGATCATCAGCAGGATGCCGATGAGCGTCCACACAACCTGTTTTCGAAACAGCGGTGCGTCCTGATTGAAGTGCGTCGCGCTGTACACCAGCATGCAGCCCACTGCGGCGATGAGCAAGGCCGTCGCGAGGAGATTGATGTTGAGGCGGGAGAGAGTGCGTTCGATCGACATCGTTAGCTGTTGGCCGCCGGCCGTTCGCCGTTAGATTACAGCACGGCCAACGGCAAACGGCGATCGGCTAACGATTCGGGACTTCCTGATTATAGAAAAACATGCACGTCACCCGCTCCGACGGATTCGGAAAGTCCTTCGGAAGCGGATTGAGCGGTGACGACAGCTCGATCGCTTTCTTCGCGGCGAAGTCGTAGGGCGGAACGCCCGAGCTGTTCAGCAGCGTCACGTCGGTGATCCGGCCGTCGCGCTGGATCGTGAACCGGATCGTGACCACGCCCTTCAGTCCGGTCTGAATGAGTTGCGGCATGTTGTTGTACCAGTTCACGCGGATGCGGCTGACCATCGACTGCGCGTACTCGCCCCAGTCGTACCATTGCGTCTCGAACGAGAGGGGTCCCGACTCCGCGAATCCCTTTTCGCCACCTTGATTGCCGAGGTCCATGCCTTGCTGGCCGGTTCCGATCGATGCGATCTTGCCGACTTCGCGGATTGCATTCCGCCAGTTGATGCCGGTGGAGGCGTTCGCCTGCGATGGACGGTAAGTAAATGTTGCGCCCGCTGCGGACGACGCCGATTCCTGCGAAGGCCGCGCGGTCAATTCGGATTCCGCCGCCGCAGCCTGCCGGGCCCGAGCGGCATCCTCAGATCCACGCTTCGCAGCCGGCGGCGTGTAAAAGCCACCCTGGCCGGGGCGGGGGGTAGGTTTGTCAGCGGTCGGATTGGGAGTCGACGCGCGTCGATTCGCATCCGAGAAAGCGGCGTTTAGCGGTGCTGTTTTCGTCTTCGGCCCGGGTGCCTCGGTGAACTGCGGATTCTGACGGATCAGCTCGACGTAGCGAAGCATCGGAGTGCTCCGGTCGGACTCTGTAACGGGGTGATAATTTCGGATGAAGTAGACGATGAGCACGGCGTGGAGGATCAGGGAAACGAGCACCGCGGCTGAGACTCCGCCGCGCCTCGACCCTTCCTCAACATCAAAATGCAGCTCGTCTGACAAGGTGTCTCGTAGAAGCTTTGACGGCCCGGTTTTCTTCCACGTTACGCTCCTTGCTACACTTCGTTGAATGTCCTCCGCCTTTACGGCCGAGCCACCCCCGCCGCCGCCCCCAGCGTCGTCAACGCAATTCGATTTTCTGCGCCCGTTCACCTTCGTCTTCGACGACCCGCGCTGGGTTCCCAAAATCCTCCTCGGGGGCGTTTTCACGCTGGCGTCGATCTTTCTCGTCGGAATCTTTTTCATCTATGGATATCTGGCTCGACTGGTGCGGAACGTCATCAACGGCGTGCAGTATCCGCTCCCCGAATGGGACGACCTCGGCGAGTACTTCACTGAAGGTGTGAAGCTCTTCGTGGTCGGGCTCGTCTATGCGATCCCGGTGATCGTGGTCGTCTGCATCGCCGTGATCCCGGCGGCAATTCTCAACGCCAACGGAAGCGAAAATGACACGATGCGATCGCTCGGCGGAATGACGGCGTCGTGCATTTGGTGTCTGATGTTTCCAGTGAGCGTCGCGATGGCGCTCTGGGTTCCGGCGGCGCTGCTGGCGGTCGGCGTTACCGGTGAGTTTTCGGCGGCGTTCCAGTTTGCGAACATCTGGAAGTACATTCGCGCGAACATCGGGAATTACCTTCTGGCCTTCGTGGTCTGGCTGGTTGCCCGATTCGCGGCCGGCTTCGGATTCGTGTTGCTGTGCGTCGGCGTGGTCTTCACGATTTTCTGGGCTTTTTGCGTCGCGGCGTATGCGTTCGCGCAGGTGTATCGCATGTCCACCGTAAAACTGCGATGAAACGCAACACGGGCATCGTCGCGGGACTCATTGCATCCATCTCCACGGCGATTCTCGCGGCCAGCACGCTGTGCACGTGGGCGATCGCGCATGGCGCTTCGATGCGATGGCGCCTGCTTTTCCGCATGTTGTGTCATGGGATCCCCAAGCGCTGCCTGGAGCTGTGGAATGTGCCGATGCCGATCTGTTCGCGCTGTGCTGCGATCTACGCCGGACTGATTGCCGGCATCCTTCTCTTTACAGCGCTGCCGCGAATCCAGGAGTCGACTGCCCGCTGGATCCTGGGATTCGCCGCCTTTCCGATGCTTGTCGATGGCCTGACGCAGCTTACGACGCTGCGCGAAAGTACGAATCCACTTCGCATAGAGACAGGGTTGATCGCCGGCACGGCATTCGCGTTATGGGCGCTCAGCGCAGTCGAAAGTCACGTACTTTCAACTGCTTGACGGGTCGTAAACGCTGGTTTACCCTTCGATGGCATTCCATTCGCGTCGGCCGATGAGAGAGAGATGGCTTTTCAGGGATCGCTCAAAGAACTGCCCCTTCCTGACATTATCCAACTGGTCAGTGTTGGCGGAAAGACGGGCAAATTTACTCTGACCCGCGACAACGATCGCGGTTTCATTTATCTCAAGAACGGCCAGATGGTGCACGCCACCGTCGGTGATCTCACAGGCGAAGAAGCCATCTACTCGCTGGCGATCTGGAATCAGGGCGACTTCCTCTTCAATCCCGGCGAAGAGGCCGACCGGCAGACGATCACGAAGTCGAACACCAATCTATTGATGGAGGCCGCGCGCCGCCTCGATGAATGGCGGGTGCTGTCGAAGAAGATTCCGTCAGTCGATCTCGTACCGGAGCTGCTCACGCGCGAGAGCCGTCACGAGCAGATCACGCTCAATCCGCAGGAGTGGATGGTCATTACCCGGATTGATGGCCGCCGGTCGATCGTCGAGATCGGCCGGACGCTGAACATGTCGTCCTTCGAAGTCGCGAAGATTCTGTACGGAATGGTCACGTCGGAGCTCGTCGCTCTAAAAAAAAAGCGTGAACGCGACGACGAGAACAGCGAGTTGATCGACATGGCGGCGCGGATTCGCGCGATCGCGGAGGAGTTCATCGGCGACACCGCGCGCAAGACCATCGAGAAACATTTCCTGCACGCGCTGGACGGCATCATGAGCGGCAACGGCGCGACGGCCGTCGACGCGATGGTGGTCGAGTTCGAAAAAACCGCCTCGCTGCTTCGCGGCCTCGCGGTGACCGAGCAGCTGCGATCGCGCATCAGCGAAGTACGTGATCAGGCGTCAGGCGTCGGGCCTCAGGCGTCGGGGTGGTCCGCCTAACACCTAACGCCTGACGCCTGACGCCTAAGGTCTGACGCCTGATTTCAAAACGCCTGGCCGCTCGAGAACGAGACGAGCATGCCCCGCCGTCCGCGCGGATCGCGATTCAGCGCGTATGCGAAATCGATTCGCAGCAGATTCTTCGGCGTCCTCGGCAGACCGATGCGGATTCCGACGCCGACGTCGCTCTTCAATCTCATGAGTGACGTGAAGCCGCCGTCGGTCGCGTTTCCGGCATCGATGAACGCCACCACGCCCGGCGACGCGAGCTGCAGCATTTCGCGCCCGAGGTAGAGGCGCTCCTCGAGATTGACGACGATCGAGCGGCTGCCGGAGAGCGTGTGCGCGCGATACCCGCGCAGTCCGCCGAGGCCGTCGGCGAAGAATTGCAGCTCCGGGTCCATTCGCCATCCACTGTTGAGCGCGACATGCCCGACCGTAGTGAACGGATACGCGTCGCCGCCCTGGCGATTGACGTACAACATCTTCGCCGTTCCGATCATGTTCTGGATTCCCGAAGCGAGGCGCGTCGAGACTCCGAACGACGGCATGATGAACGCGTTCTCGCCGAGACGCAGGCCTGTGCCACCGCGAACGTGAATGAATTCGGTGGTCGAGTCGACTCCCAGCGCGGTCGGTGACACCGCCGCTTCGATGGAGTAGCGCCGGCCGAGATTGAAGTCCTCGAAGCGAAGGTCCTTGTTGACGAAGTTCACTTTCAGGAAATCGTTCTCGGCGTACTCGTAGCGCGCGAGCAGATACCGGAACTCGCGCATCTTCACGAATCGGTCGTGACCGGAGAGACTCGTCAAGTCGTCATCCACGGAGCGGAAGCCGAACGTCACGCGGCTCGCCGACTCATCGTTCGGATGCAGCGCAATGCCGTAGCTCGCACCAAAGTCGCGATGGTTTTGTCGAAATCGCGAGACTACGACGCCGTCGCGATAGATGCGGTTGTTCTGACGGAACGATGTGAACGAAGTCTCGGAGGCCCACGGCGTCGCGAACGAGAAGAATGGGCGCCGGAAATTGAGCTGCCGGTTGTATCCATCCGATGTATGCGCGTAGCCGAAGTGCGCGCGGAGATACGGCGCGAAGAACGCGGGATCGTTGTAGTTGAGCGCCAGCTGCCGCCGGTCGACTCCCTTGTTCCATCCGAGGTCGATGCCTTTGCCGAGGCCCAGGAGATTCGTTTCGCTGATCGTTGCGCCGTACGTGCTCATGCCGCCTCGGCTGCCGGCCTGCGTCTCCGGCGCGATCGACCAGGAATCCTGCGTGACCACGCGGACGTCGACGACGCCGTCGTGCGGCGCGGACGCCGTCACGGATGCCGATTTCAAAAAACCGAGCGCGCGAAGGTTGCGCTCCGTCTCCTGCAGACGCTCCGGGTGATAGACATCGCCTTTGCGAAAGAGAAGGAACTTCTCGATGACGCGACGCCGTGTCTCGATATGCAGCCGATCGGCGAGGCGATAGAACGAGCCGCGCTGCTTTTCGCTTGGCGAATAGACATCCAGCGGCTCGACGGAGATTTTTCCGATGTGCAGCGGCTGCGCGTCGAGCGACGCCGCGAGTAGCAATAGTGCGAGGAGCACATACGATGATAACCGTGATTTGTTATCCTGTGTTGACACCACGTCCCGGAGGTCCAATTGGACGGTTACAAAGGCGGCTGGATCGAGATCATCGCCGGCGGCATGTTTTCTGGAAAATCTGAAGAGCTGATTCGCCGGCTGCGCCGCGCGCTGATCGCGCGGCAACGCGTTCAGGTCTTCAAACCTTACATCGACGATCGCTTCAGCACCGACGACATCGTGTCGCGCGACGACCGGCGTCTGAAAGCGACTCCCGTCGCGACCAGCGCCGAGCTTCTGTCGCGCATCGAGATCGGCGTGCAGGTCGTCGGCATCGACGAGGTCCAATTCTTCGATGCCGGAGTCGTCGGTGTCTGCATGCAGATCGCCGACGCCGGAATCCGCGTGATCGCCGCGGGACTCGATCAGGATTACATGCGCCAGCCCTTCGGTCCGATGCCAGCACTCCTGGCAGTCGCCGAGGAAGTCTCCAAGATGCACGCGGTGTGCGTGCGATGCCGCGGCGCCGCGCATTACTCGCAGCGCGTTTCGGGCGGCAACGCGCAAGTCGAAGTCGGCGATGCCTCGTACGAAGCGCGATGCCGCTCCTGCTACGAGCTTTACAAGGCCAGCGCCGCGGAGATCGAGGAGCCTGTGGTGCAGCTCACAATCCGTCAGCCGGTGTGACGCAGTAGAAAGGACTGAGGACTGAGGACTGAGGCGAAAGTTTCTCGACTGACGCTTCTCCTCGTCCTCGCCATCTTCATCCCAGTGCGTTGCGAGCGCGCCACCGGCGCGTCGCAGGATCCGATGGATCGTGAAGCCGAAGACGCGCTCGTTTCCTATCTGCGCATCGATACCACGAATCCGCCCGGTAACGAAACCGCCGGCGCAAGTTTTCTGCAGCAGCTGTTCGCGAAGGATGGAATCGAAGCGCGGCTGATTGGATCGAATCCCGCGCGCCAATCCATCTACGCCCGGCTCAGCTCCGGCACCAACGAGAAGGCGCTGCTGCTGCTCCATCACATCGACGTCGTTCCGGTCGTGATGAACGAGTGGAGCAAGCCGCCGTTCAGCGGACTGCGATCGGGCGGCTACATCTGGGGCCGCGGCGCCCTCGACATCAAATCCCTCGGCATCGCCGAAGCGATGGCCATGATCGATTTGAAACGCCGGCGCCTTCCGCTGAAGCGCGACATCATCTATTTAGGCGTCGCCGACGAGGAGCTCGGCGGACTGCATGGATGCAAAGAGCTGCTCGAGACGCATCCCGAGTTGTTCAGCAGTGTCGGCTTCGTCCTCAACGAGGCGGGATACAACGAGACCATCGTCGACAAAATCACATTCTGGGGAATCGAGGTGCAGCAGAAGGTGCCGCTCTTTCTGCGCCTCGCGGTGAAGGGACAGGCGGGGCACTCGGCATCGCCGCCGGAGGATGGCGGCACGATGATGCAGATGATCCGCACGCTCGATGCGATCGCGAAGATTCCGACGCCGTATCGCGTTACGCCGGCGGTCGCGCGCTATTTCAATTCGCCGGGTGTGACGCGTCAGGATGCGCGAGGCGAGGTGCTGCGCTCGCTCACGCGCACCGTCGATCCGAAACGCATCGAGGAGGTCCTGCCTGCCGGATATCGTTCGCTGCTGCACGACACGATCGCGATCACGGAAATTCACGGCGGTGTTTGTCCGAACTGTCTGCCGCTGAACGCGACGGCGAACATCGACATCCGCCTGCTCGACGATGAGCGTCCGGAACCGATGCTTTCGAAAGTTCGCGCGCTGCTGCCGAAGGGCGCAAAGCTGGATGTGCTGCTCGCCGGCGAGCCTGTGCCGGAGAGTCCGAGCGATACCGAGCTCTTTCGCGTGATGGCCGCCGCGATGAAACGCGCCGAGCCGGGATCGACAGTTGCGCCGGTAGTGAGCGCCGGAACTTCCGACAGCCGATACTTTCGCGCGCGCGGCGTCGTGGCCTACGGCATCGCGCCGTTCAAAGTGAATTACTACGATGCCGACACGGTCCATGGAACTGACGAGCGCATTCGCGCCAGTTTCTTTCCGCCGGGCGTGCGGTTGATGCGGGAGATCGTGCGCGACTTCTGCGCGCGATGATGATGCCCTCCGTCACTCTCAGCGGGCGAGATCCTTCGCCGTCTGCGCGGCTCAGGATGACGGGGCTCGCGGTGATCACCCTCCTCGCAATCGCGCTCTTCGCGCGGCCGCTCTTTCGTGGCGAGGTGCTGACGTTTCGCGATCACGCCGACTATTTCCAGCCGCTCCACTACTTCACGGCCGATGAATTGCGTCATTTCCATCTTCCGCTCTGGAATCCCTACAACGCTTCCGGCGAGCCGTGGCTCGCGAATCCGCAAGCGGGCGTCTTCTATCCGCCCGCCTGGATTTTTCTGGTACTGCCGTTCGCGACCGCCTACGTGCTCTTCCTGCTTTTCCACATGGCGCTTCTCGGCTGCGGCGCGTTTCTCCTTTTCTCGCGCATCGGCTCACCGCGCAGCGCGCTGATCGGCGCGGTGATCCTGATGCTGTGCGGTCCGACGCTGTCGATGATCGACATCTCGAACAATCTGACGACCTTCGCCTGGCTTCCGCTCGTGCTGTGGTGCGCAATGTCGAACGCTTCGCCGATGCTCAGCGCCGCGGCCATCGCGATGTCCTTTCTCGCGGGCGAGCCATTCTTCGCTGCCGCCGGAGCGCTGATGTTCGTGCTCATTCGCAGAAAGAACATCATCGACATCGCGATCACGGCCTTCTGCCTCTCCGCGATTCAGCTCATTCCGTTTCTCGCGATGATCGCCGGCAGCGACCGCGCGGGGTCAACTCCGCGCGAGGAAATCCTGCGCGATTCCATGACCTTCGCCGACTGGCTCCGCATCGTCGTTCCGGGCGGCGTCACGCATCAGCATTTCATCCCTTCGGTCTACATCGGAATCGTCGCCGCGATCCTGGCGCTCCTCGGCATCTGGGACCGGCGCGCCCGAGGGTGGCTGATTCTTCTGGCGGCCAGCGTGATCCTTTCGGCGGGAAGCGGCGAGCTTCTGACGCGCCTTCCGCTCACGATCATTCGCTATCCGGCGCGCGTCGTTCCCCTCGGCGCATTCGCGATCGCGGCGCTTGCGGTGATCGGGTGCGAGCGTCTGTTGAAGAAAAACGCTACACCTCTGATCATCCTACTCGTCATCGTGGAGCTGGTGCCGCGCGTCGGTCCTCTTCTGCAGAGCGCTCCGTTCGATCCGAGCGTGCCGTACGCGCGCGTTGTCGGCCGCGACGGAAAGATCGCGCGCGTGATGCCGCCGAACCTCTCGACCATCGATCGCCGCGCGTGGATCGCGGGCTATCTCAATCTTTTCGAGCACCGCTTCGATGCCTGGACGGCGGCGCCGGTCGTCTCGGCGTCGTACACGCGCGCGTACATCGGCGCGATGAGCAATCGCGATCTGCTCGATCGCGCATCGATCGCGTACATCGTGACGCTCGAAAAGGGACGCGTGGGCGTCGTCCACAATCCGACGGCCTTTCCGCTGGCTTACTGGCGCGATTCCGCCGGCCGCATCGCGCGCGCGTCGCTGCTCGCGTGCACCACCAGCGCCGTTTTCGTCAGCATCGATGCGCCCGGTGACGGTGTCGTCGTCGTCACGCAGCAACTCGCGAGCGGATGGAGCGTGGAAGTCGATGGAACGCCCGCGACCGCCGAGCGCGATGGAGTTTTTCGCGCGGTTCGCGTACGCGGCGGACGTCACGCCATCACGTGGCGCTATCGTCCGCGATCGCTCGCGATCGGAATCGCGCTGACGATGCTTGCGATTTTCCGCATGCTCCTTTCAACGAAGTTTGTCAAGAGATCCGGCACGAAAAATATTTTTCCGCGAAAGCAAAATTCACTTGAAGTCTGATTCGAGAGCAGGTGTAGAATCGCGCTCTCCAAAATTTCTTCAAGAGGAAACGTTCTATGGTGAGCAGTATCGATGATCGTTTGAACCAGATCATTCGCGAGTTAATTGGAAACGGCATCACCTTAGAGCAGGCAGTCGAGGCATTCGAAGGCAAGTACATCGTCGCCGCCATGTCTGCCAGCCGCGGAAACGTCACGCAGGCTTCCAAGGCCCTCGGCGTTCACCGCAACACGCTCCACAACAAGTTGCGCACGCAGACCATGCTCAACGGTTTTGCGGAATCGATCCGCCCCGCGCGCCGGCGCCTCTCTGCCAGGCGCGTCAGCGCACCGTCGCCGAAAAATAAACCGCGTCGCATCTAATTGCTTCCATTCCGCACCGACCTCCAGCAATCGATCGTCGATCTTCTCCGCCAGCGCGGCAACCGTCTCCTCGGCATCAAAGAGATCCACGATCGGCTCGCCGATCCCCATGCGAAACGCGATGAAGTCGAGCGCGCCGTCGATGCCCTCGAACGCGAGGGCGTGCTTCTTCCCGTCCGCGGAAAGCGTTACTCACTTCTGGAATTCACGCCCTATCACGCCGGCCGTATCCGCGTGCACCCCGATGGCTACGGCACGGTCGCCGGCGGCCAGGATGAACCTGATGTCTACATCGATCGCCGCTCGATGAAGGGCGCGATGAACGGCGACCTGGTCGTCGTGCGCGTCGACAAGAAACGTCCCGCCTATCGCAAGATCAAGAATCGCGATGTCATCGTTGGCGAGGTCTCGCAGGTTCTGCGGCGCGCGCATCGCAACGTCGTCGGAAGATTTCACGCCGATGCCGAACAGCCATTCGTCGTTCCGTTCGATGTCCGTCTTGACCACGACATCCTCATCGACGCCGACGCGACGATGGATGCCAAAGACGGCGAGATGGTAAACGTCGAGATCGATCGCTATCCCGATCGCTCCAGCACCTTCGCCCGCGGCCGCGTCGTCGAGCGCCTCGGATTCATCGGCGAGCCGGGCGTCGACATCGAGGTCGTGATCCGCAAGTACCACATTCCGCACAACTTTCCGGATGAAGTCCTCAAGGCCGCCGATCAGGTTCCCAGCGAAGTGACAGCGGGCGAGATCGCGAAGCGCGTCGATCTGCGCGAGCGCAACATCGTGACGATCGACGGCGAGACCGCTAAGGACTTCGACGACGCTGTCGAAGTCCGCATCCTTCCGAACGGCAACTATGTCCTCGGCGTCCACATCGCCGACGTCGCGCATTACGTGACCGATCAGAACCCGCTCGATGAAGAAGCGTTCGAGCGCGGCACCTCGGTTTATTTTCCCGGACGCGCGGTGCCGATGCTGCCCGAGCGGTTGTCGAACGGCATCTGCTCGCTCAACCCGCGCGTCGACCGCCTGACCTTCTCGATCGACATGGAGATTGACAAGCGCGGCCGCTTCGTCGATCGCAAAGTCTACAAGTCGGTGATCCGCACCAAAGAGCGGATGACCTACACCGACGTCAACGTCATCCTGAGCCGCGAAGACGGCATACGCCTATCTCCTCCCCGACTTCGAGCGCATGCACGCCCTCTACGAGATCCTGCGCACGCGGCGTGACGCGCGCGGCTCCATCGACTTCGATCTCCCCGAGGCCGATGTGTTGCTCAGCGAGACGGGGGAGATCGAATCGATTCAGGCGTCCGAGCGCAACATCGCGCATCGCCTCATCGAAGAATTCATGCTGGCCGCCAACGAGATGGTGGCCACCGAGCTGGTGATGGCGCATCAGCCCGGAATCTTTCGCGTGCACCAGCAGCCCGATCCGCGCCGCCTCGAAGACCTCCGCGAGATCCTGGCGGAGTTCAAGCTGAAGCTGCGCGGCGACGTCGAGGAGATCCGCCCCGGCGAGCTGCAGCGCATTTTGAAAGCGGTGGCTGGCACGCCCGAGGAGAGGTTTCTGACGAACATCATCCTGCGGTCGATGAAGCGCGCCTTCTACTCCGAAGAAGACCTCGGCCACTTCGCGCTCGGGCTCGAGCACTACTGCCACTTCACTTCGCCGATCCGACGCTATCCCGATCTGATCGTGCATCGCCGGCTCAACGAATTCCGCTGCACGGCGAGCGGCTCGATCGCGTCGCGCGCATGCATCCGGTCTACGCGATGCAGGCGAGCGATCGCGAGCGGCGCGCCGAGGAGGCGGAGAGGGAAGTGCTGGAGTGGAAGAAGGTCATCTTCATGCGCGACAAAGTCGGGCAGAAGTTCTCCGGCATCGTCACCGGCGTCATGCCGTTCGGACTGTTCGTTGAGCTGGATGAGATCTTCGTGCAGGGGCTGGTGCCCATTGCGACCGTCGGCGGCGACTACTGGCAGTACCGCGAGAAGGAGCATCGCCTCCGCGGCGAGTCCACCAACCGCGAGCTGCGCCTGGGCGACCACGTGGTGGTGGAGGTCAAATCGATCGATGAGGACCGCCGGCAGATCGAATTTCGTCTGCTAGAGCTCGCTGGAAGTCCGGTCGCAACGCGCCAGCAGCGTTAAAATCATATCGATGGCTGACGTCAAGCAACTCGTCGATCAACGGGTATCGCTGGAGTCGCGGCTGCAGAACGAAACCAGCGCGCTCTCCGATTCCCGCGCGCGGCTGTACGACCACGAGTACAACGATCTGCAGAAGCAACTGGCCACGCTGTTCAAGAGCGTGAAGAGCGACGGCGACCGCATCACCATCATGCTGGAGATGATGCGCATCCTCGAGAACCGTCTGGTGTATCTGCACAACTTCATCGTCGACGCCAC
>WNFJ01677172.1_pt2 | contig 24523 bp, 9 predicted proteins | sample 5400461 | NCBI WGS metagenome assembly WNFJ01 (sample SAMN13153349, study PRJNA577476) | soil metagenome | isolation source: 115 cm saprolite on Douglas fir-dominated hillslope | place: USA:California | collected 2013-09-17
AAAACCGTCACGACATAAGGAGGTGGGGCGGACGTTGCCAAGTTGCCCGAAGCGGCGTCGCGACCCTGGTCCCACCACGACAGTGTGTATGCGCCAGGGTTGAGCTGGACTGTTTGCGCCAGCATTCCCGCAGGGACGGGGGTCGTCGTCGGCCCCGTGCCACTCGTGGCATCGGGAGAACCCGCGTCGCCGCCGCTCGCGTCGCCGCTGGCGCTCGCGCCGGCGTCGTTCACAGCTTGGGGCTGATCTACCAGCCACGTTACGCCCGTCACAAACTGCTCCGGTCCCTCGGGACCGTCGCGCGGCGGCTGGAGCGCGCCGCCGTTGATCGCCGCCAGACACTTCGTGGCCGTTGCGCTGCAGGGCGTTTGAACCCAACCGATCGGCGACGACGGGGTGCTGGCCGAAGTCGTGATGTCGAGCCTACCCGAATTGACGAGCAGGTTGGGCGAAAGCTTTTGGCAAGTCGCCTCCTGTGTGAGCAAGTCCTGACGCAGCGACAAGACGGCCGTGTCGTCGCCTTCGTGCGATGGATACTGAACGTTGAAATAATCCACCAGGCTTCCAAGCTTGGCCACGTAGTCGCCCACGAACGAGTCGGCAAACTGATTGATAACGGCCTGGTCGGCGAGGCTTGCCTGACCGCCGGCATCGGGTGGTACGGCGGTTTCGATTCCCCTATAGTTGACGCCCGTCAAACTGCAGATGTCGTCGGCCCAGGATGCGGGCGCGTCGAGCGGGCCGACGCGCGTCGCGAGTGCGCTCAGGGGTACGCCAAGGCGCTGCTCGATCGCACGCCGGGCCATGTACGCGAGGGCTTTTGCGTCGTCGAGAGCGCGCTGGTACCGAATTGCCGTGGCGCTTGCCTGGCGCCGCAGCACCGTATTGAGTGGAATGGGCACAACGTCGCCCGGCTGGCCGGGGACGGGGATGGTGACGAAGTCCGCTCCCGCTCCCACCGCGGCCTCGTATACCGCGCTGTTGGTATCTTGCTGCATCTGAACGGAAATCTCGCCAATTTTGGCGGAGGCGCTACGGATGTTGTCGATGCTCGCGCGGATATTGGCCCATTGCGTGGGGGTCGTGGAGTCCAGCGTCGCGAGCGCAAGAGAGATGTCCGCGTCCTTGAGTTGCTTGGCGCCGACCGCTTGCGTATTGAGCGCGTCGATCTGTTTGTTGAGTGAAGAATTCGCGTTCACCGCATTCGCCGTGTCGGCCGCCGTGGAAACGAGTCCCACTCCCGCCCCAACCAAGCAGGCTGTGGTAAGTCCTTGGGGCCCCGTTGCCGCGCCCGCGGTCGCGGTGGCGGGGTCGGGCTTGAGGCACCCCGTTATTGTTGCTCCGATCACGTTGGCGATGCCGGAAAGGAAGTCCCACGTGTTCTTTGCCAATGCCGCTTCGATTTGCACCCTTTGGAATGCGATGGATGCATCTGCGCTGGATTGCTGAATCTGGGCCTTTTGTATCTCGATGCGTGCAGTCTTTATCGCGCCGCTAATCGTGTCCATGCTCGCCATCATGTTGCCCCACCCCGTCGAGATCGCGGGCAGCGCTTCCTCCAGGGCCAGTAGAGATCCGCCGTGCTTCCCGCTCTTGTTGCCCGTTCCCACTTTGCCCTGCTTGATGTCGTTCACGACGCGCGTGGGGATGTGCTCGGCATAGATTTGCTGCAATTCGATCCCGGCGAGCTGTTTCGCGGATTGCATCCAGGCAGCCAGGGCTCCCATGCTGCCGACCGACGTTATCGCCGGCGGCGGCACGCCCATGCCCAAGCCATTGGCCGACTGCGCGCACATGAGAGTCGTTGCGGCAACAAGATCCGAAAGGCCGCCGCAGGTACCGTTTCTGCCGCTCGTCGGGGGCGCGTTACCGCCAATGATTGGCCCGACGCCCGGCCGCTGGCCTCCGAAAGGGCGGCCGCCGACCACCTGAGGATTGGCCGGACTGCCCGGCAAGCCCGCAAATGGGTCGGCCGCCGCCAAATTCGCGAAGACAAAGACGCGGTCTTGGGGCAAGAGCGTCGCCGCATTCAAGCCGGCGGGCACGTTGCCCCCGGACACCCGCTGCACGTCAAGGGCATTGGCGCTTATTTCTTGGAGTGAATACCAAAGACCATTGCAGGGGACATTTTGCGGCGATCCGCCCCCGCACTTCCAATTCGGGTCGGTCCATGGAGACGGCGGCGTGAATGGGCCGCCCTGCTGGCAGCAATGGTCGAATGACGTATTGTCCCGGAGGTAAAACGGGTAATTGTTTCGACCCGGACGGTCGAGCTCGGACGCGTAGGGGACAGGCGGTGCTCTCAGAAAATTGACGCTCCGAGGGTCGTGCGGGCTTTGAACGACTGCGTTCACGGGCTGGTTAAAGATGTTCGTAGGGCCGGCACAGAAGTAGGGCGCCGGTGGAGGCGGCGTCACATTCGGCCATCCTTGATCGACGTACGTGGACAAGGCATCGATTTTCGTAGTCAATATCAGCCCGCACGACTCGTTGTTCACCACGATGCCAAGGTCCGGTAGCGACGGAGTGCTGGGGGCCAAGAAGCCGGCCCTCAACTGCGCGATCAGGCTCCCGAGATCCCACGTACCGTCCGCCGTGCGCTTGTCGCCCCCCCATGGCGCTGCGCACGACTCGCTACCCAGATGGCCGTCCCCCGTCGCCAAGAGCTGGCTAAACGTAATTGCATGTCCTGAAAGGCTCGTCGTATTCCCGGGGCCGGCCATGCAATAGTCGGTTGGGTCAAGGACAGCGCCGACCGCTTGGGCCGCTCCGCAATTCGGCCATACAACGGCCGAATTGCTCGCGACAACGTGCTTCGCATTGGGCGGAAGGTGCTGGTACAAATCGAGGTACCATTGCGGGATTTCCTGACTCGCGTCGCTCGGGTAGTTGGTAAAAGCCGCGTCGATATTGTACAGAGTATTGAGAAGAGCAGCGTCTTGGTTGGTCGCGCCGTTCACTGGGCTTAGCGCCCAGTTCGATCCCGAAGCGACCAGCTTGCCAGGATAAAAGGCTACCGCCGGGGCTTGCACCCCTTGGAATCGGAAGAGTGAACATTCCGGCCGGCATACCCCCCGCCGCCGCCGCAAGCGTCCAAAGGGCCGAAGCGACGCGCCACTTGATCATGTTCGATTCGGCCGAGACATTGCCTCCGTCGCAACCAGCATTGGCGAGCGTCGGATCTTGTCCGGGGCAATACCGGAAGGCCCGTTCGTACTGCAGATACTGATTGGCATTGAGCAGCGCGCCACAGGCGGCGGGGCCCCCTTGCAGGAGACAGCCTGGCCAGTTGTTCGCAGCAGCCGAGTCCATGAGCAGCTGGTCCCCGTAGGAAAGCTGCCATTTGTCCGTTGGGTCGACCTGGAGTTGAAGGCCTGCCGCGAAAGCCTGCAGCGAATCCGCCCCGAACAAGTTGTCGTTCAGCATGCCCGTAAAGGCAACCGGATCGAACGCTCCTTGAAAACTGTTCGTCGCCGAGGCGGCTTTCTTGCTCAGAATGCCGGGAAGGACACTGGCGCAAACACTGGGGATTGTGTTCGAAGTCCACTTGACCAGATTGAGTGCGTCGTAGCGAATCGGGTTGGCCTCGGTGGCCGCACAGAGTGGGTCCGGCGGGACCCCGTTGGCCGCCGCGCAGGTCTGGTTCACGCAGTTTTGGCTGCAGCAGTCGCTGTTCGACGTGCACGCTCCGTTGTCCGCCGTGCAACCTGCTATATTAGGGCAATTGAGCACGTGCTTCTGAATCCACTTGACCGTGCCTTCCGGTGGGCCCTTTGGTGACGTTATCGGGTTGAGCGCATCGGGCAACGTCGATAGAAAGACGACGTCGGCACTCGACTCGTTCAGACACGCATTGAGGGAGGGATCGTCAGGTGGGGGTGTGACGACGCCGCTCGTGCTTACCGACACCTTTTGACTTGCCCCGTATTCGCCACACATCTCCGCGATTTTTTCGTTGGCGGCTTCGGTGCGTTCGGCGATGACCACGTTCTGATTGATTAGGTCCTTGCCCAGTGTGTCGGCTCGGACTGCGGCTTCTTGAGCAATCGTAAGGTAGTGCTTCCACGAATTCTCGAACCCTTGGCTGCTATCGCTGGTCAGCTCGTTCTGCAGGGGAACGAACACGTCGCGGGGTACCCCGTCGACGCAGTAGCTCTTGGTCAATCCTGCCGATAGGTCACCAATCCGTGGAGGCACCGCCCCAATCCACCGGCCCATGTTGAGTGCGTCGAGGAGCTCGCGCTGCATCGGAGCAATGGCAAAATTGACGATACCGACAGCTCCGCGGAACGATTGCGGGATGACCGCAAGCACCCGCCCGCGGTTGAGCGGGTCTTTGGGGTCTCGGCGCAAGACGAGATAGAGGCGTGAGTTGGAAGGCTTAAAGGGCAAGTTGAAGATCGAATCGATGGGTGGATTGAACCCCGGGTGAGTTCCGTCGTTGTACGGAGATAGGCTGATGCTCAGCACGGGCGTGGCCAAGCCATAGAGTCCCGTCAGACTCCCACCGGGGGGCGTATTCACTCCGTCGTCGAGAACGCTCGCCGCCGTTGGTTTGGCAATGAAATTCGCCTCGAAGTTGGGGGGACAATCGGCGCGCTCGTTCGCGGCGCATTCCGCTACCCAGGGGGGGCCGTAAACGAAATTGAGGGCCTTGGGAATGGCGGCAGTCACGACGGACGAAGCCGTTCCGGCGGGTAAGTTGAAGTTCGAGTAGTCGAATCCCGCCAGAGTCACAGTGATCCCAGTCACCTGCGACGCGGTCGCGTTGAACTGCCCAGACACCTGGCCGATTGTGTTTCCTGCCCAAGCGCGCAGTTCAGCCAGCGCGCCGCGCGCGACCCCCTCCGGGTCGCCGACGTCGGTGCCTTTGGCGGGATCGGCGGCGGCTCGCAACGACGCGAGGCGCCGGCCAAAGGCCTGCCCCATGTGGAAAGCGTCCTGGAAGACTTCCCGCGGCAGTGGGGCGTAGGTGCTGGCGGTGGGATTGTTGGTCGTGCTGGGGTCGTATGATTGCGCCGTGATCCATGGCGTATTGCGTGCAAGCGGGTCAGAACTGGCGATTTCGCAACCGGAGGCATCGAGCATTCCGCCGGCGCGGGCAATCGGGTCCGACGTAATGCGAGTTCGGGGAAGGCCCCCGCTAATGACGACCGTGCCGATTCCGCCACCGCCCATGTTGCTGACGCTCGGCGCCACAGCGTTGCCCATTAGCGGGACCAAGCCGGCGGTACTGCCATTGGGATCGACGCCGGGACTGAAGGCGCAGGGCGCAGCGCTGGCGGTCGAGTCACCCGTGCTGTCGGTCAAAAGGCGAAACGTCCGATTCACGTAGGCGTAGCCAAAGAGGATCTCTGAGTCGGAAAGGTTATTGACCAGAGTTTGAAATCGGGCCTCCAACGGCCCGCCGTAGGTCGGGTTCGGCGTGCCATTTCGTTGCTGGTCAACCAGAAAGAGCTGGTCTGTCAGCGCGCTGCGCAGATCGGAGCTCAGCGATCGAGCCAGGCCGCATTCCGGCACCGCGATCCCCGCCTGCTCCACAAGAGTCACCGCGGTGGTCTCGCCGGGTGTCACGATAGGCGCGTCACCGGTGCGTGCCGACAACTCGTCGCCGTACGCGTTCGGCAAGAGACCAATTTCTGGGGTCTCGCATTGAGGATCTCCGTGAACCGTGAATCCATCCCCGAAGGGCGCGCTTCCCACCTCCCATCGCCCGGCGATGACGCGCGCAGCGTGCGCGTACGTCCCGTACGGCGTAACCGAACTCAGCCCCCATGCGTTGTTCAGTCCTGCCTGGGGATCGCCCCCATGCGCGATTAGCTTCGACGCAGAAGCAAAATCGGAATAGGCATCGCGGCGAACGAGGTCGTGCAGCAGGCGCGCACCTGCTCGCAAGATCTGCCCCTCCATGAGAAGCGCACTGCGCGCAATGGTCTGGCCGTTGTATGCGCCGGCCGCGTCGATGATTGGAAGGTTGGAAGGCGGAAGGTCAGGAAACCTCGGTGAGGAGGCCGATCCAACGGGCACGTTGAAGGCCGCAAACGAGGTGCCGTCTACAATTGGCGGGGTGTTCGGATCGGCAATGTAACCGTAGAGCTGAGAGCAAGTGCACGTATTGCTCGACGAAGGCGGGTTGCAGCCCGACACTTGCCAATTGTCGGTCGTGGCCAGAACGCCCAGCGTGTGGATGGCCAAATCGCGGACAATGAATCGGTCGCTGTCGGCTTGGGGAGGGATGTCCCACTCCAGAACGAAGGAACAGTCGTTGTTCGGGTCGGATCCGGCGTCATCGATCCCGTATCGGATTGGACCGGCGTCGGCGGCCGGTGACGAGGGACTTGCGCAGAATGCTGCCGAGAGGTTGCCGGTGTCGTTAATGCCGAGCCTTGGCCATACGACGTTCCCCACCGCGTCGCTCACTTCGGCAAGCTTGTCGGAGATGCAGAGGAGAGTTTGTTCAATGCGCATTCGTTCCGCGCAGGTGGCTCCTAGGCTTTGGAAAATGAAGTACGACAATGCGTTCAGGCTCGCGTCGAACTGCCAAGGCACGCGCTCCAACCCGCTCGATCCAGCGGGCCCGCTGTAGCCGCATTGGATGGCGGCGCGATAGACGAGCGCCCAGGCCGTCCCCATGATGTCGCCGGTCTGATCGGCGTTGTCGGGCGTTGACGGAGTGGCGACCTGTGTCCCCCCGGCAAGTAAATGCAGCCCAGAGGAGGACTGCTGGTGAAGACCGGCTCTCGCCGCTGGCTTGGGAATGGGCGGGCCGTTCGTGCTGCCCGCGGCGGAGACCTCCGTCCCGGGTCCGAACGCGAGGGGCCTCCGTTTTCCATCACGGCCCACAGCAAATACGTGAATCGCGTGGCCGCCCGCCGAAACCGTCGTTCCCTTGGACGATTGGTTGGGCGGTTGACCGCCTCCGCTGCTGCTTCCGCATGCGGTCACCAGGGACAGCGAAATGGCGACCGCCAGAGAGGCGAGTGCGGCAAGCTGCCCGGTCCGAGATCCCCAGTGATTTGCTGTTGTCATTTCAGCTCTCCGTGGCTCCAAATAGATTTCCGAAAGACGTGTCTTCGCGTGACTCGACGACTTATTCCAAAAGTGAAGACAAGCATTCACATTCCCGCTGGACGCTGTCCGCGACGCCAGAACGAAACCTGCTGCACCCAGCTCGAAAGCTCTTTCGTCGGGCCCGTGCAGAGAACATCGAGGGCGCCGCTTGGCACGAGCTTCGGCTGCGTCGTCGCGTTGGTCCCAATCGTCTTCACAGCTCCGCCGTTGGTCCGGTAGCTGGCGCGCGTTCCCCCCGCTCCGGACGCGCCTCCCGCCTCGACCCAAAGCTCGACGACGTCCTGCGCGTTCCACGCGACGGGACTACTGGTGAGCGTCTGCACCGTGCCGCTGATATCGATCGTCACGTTGCCGGTGACGTTGTCGATCGTGGCGAAGTTGTTCGCGTCGACCGACCAGACGGTCAGGGGAGCTGTGTACGCGCCTCGCGCGCCCTTGGGGACAAACTTCGCGTACATGCCGATACGACCGGAATCAATCAGCGCCGACCCGTTCGCGTAGAAGAGCCGTTCCCCTGCACGCGTGGCTGCCCCACCGGTCGTCGTACCTAGCTCGGTTGCAAACTGTCCGTTTTCGACCTGCAGACCCCAGACGTAGTTGGCACCAGTCCAGCCGGCGGCGTTCTCGAAGTTCAGATACGCCACGTCAACGAACGGCGATACGCCGCTCATCGACTTGGTCAGGCGCGACCAGGCCGCGGGCCCTGGGACTAGCGCTGCGTCGAAGTGCCCCCCCTGGTCGTGGAACGCGACTTCAAGGTTTGACCCTGCCGGGTTTCCCTTTGCCCACTTCGTGTGAACGACGTTCCCAGATGCGCCGCTTGCGACCGAGACTTGCGCGCTCTTATTCAGCGTTCCCGTGTTCGCGTACTGCGACCCGCTCTGCGTCGCATCGGGCGCGCTGTAGCCGAACGAGACCGCTGCGGTCGCGCTGCCGGCAATCTGCGACGCGCTCGTTGGCGACGAAGCGGTGACCAGGTTGGTCCGGCTCTCTTCGAGCACAAGGCCCTGACCCCACGCCGCCCCCACGGAGCCAAACCGAGGCTGGTCGTTAGTTGGCGTCGAGTCGACCGTGCTTGCCCCGGTTTGAACGGTGGCCGGCGACGCGCGCAAGAAACTGAGTGCCCATGACGCAAGGCTAGGCTGCGGGCCGAGGGGCGCCGTGGTGAAGTCCGCGACAAACAGAACGGGATTGGCCACCTCGGGCATGGGAATCAGCTCGACGTTTATGTCGCCCATGCCCTCGCCGGTGCCAAACGCGACTCCCCGGTCGTCCCACGCGCTCACAACCGCTCCTCCGGGCGGCAATGCGCTCGTGGTCAGCGCGGGGCTTCGCTGGTCGCCCACCCGATGCTGCATCTGGCGCGGCAACGGGATCTCACTGGCGCCGAGACTCAGCGTTGCGTTGCCCCAGCCCAACCCCTTCTGCCAAAGCTCTTCGCCATTGGGATCTCCCAGCGCCCCCTCTGTCCACCACACGAGCAGCACGCCACCGCCCGTGGCAACGACATTGGGCGCGCCCTGCGCCAGCCCCATCGCGCTTGCAACGACCGCAGGCACATCGCTGCCGGTCACGCTGCCGGGCGCTCCCGTGCCCAGCACCGCCACTTGAATCTTGGACCCGTTGGGAACGCCCGAGTCGGTTGGATCGAGTCCCACCGCATAGGTCACCACCAGATGGGTCGAATCGAGCTGCGCGAGAGCCGGCCGGACCCCGGCGGGAGCCGGCCAGAACGCCGGACCTACCGTCCAATCGGTTGAAGGAGTGTGCACGCGAATGGTTTCCAGGCCATTGGCCCCATCCCGCCAAGCCGCAGCCCATGACCCCGCGAAAGCCGCGAGCGCCACGTCCGCCTCCGAGTCGGCTGTGGCGGCGAGCGTTTGCTCGGCCGATGGGGTCAGCGTCGTGATATCGAGGGTCCGAAAACGCAGGTCCGGCTGCGTGGCGGCGTTGGACGTATCCACCCACGCGATGACGACCTGATTGCCGGCGATGACGATGTCGGGATCAAACTGCGAGAACGCGGTCGTTGTGTTCGCGAACATGGCCGCGACGGTCGGCGTTACCCCGGGCGTTAGGAGATTGACGGCCACTCCTCGCTCGTCTCCGTCTCCGCCGTAATCCGTCCATGCCGCAACGTACTTGTCACACGGCAGTGCGGCGATCACAGGATTCGCGTCCGCTAGGACCGTGGATTGCATGTTGAATCCCCGCACCACGCTGCCGGGCACGCCCTTGCCTGAGAAGCTGGCAAGCGAAAGCGCCACCGGATGGCCACTGGTCTCGACGTAGGCCACGGCAAAGGTCGTATCGCTCGCCGCAACGGGATGTCGGCCCAAGCCAAGGGTGCGTGGGACATTGGCCAAACCACCGTCCGCCGCCATCTGCGCGACCGCGAGCTCGTCCAGAATTTGGCACGTCGAGGAACAACCGCGCCTGCCGGCGGCGTTGCCCAATCCATCGTCACACTCTTCGGTGCCCGGGTCGCGCCACCCGTCGCCACAGACGGGGGGCCCGGCAGGGGCTCCCGCATCGACAGCGCACGAGGGAATCGCGATTTTCGGTTGGAGACCGCCGCCTTCGGCGTTGCTCACTGCGCCTTCAGTCGCTGCGTCCCCCCCGTCGCCGGTCGCACTTGCCGGTGCCAACGCTGTCTGCGACGGGCTCAATAGGGCGGTCGCGTCGGCCGCATCGCGCCCAGCGTCGCCCTGGGTGCCGGACAAGTCACTGCGGGTCGTCGACCACGGCGACGAGCCGCAGCCAAGCATCCCTGCGGAGAGAGCTGTGAGCACGCCGATGCGCACGATGGTGTGCGCGGCGCAGCCCCCAGGCACCTTGCCCGGATTGTTCCAGCTTCCTCTCATCTCCAAGTTCCTCTCACTCGATCGATGGGCAGCTTCCCGATTCGGACTGCCCCTCGAACGGCAAACAAATAAGTGCGCGCGTCTACAGAACCGCGCGTGCGGGAACCAACGCTAACTACGTCGCGGGCAACACCGAACCACGCGACGCCACACGTTTATCGGGAAGGATCGGCGCCTGTCTACAGTCATTTTTTATGCCTTGGCGTCGTGCCACCTTGGGTCCGACAACGACAAAACCGCGACGCAGAACGTGCGGCGCCAGCCGCGCTCCGCGTCGGCATCGAGCCTCAGTGTCTATGCACACCTGTGGCGTTCCATTGGATGGAACACTGTTCGATCGCGATGAACAATGCGTGATTTTCAGCAAACACCGCGGCCACCCTAGGTGGCTCCCCGCATGCCTCCTCGTCGACTTCGAACTCCGACCGACGCTGGGGGGCGCCATTTTTCAATGAGGTGCGTCCTGGCCCCCATAAGATCTGCAAAGGGCTTTCTGAGCGCGGTGAACGCGACTGGGGCCTTGCCCGGGGGTTGGCCGGGAGGGGAGGGCGGGCCCTGAGCTTCAAGGAACGGTGACGACAACTGCCTGAAGGGCTGGCAGCGGCACGACGAAGTTACCCGCGCCGTCGTTCGTCAGCGCCTCGCTCGCGAGCGTGCCCACGGGCGCGCCGTCGGTGGAGCCGTCCCAGGTTTGCATCCCGAGCGACACTCCGGTTTTCGCGTCGATGCCCGAGGCCGCGAGGCGAATGAGAGACGCGGCTCCGGTCCGTGCGGGCACTTGCAACTTCACCGAGTCGTTGCCCGTGAGATCTTCGTTGATCAGGACGACGCGTACCGCGTTGTCGCTGCCCAGCGTCGCCCACGCTTTCACGCGCGCGGACCCTTTCACCGTAACCGGGAGGAGCCGGCCCTTCTTGGCCGTTCCCAGCGAGAAGAGGCGCATTCCGTAATAGAGCGGTCGGACATCGAGGCCGGTGCTTGGAGTGTCGAAGACCGCGTAATAGTTCACAGGAGCGTTGCCTGGGGTATGAAAGTTCAGCCCGTCCATGCCGATGGTCGCGAACTGAAACGCGATGTCCGCGGCCCAAAGAGCCGAGGCAAAGACATTGCTGACGCCGTCAATCCCGGCGCACGAGGCGGTGTTCATCTCCGCCATTCGGTAAGTCAGACCTGCCGCGTGCGCGTCTCGAACATGCGGCGCATAGGTGTTCGCAATTCGCACGGTAGCCATGTCTGTAAGCAGGTCGGTCGCGGCGATCGAGGCGGTGCCGGAGCAAATGGATCCGGCGTAGACGTGGGTTGTCGCCAGCGTCAGCCGGGTCGTTTCGCTCTGAAAGAGCCCCTTCATGTTGCCCAACCAGGCCCCGCCCGCGAGAGCGGGCGCGGCGAATCGGGTTGCGGGCAGCGCAGGGGTCGCGGGCAGCGCCGCTAAGACGCCGTCGTGGAACGCATCCACCTCCTGGTTGTAGGTGGAAAAGTTGTAGTTCGATCCTCTTCGGTTTCCGCTCGGGTTTGAATACAGGTCCGGTTCGTTGCCCAGCTCGAACGCCATTAGGCTGTCGACGGGCAGCTGGGCGAGCACCGCGCCGGCGATCTGTGCGGCGTCGCTGGGATCGTTCAGGACCAGATTCAACCCGATGATCATGCGCGTCGAGGGGAGCTGCCGGTGCAGATCGGCGATCGTGGAGAAGTGCGCTGCAACGAGGTGAATCGGTACCTTGCCGCCGATTAGGCCAGAAGGCATGTGCGCCCAATACGTTCTGTCTGCGCTGTTGCCCCCCAATCGCATGGCAACGTGATGCCCCTCGTCTTCGAAATTGCGCAGCAGACGAACCACTTCCGGTCGCATCTGACCTTGGTTATTTCCCAAGTAGGTGAGCATCGTAGTCCACTCGGTCGAGACTCCGAGAAAGTCGTCGGGCACAGGCGTCGCAGTTGGCATTGTTGGGTCGATGCCAACGGTGTTGGTCACAGGGCCGGGGGGAGGACGCGGACCCGCTTCCGGGGTCCCGGCATTCGCATCGGGCGCGTGCGCGTCGGGGCCAACGGGGTTTCCCGCGTCGTCGCCGGCTTCGCTACTGACGGAACCATTGCCCGAGTCGTTCGAGATTGGGTTCGTGCTGCCGTCGAGCCGAGGATTGGCTCCCCCGTCGATGCCGCCTCCGCCCGCGTCGTCGCTTGCCGCGCCGGTTTCCACGAGAGCAGCGTCGTCTCCCGTCCCGACCGATGGGGGGCGGCCCCCGTCCGCTCCCGGATTCGCAGCATTGTCTGCGCAGGAGATCGCGAGAACAACGCTGGCCGTGCCGTAGCAACCGAGCCGCCAAGCCGCGCTGGGTGAATCACGGCGTCGCTGAGACGAAACACGCTCGCGCGGGCGTTCGTACCGAGATAGGAGCTTCACGAAGCTCGGGCTTTGCAACAGGCACGCCGCCGGTCGCTATCTCGAGCCTTCGGATAGGGAAGGGGACCCGTGACCCGAATCTGGGAAAGTTACATGCGCAACCCATCTGAAAAGCGCCTAGCGTCCGTCGATCGAAACGCTTGGCGTGACGTCGAAACGCCGCACGGTTCTGGCTGGCTACCAGACGAAGGTCGCGCCGCCCCCCGTAAAGTTGAGTATCTGGTTCTCGCCGAGATACCAATCGGAGATCCAATGCATGTATTCCGCGCTCAGGACGACCGAGTGAATGCGTTGAGTGAACACAACGTGGAACTCGGTATTCTGTCGAAGGAGACTGGTGTTTTTGCCCGCTGCGTCCGCATCGGTTTCCTGAACGAACACGACGCCGGCACCCGCCGCAAGCGCGGTCCCGCGGTAGTCGTAGACCGCATTCCCGAAGAAACCGCGGAACGAGCGTAGCTCGTCACCGGGGAAGCCCCCGCCGGGCAGGTCGTGAGCCAGCGGCTTGGCCTGATCGTCCTGCTGCAGAGGGGTATGGGTGCCCATTCCCTTGCCCGTCCAACCTCCGCCACCCAGCTTGAAGCCCCACGCCTCGAAACGAGCCGCGCCCATCACTCCCCAGGCCGTCGTGGTCGTCGTTCCGTCACGATTCGTATTCAATTTCCCTAGCTGTTGGGCGAGTCCCTGGCCTTTCACCACGAACTGGCCGTCGCTGAGGAAGTGAAGCTCGTAGTTCACCTCCCCCTCGAATCGGGGAAGACGAGTGATGTGGTAGTCGGGGAGGTTTGACGGGTCTTCGAGCGACGCCTGCGCCTCGAAGCCAAAGAAACGGGGCGATATGTATCGGAGCTGCGCGTTGAACCCCGCGTAGAGGGGGCCTGCGCCGGTCGCCCCGCACCCAATGGTGGACCCGTCCGCGAGGCATGGATGGCCGATGGCGTACTCGAACGCGTATCGGTTCACCTCACCGGAAGCGGAGCCGAAAATGGAGAACGCTCGTCCGAAGAGAAACGTGCCGCCGGGCGACACGAGAGAACCCCAGGCTTCACGAAAATCCACGTCCTTCCCGCCAGCAGTTCCCTTGCTGCTGTCGACCCCATTCATCCACACGGCAAGGAAGGCCTTCGCTTCGACGCTTTCGCTGAACTTGTTGCTCACGCCGAAGCCGAACTGCGTACCAATGAAGCCGCTTCGTATGCGCGAATCGAAAAGCTTGTTGTTCTCGTCTTGACTCGAGGCGTTCTGGATCTGTCCGCCCACGAGACGGTTCTGCGAGATGGGATCCCCATCGCCCAGTATGAGCTGGTAGTGAGCCTCGGCGCGGCCGGTCGTGTAGAAGCGCCAGCCGTCGGCGTCGTGCAGCACCACGTCGGCTCCTGCGACAGTGGGGCTCATCGAGAAAGCGCAGAATGCGCACGCCGCGGCAAACTTCGAGTTCGATATCCCGAATCCTCTCATTGCGCTTGTCACCTTCCACCGAAGACCGAACGCGGGACGCGCTCGGTGTTGCGCCCGACCTTCTCCCGGGCGGACGAGGTTGCACACGGCACACGCACTGCCCCAACGGGGAGGGCGCGGACCTAGTTACACCCTCGTACCGTTCGTTTCCTCAACTATTTTCTTGAACGCAGCGGTACGCGAACGTCGCAGTGTTAGCGTTCCCATGGCTCGTCCCGACCGCTCCCGTATCGACGAGAAACGGGAGTCGAGTGGCTTCGGCTGGGGGGTGTGGTTTTGGGGGCGGGGCCCGAAACGACGAGCCTTGGGACCGAGCGGCCGCGCTCCCCCCCCACCGGACTACGCAACGGTTGCGAAACGCGAACTACGGTTTGCCCAAGTAGACGTAAAGGCCTCTCTTGGAGGCGATGACGATGTCCAGAATGCCGTCCTTGTTCATATCGACGACTTTGAATTCTCGACCCACCCCGGATCCTGGCATGCCGGGCATGTCCTGGTCGATGAGGTGAGGCTCAAAGTGAACCGTGGGCGTGCGAACCAGCTTGAAGATGTAGAGGACCACCGCGCCGTGACCGCCGGCGTCATTGGTCGCGTAGGGGTGAGCCAAAAACGTCTTTCCGGTGATGATGTCTTTGAGCCCGTCGCCGTCCATGTCCTCAAGGTGGAGGGAGTGAAGCTGAGAGAAGGCCGGGCCGCACCCGCCTGGGCAAGGGGTGGTGTTATCCCCCGTAGGACTCGTGATGAGCTGCCTGGTGAACATGTTGGCCGGGCCCTGCTTGAACCAAGCGAGACCGTACCCATGCGACTGGAGAGAATTGACGAGGTCGGCCATGCCGTCGCCGTCCACGTCGTACGCGTACATGTGACTGCCGCCGATGTCCGGGTCGATGCCGAGAGTCATGATGCCCGCATTGTCCGAGAGCGCAACGTTAAGGAACGTCCACGGGCTCGTAATGGTCGCGGGTTGCAACCATACGCCGCTTCTTTCGAGGAGATCGAGCTTGCCGTCTCCATTGACGTCCCCGACGCCGAGACCGTGGAGCCAGCCGCAACAGCCGTCCTTGTACGTGTAGGTTCGCGTGACGGGGTGAAAGGTCCATTGCGCGGTGGGGTTGGCCCAATTGGCTTCCCAGTAGCCCCAGGTCTCAATGGGATTGCAGTTCTTGCACGACCCAACGATTTCGGGTTTTCCGTCTCCTGTCAGGTCGGCGTAGGCCTTGTGCTCTCCCTTCATGTCGCTTGAAATGAGGTACTTTTGCCAGTTGCCCGTGCCGGTGTTCTTTGGATTTTGGTACCAATAACCGGTTCCCGCCGGGTTGGCGCTCTTCGCCATCACCGCGTTCTGCGCCGAGTACGCCTCTTGAGGGCCCATGTCGGACGCACTGATTTGAATGATGTCGTCCCAGCCGTCGCCGTTGACGTCGTAGGCGAAGGCCGACCAAGAGTCCGACACGCCGGTGTTGATCTCAATCCCATCGCCCAGGACTGGCAGGTCTCCGTGCCCGTCGCGATAGATGTGCTGACTCGCCGGCGCAGCCCAATTCGGGCCTGCATACCAATTCCGTCCCGACGCGATGTCGAGATTCCCGTCGTGGTCGAAATCGGCGACGGCCAGGCTCTCGGCAAGGAAGCGGGTGTGAACGGTAACTTTCGTATAGGTCAGGTTCGGGTTCTTGGCGGCGCCGACCCCGCTGCCGGACGACATGCCGCTGCCGGTCGTGCCGGAACCGCTGGCCGGGAGGCCGCTTGCGGTACCTGTCCCTCCTGGCGTGCCGCTCATACCCACCACATCGCCGGAGCCTCCAAAGCCGCTGGAAGCGCTGCTCCCGGAACCGGCCGTCGCCGTGGAACTGCCAGATGTCATAGAGCTCCCGGTCGTTGCCGTAGAATTCCCCGAGCCGGCAACGGGAGTGCCCGACATCCCCATCATTGGTACGGTCTTGGCCTCGTAGCCGCACGCGACGAGCGCGAGGGCAACGGCCCCGAAACCAATCGAGATATAGAAGGAAACGAAGCTTGGTCCGCGATGTACAGCCCGCATAAGGGCTCAGTGTAGACTTCCGCAAGCCGCGATCACAAGATCGACAGCCGCGAGCCCGGGGCCTTCCGATGACGACGGATGATTACATGTGGCCTGTACATTTGCGCGGTCATTCACGCGCAACGCTCGGTGGCCCCTCGAAGTATTGCGAGGCGAGTGCGACGGCATTGAGACCCACTTGATGCCCGACTCGGCGGCCTGCGAAATCGTCCGGGGCGATGTGAATGCTGCCCCACAGGCGCGACTGCCCGGCTTCGTCGGACGCGTCGTAGTACGACGCCCACTGCAGCCGGACCTCGGTGCTCGGCCCCTTTTCGAACGTTAGAAAAGTCCCCTTGGGCGCGACATACTCGCCGAGCCCCCCTGGAAAGTACGGGCTGCCGGTGAGACCCGCGAGAACCTCGGCCCCCGCGCGACTGAAGGTGCTGTGGCCGGAGATGAACCCTGGGAACGCAGGCGTCACGAAGGTGCGGCGCTGGTAGGTAATCCAATCGACGGCGCGAACCCAGCCGACTCCCGCGACCTGATGGGCGCGATTGCCCGGCTCTCCGAGCCAGTTACGCACCGCGACCTGAGCTACGAAGAATGCGAGGTGCGCGTGGCGCTGTCCCGGCGCGCTGCTTTCCTTCGTGATGACTTCGATGAGCCCCGGGACCAGCGGAAGGCCGTCAGGGTCATACGACGGGCCTTTCGGATCGGAAGACTGCCCCTTGCCTCCCATCCAACGAACGAGCGAGATCGGGCGCACGGCCGTCGTGCGCCGCTTGATGCCCCAGGCGGCGATTGCCGCATCGTGCTCGGCGCCGTTCAAGGCCAGGTAAGCGTGCACGTCCCAAGCGAGCGGGTCGAGCGGCGCGCCCTTTCCGAACAGCCGGCGCTCGAAGCCGGGCGCATCGCTCACCGAATTGGCGATCGTGTTCCAGTGCCCCGGCGGTGTCTCGGATTTCGGCCCGTCGGCCCAGAACTCCGCCATCACACGTGTGAAGTCGCCCCTAGGAACGACCTGCGGCGGATAGGGCTGTCCGGTCACCGGATTCTTCGCCCAACCCTTGCCGTCGTTGGCGCCGAGCGAGTTGTGGCCGTAAGCGCCCGGGGAAATGTCGATCGTCGTCGGGTCAGACGGATCGTTGGCGGCCGTCTTCTGGATGACCTCGACGACCCACGCCTTCATGTCAGGACCAAGCCGGGGCACGGGCCCCGGCTCGGGCCAGCGCGCGATGCCGGCCGTCTGTTTCATCGCAAACGGAGTCACGCTTCCCCACTGCGCCCCGATGTAGCCTTGCACGCCCGCGGGCAGAATGATGCCGTTCTGCGTGGCCGCCACGGACAGGTTGATGGGTTGCCACCGCTCCGGCTCTTTGAGTACGCAGCCCGGGCTGTCGTACACGAGCGGCGGATTGGGCGGCGCGTATCCGGTGGAGTCGGCATAGTCGGCGCCTTCGTTCGCGCCGTCGTTGGCGGTTTTCGCAATCACTGCGTGCGCGACGCGGTTGCCGAAGGCGATCGGATCGTCGCCCGTGTCGTGCGCGTCGTCGGCGTCGTAGTTGAGATCTTTCATGACGGCGCGCAAGCACGCGAAGGTTCGCGCGCCTCCGGCGGCGTGCTGGTAGCGGTGTACGAGCATGCCGTAGGCGGCGTAGCTGATCGCGGCGCGTCGTGCAGCATCGAGATCCTCGGCGGTGTGCCGCTCCCTCACGAAGACCCCGCGTGCTTTCTTGTCGTATCCCGCCCAGGCGTCCCACATCGCAGCGGACACGTGAAAGAGATTGCGCGCGTGGGTGGGGGGCCGAGGAAGGTCGACGCGGATGGCTGCGAGCATCTGTTCGTTCCACCGGCGTGCGATCGATCCCGTCTTGCCCTCGGCGATGACGGCGGCGGGACAGACGAGCGGCGCTCCCGCGTCTGCGGGCTTGGCGTCGTCTTCGATCACCACCGGCGGCACCCGATCTCCGTAGTGGATGAGCATTCCGTTATCGAGCGCGGGGCTCAGCACGTTGCCGCCCGCGGACCAAACACCGCCCGATCCGTCGACGAAGATCGAATGAAGCGACGAGGTCGCTGGAAGCGCGAGCCCGTGATCGACGACCGCGAACGCGCCTGCTGGTGTCGCGCGCGTGTAGACCAGGCCACGTTCTCCGCTGGCCCAGTCGCCGTGATCCGTGGCGAAGACTCCCTGTATCAGTCCCGTCGCAGGTGGCGAAGAGTCATGGAAGGCTCCATGGGCTCCCTCCAGAAGCACACCGTTGCCCGCGCCGCCCACCGTGAGCAGGCGATCGCCAGTCCCGTGCACGGTAAAAAGTGTGTCTCTCGTCTTGGTCGACACGAGGGTGAAAGGTGCCGATCCTTTCCGAAGCAAGATGGTACCTCCCGCCCCGACGACGCAGACGTCGTCGCCCATTCCAAAGACCTTGAAGAAGCCCGGAACCTCGCCGCCCGAAACGCGCGGCAGATCGAGCGGCAGCGCTTCTTTCTCGAACGCGCCTCCATGGTAGTGCCAGATGAACCCGTCGCGCCCGCCCGCGCTTCCCACCGCATAAAAGTTCTCCGCGTCCGTGCCCCATACGCCGTAAATCGTGTGCCGCCCGAGTCCGGGCGTAGGCATGCGCTCGAAGCGGTGGCCGTCGAAGCGGAGCACCGTGCCGCTCGCCCCCGCCATCAAGACGGGCCCATTCGGGAGAGCTTGCACCCACCAGAGATCGCCGCTCTGCCCGGTGTGCAGTTCCTTCCACGCCTTTCCATCGAAGTGCAGAACCAGGGGCCCACTGCCCTTGTCGGCCCCCACGGCGTAGATATCGGAGGAAGATCGCCCACTCACTGACATGAGCGCCGACGGAAGCTCGCTGGCCAAAAGCTGCCATTCGCGCGTGTCGACCGCGCTCGCAGGCGGAGGTGGCTTTTTGCAGGCAAGCAGCGCACTCGTCGCAAGAGCAAGGGCGAAGTAAGGAGCGGTTCTCATGGGGAGGTCCTTCTCGGACGAGCCGATCGACGGGCGGGCATCATGGGTTGAGGAGCGTTGGCGCGATTTGCACGAGCGCGGTCGCCGTCGCCGTCGCCCCTGAGGGGTCGGTCGTCGTGACGGTGACGTCCAGTGGTTTGCCGAGAAACTGCTTGTAATCGATCCCTTCGTTGTCGAGCTGGTAGCGAATGCCAAAGAGCTTGCAGTATCCGCCCTCGTCGGGAGCGTAAGTGAACGCCAGCGTGGTAGGCGGGATTGTTGTCCCCGTCTCCGGCTGGACGCCCACGATCTTGGTCGTCGTTCCCGCTTGCTTCATGTTCTTCATGCGCGTGGCGATCCAGATGTGGTGGCCTCCCTGCGGCCCCGCTTCGGCCTTCAGAAGCTGGCGCTCGGCGAGCGGCAAGTAATAGGATTGTCCTGTGCCGACCTGCAGGTCGGGCGGCCCGCCGCCACGAGGTTTGCATCGGTCCGGCGCGTTGCTCGGCCAGTTCTTGGCATAAGGTTCGAGGACAGCGGGAGGCACGTAAGATGACTGGCAGATCCCGCTAATGCAGGTTCCGGGCGGGGTACACGTCGGTCCGCTGAGCGGTCCGGGCACTTTGCTGGCTCCCCGTGGCGTGGGCGGATACACGATGCAGCGCGACTCGAGCGGAACTCGGAGGAGCGCAACACGCCCGGGGACGAACTGCGTGGACGATAGGCGCTTGAAGAGCGGGGTGGGGGATGCGGGATCGCCGATCGCATCGACTTCGACCTCGACGCGAGCCGCGCCCTTTCCCGCTCCCGGAAGAACCTTCTCCCACGGTTGGGGAAAGCCCACCCTCGATCCGTGAGGAGGTTTCACCAGCTCGTCGACAACGACGGCGCCCGCCACGCGGACCACGACGCGAAGGGCCGAGACGACGCCGCCCATTGGATCGCTTTGAACCCCAACCACGAGCTCTGTGGGGTCGACCGGTCGACGGCACGCAGCCACCGCCAACACGAGCGGGAGAGCAACAGAGAGCATGAACCGCAAGAGGGTGGCCAAGAAGGGGCTTCTCCTCCTCATCGCTGTTCGCCAAGCAAAGCCCGGTCCGCCTCCGGTTCGCTCAGGGTCCGTTCCGGCCCGGGGGTTCAGCCGCCCCAGGCTTGTCGTTTGGGGCCCTGACCCCAAGCGGCATGGGGGGGCTGCCGCTCCTCCCAAACCCCCAACAAGAACATGTGCCACGTTGAGCCACGGCCGGGTAGGCGTGTCAGGGTCGGAGCTGACGCGAGAAGGCGCTCCCGACACCAATAACCGAAAAGTCGCTGAAATCACCCCGCAGTTCGGGAACATGCACGGACATTGTGATGCACAACGTGGGGCCGCTAGGCTTTGCCTGGATTGGAGCGGAAGCGTCATGCATCGATCGCTACTCGTCTTGGGGATTTCGGTCGCGACGTCGCTTGCGTTCACGCTGGAGCGCGACGCGGCGGCTTGCGGTGGGTGCTTTGTTCCGCCACGGCCTCCGACGCAGACAGCCTCGGACATCACCGACGAGCGCATGCTGCTCTCGGTCTCCACGCAGCAATCCACTCTCTACGACCAGATTCGATACGCTGGAAATCCCGCTTCCTTCGCGTGGGTGCTGCCCATCTACGGGACTGTGGAGGTGGGCCTCAGTGCGGACGTCCTCTTCGGTTCGATGGATGTCTTGACCGAGACGCAGATCGTCGCGCCCTTCCCGAATTGCCCGCCGCCGCCGAACTGCGGTTTCGGTGGTTTGGGCGCAAGTGGCGCTTCCTCCGGGAGCGCGGCCGGTATGGCGGCGGCTCCTCCCGTCATTGTGACGAAGGCAGAAAACGTGGGGCCGTACGCGACCGTGCAGCTTCACTCGACCGACTCGAGCGCGCTCGAGACTTGGCTCGCGCAGAACGGGTTCAACATCCCGGCGGACGTGAAGCCACTCATTGCCCAGTACGTCACCGAGGGCGCCGACTTTCTCGCCATGAAGCTTCTTCCAGGCCAGGGCGTTCAGTCTATGCGGCCGGTGCGTGTCACGACCCCGGGCGCAGGACTCTCGTTGCCGCTGCGCATGGCGTCGGTCGGTACGGGCGCGGTTGTGGGCATCACGATTTGGGTGGTGGCCGACGGCCGGTACGAGCCACAGAATTTTCCCTTCTTTCACATCGAGGACAGCGAGCTCGTATGGGACTACAAGACAAGCTCGAGCAACTACACGACGCTGCGCGTCGTCAACGATGCCAAGTTCCACAACAAGGGCTGGGAGATCGAGAGCTCGCTTAGCCTGAACCAGCAGCTCATCACGAACGTTATCTTGAGCGGTGGCCAATACTTCGGCGGGCGTGGCTTCGGCGGCGGCTTCGGCGCGGCTCCGGCCTCGGACCCGAGCGCGGACTATCTTGCGCAGGGCAGTGCCGACGCTGGCGCCGACGGCGGTAAGTTCCTGACGGCCGAGGAAGTCCGCACCGCCGACATCAAAGCTCTTTTCACGGGCCTGTCGGGATCGAACGTAAGGGTCACTCGGATTCGCAGCGACATCGCGCACGCCGCGATGACCGCGGATCTCGTCTTTCAGGCCTCTGCGGATCAATCCGAGCTTTCCAATGTGCGCACCGTCACCAAAACGGTGAACTTGGTGTGCCCGACCTACAAACCGTGCCCGAGCTCCTCGGGAACGAACTTTGGTGGTAGCGCGGGCAGCAGCGTAAGCAGTGGCAGCAGCCCTGGCAGTGGCACCTCGGGCAGTGGCTCGAGTGGCAATGCCGTCGTCGGTACGGGCGGCGACTCAGGCAGTAGCGCCAATGGCAGAGTGATCTCGGCCACGAATGGGAGCTCGGGCAGCGCTTCGGCCGGCGCTAGCTCCGGTTCTCCTCCGCCGGGCGCTGCGTCAGCGTCGACGGCTTCCGGGGGAGGTGGCGGTTGCGTAGCATCCCCCGGGTCAACTCAGGGGTCTTCTGCTGCCATCGGGGCGGCCGTTGGTTTGCTCGGTCTCGCGGCGGTTCGTAAGGTTCGAGCTCGGCGGCGAGCTCGTAGATCACGGAGGGCCTCACGATGATTCGATGGGAATTCGGATTAGGAATCTCGGCGGCAATGGCGGCACGCGACGCGGCCGCGTGCGGCGGGTGTTTCCACCCGCCGACGCAGACGGTGTCGGACATCACCGACGAGCGCATGCTGCTCTCGGTCTCCCCGCTCCAGTCGACGCTTTACGACCAGATTCGTTACTCAGGAAGCCCATCGTCGTTCGCCTGGGTGCTGCCGATTCACGGGACCGTCGACGTCGGCCTGAGCGCGGATGTCCTCTTCGACTCGATTGACGTCTTGACCACGACGCAGATCAACCCGCCGGAGCAGAATTGCCCCGCGCCGACCGGCTGTTTTGCACCGAGACTCGCTGCCCCCGCCAGTGGCGCCTCCTCCGACAACAGCTCCGTGACGGTACTCAAGCAAGAGAACGTCGGCCCGTACGCGACCGTGCAGCTTCACGCGACCGACTCGAGTGCGCTCGAGAATTGGCTCGCGCAAAATGGCTTTCACATTCCCGCGGACGTCAAGCCGCTTATCGACCAGTACCTCAAAGAGGGCTTCGATTTTCTCGCCATGAAGCTACTTCCGAATCAGGGAGTGCAGTCGATGCGACCTGTGCGCGTCACGACGCCCGGGGCGGGACTCTCCTTGCCGCTGCGCATGGCCAGCATCGGAACGGGTGTCTCGGTCGGCATCACAATCTGGATCGTGGCCGACGGTCGCTACGAGCCCCAGAACTTTCCCTTCTTCCGGATCGAGGACAGTGCGCTCGTGTGGGACTGGAGCACGAACTCGAGCAACTACACGACACTGCGCGCTCAGAGAGAGGCGGCGCTCGAGCACAAGGCGTGGGAAATCGAGAGCTCGCTCAGCCTGAACGAGCAGCTCATCACGAGCGTCATCCTGAGCGGGGGCCAATACTACGGCGGGGGGCGAGGCTTCGGCGGCGGTGTGGCCCAGGTCGCCCCTTCGGACCCGAGCCTCGACTACCTGCCCGTCGGCGTTCCCGATGCAGGTGCCGCTGCGGGCCCGGCGCAGACCGCGGAAGAAGTCCGCACCGCCGACGTGAAGGCGCTTTTCGCGGGCATGGCCGGACCCACCGTGCGCGTCACCCGCATTCGCAGCGACATCGCCCACGCGGCGATGACCGCCGACCTCGTTTTCCAGGCATCCGCGGATCAATCCGAGGTCTCCAATGTCCGTACGGTCACCCAGAGCGTGAACTTGCAGTGTCCCATCTACAACGGATGCGCGGTCGTTGGCACCGGGTCGGTCGCGCAGGCCGCCGCGAGCGTATCCAAGTCGAGCTCGGGTTGCGTGGCGTCGCCGCAAGCGAGCGGAGGTGTTGCGGCCGGTCTTGGGGCGCTTGCCGGCATCCTGGGTTTGGTCGGAGCTCGCAGGGTGCGTGATCGGCGGCGAGCCGCACGCAAGGCGTAAACGCGTCGCGTGCTCTTCGCGGCGCGCGCCAGGCTGCCCTCACGCCACCGCGATCGTCTTGTCCAGCTCCTCGAGCATCGGCAAGAGCCCGCGCGCATCCGACTGACGCGCGACGCGCATGGCTTCATCCAGATACCGCCGCGCCTCGCCCGGGTGTCGGCGTGAGTTGGCCACATGCGCCATGACGCCGAGTAAATGGGCCCGGTGTTCGCTCGTGGGCGGTGCGTTGCCGAGCGCTTCGCGCAGGACGCCTTCCGCGTCGGACCAGCGATAGGAGGCGGCAAGCGCTTCGGCCAGTTTGCGCGAAAAGACAAGGACCGCGACGTTCGGATCGTCTAGCTCGCCGCGGTGAAGCTCACGCCGCGCGAGGTCGAGCGCGTGGCGGAGCGCGCCGACACTCCCTTCCATGTCTCCGTGCGCCGTGCGATGCGCGCTCAGTTCGTCGAGCAGGGCCAAGGCCTCGAGCGCACTGCCTCCGTGCATGGCTTGCTTCGCGCGAATCTCGATCGCGGGGTCAAGCCGGACTTCGGCCGCGCGCGCGAAGAGCTCTCTTTTGCGCCCCGCCGGGATGGTCGAGAAGACCACGCGCCGCAAGAGCGGATGCGTGATGCAGATGCCTTGCTCGCCAAGGGACGCGATGCGTGCGCGTTCCAGCGCGTTAAGGGCGGAGGTCGCGTCGACACTCGCCGGCACGATGCCGCGCATCGTCTCGAGGGTCGCGCCGTCGCCCCATACGGCCAGGGCGTGCAACAAATGGCGCGCGTCCGAAGAGAGGCGCTCGACCCTGCGCGCGACCAAATCTGCCAGGCGATCGGGAGGCGGCTCGGTCGTCTCCCCGGACCAAGCCATTAGCTGCTCGACATGCAGAGGAGCGAGGTGCATGTCTCGCATGGATATGCGGGAAGGCAGGCGCGCCGCAAACGACTCGTACGGCAATGGAGCCAGACGCCAGGCCTCGCCCACCCCCGGGTCGCTCACGGGGCGCGTTCCGGGCATGTAGGCGACCATAAGGAGCGCACGAACGGGCGGCGGCTCTGCGAGGACGTCGGCGAAAGCGTTGCGGCTGGTGCCGTCTACGAAATCGAGATCGTCGACGGCGAGCACGACGCGGGAGGTGCCCGCCCGTTCGCCGGCTCTCTCCAAAGCCCAGCGAAGCGCCTCGGCTAGGGCTCCACGTCGCTCGGCGGCCGACAGGGCGGGCCCATATGGGCCGAAAAGCACGCCGAGCCCCAGCCGCGCCTGGCGATTGGCAGACGCCCATGCGTGTGTGGCAAGCCCGGTG